>LSQX01034008.1_pt2 | contig 50070 bp, 43 predicted proteins | sample 654561 | NCBI WGS metagenome assembly LSQX01 (sample SAMN04489861, study PRJNA283612) | anaerobic digester metagenome | isolation source: 4 biogas reactors fed with cattle manure at either 37C or 55C with and... | place: Denmark: Kongens Lyngby | collected 2014
AAGGCCAAGGAAGAATTCCAGAAGAGAAGCAGTATTGTTTTACTTGAAGCCGTTGAAGAAGGCGGATTCCTTGCTTTCACAAACAATAAGAAAGAAATCAAAAGCCCTAAAGATTTTAAAAACCTTAAATTCCGTGGCATGGATGAAGGACAGGTTGCTCTTTTTGAGGCTTTTGGTGCCAGCGGCACTCCGATTCCATGGACAGAAATCTACATGGCACTCAAAACTGGTGTTGTTGATGGACAGATGAATCCAGCAGTCTACGTTAAGATGGGAAGCCTTTATGAAGTGCAGGATTACCTCACACTCGCAAACATCCAGTATTCTGACCAGTTCCTCGTTGCAAACGGCGATATGTGGAACAGTTTCTCCCCAGAAACAAGAGAAATTATTACAGAAGCGGCCAAAAAAGCTAATGCTCTGAACAGGGTAGCCATGGAAGAGCAGGATGCAGCTTATGTCCAGTTCCTTGTAGATAAAGGGATGAAAGCTTATGCTCCTAACCCTGAAGAAATGGATTCTTTCCGTAACATAGGCCAGCCCGCTTTTGCGAAGTGGCTAAGTGATAAGATGAGCAAGGAGTGGATAGACCTCGCCCTTGAGAGTGCGAAGGTTGCCAACGAAAAAGCAAAGGAGTAATAAATTTCATGACGGATTTTACCCAGAAACCAGGGGTATCCGTTTGGATCACAAGACTGGAACGCCTCAGCGCCTGGGGCGCTGTGGCGTTCCTCACTCTTACGATCGCGGATATTCTGTTTGGTATCTTTCAACGATATTTTACTGGAAGTTCTATGATATGGACCGAGGAAGTTGCTCGTTTTGCGCTTTTATGGCTGGTTATGCTAGGTGCATGCGGCGCCTTTTTGCACGGGGACCATATGACTATCGATTTTGTTATTAAAAAGTTGCCTTTGGCGTTACAGAAACTTGCGTCACAACTGCTTTTTGTCATAACGGCAGGGATATTGTGTCTTATGATATACCTGAGCTACCAAAATGCCATGGGTATGTCGCACATGAAAACCATGGCCCTCAATATTCCCAAAACCTACCCACTTCTATCGATTCCCGTAGGTTTTTTCTTATTGCTTATAGCTGTTGTATTTAAGCATCTTTCCTATGCTTCATCGCACATGTGCGAGGACGCGGAGAAGGAGGTCTCCCCATAATATGAGTTTGATAATGCTGGGTTCTTTCTTCATATTAATGTTTTCAGGGATGCCATTGTATCTATCCCTGGTTACTACAGCACTTACCGGCATAATAGCCTTAGGAGACTGGTCTCTGATCCGAGTGCTTGCACAACAATTCTATGGAGGCATGGACTCCTTTGCTTTAATGGCTATACCATTCTTTGTCCTTACAGGCATTCTGATGAATAAATCAGGATTAACGGATCGTCTGCTGGAATTTAGCCGCCTGCTCGTGGGGTCTGTTCGTGGAGGGTTAGGGTACGTGAATGTTGTAGCAGGAATAGTTCTGGCAGGCGTTAACGGTTCAGCAGCAGCTGATGCCTCCGCGCTAGGAACGCTTCTTATTCCGGCTATGGTCAAGGATGGTTTCTCACCTCCATATGCTGCGGGGTTGACAGCTGGCAGCTCGCTCATAGGTCCGATTATCCCGCCGAGCGTTTTCATGATTATCTACGCCTCAATGACGAATACTTCCATTGGCGGGCTTTTTGCGGCAGGTGTTCTCCCTGGGCTTCTTTTGGGTGGTGCCTTTATGGTTATGAACTATTTCTACTCTCGCAAGAACAATATGCCAATACTAGACTCTAAGGCTATTCGCGCAGAGGCAGGGAAAACTCTCAAAAGATCCTTTAGCGCCATTTTAGCCCCTGTGATTATTATCGGTGGAATAGTGACCGGCATAGTGACGCCCACCGAGTCTGGTGCACTGGCTGTCGCATATTGTCTTATTGTAGGTGTCTTCCTTACACGGGGATTAACCTTAAAGGGCATTTGGGAATCGCTTTATGAAACAGCCCGATTAACCAGCTCCATCTTTCTCATTATGGGCGCCGCTACTATTATAGGATGGCTCCTCAAATGGGATCAGGTGCCCCAGCGCTTTGCCATGTTCCTTACCCAGAGCGGGCTTGTTCAGAGTCCTTTTCTGCTAATGATCGTGTTCTCAGCCATAATCTTCCCCATCGGCATGTTCATGGAGGAAGTTTCCACATTGTCGCTGCTGACACCAATCTTCGCTCCGCTGGCGATAAAGGCTGGAATAGATCCCCTTCATTTTGGAGTGGTGATGACACTCAATGTAACGATAGCATTGATAACGCCTCCCATGGGAGCGTGCAATTATATTGTTGCCGCTATTGGTCGCGTTAAACTCTCGGATGTGTTTATTCACATCTGGCCCTTCATCGGCGTTTCCATGCTTGTGTTGTTAATAATCATCGCATTTCCGCCGATTACGACCTTCATACCGCGGCTGCTTGGTCTTTAGGAGGGACAAGTTATGTATGACAAACCTATTTCACGGTTCGATTTTTCCTTTAGCAAGGCATATACTTTACCCATAGTGGAAAGCGGAGAGCCAGTTGTTCCTGTAGGTCTCTGTCCTGACCGTGTTGTTGTGTTGCAACAATATTATCTCGAGGGCATCAAAGGGGCACTCCCCGAGGCCTACCTTCGAGAAGAAGTTTTTCGAAGGCTAGTATCGGCAGCTAGGAATCTACCAAAGGGTTATCGATTTGTGCTTTTCGATGGATGGAGGCCTGTTAAGCTCCAGAAAGGGCTATTTTCCGCCTATGTGGAAAGACTTCGCTCTGAGTATCCAGATGCCTCAGAGAAAACCCTGCAGGAAATGGCTTCAAAATATGTGGCACTTCCGTCAAAGGATCCAGCACGCCCTTCCCCCCACCTTACAGGTGGAGCAGTGGATTGTACTATCGCTGATGAAGATGGCGTGATGCTTGATATGGGAGCTGACTTTGACGAAACATCTAATCGCTCAAAATCCCGCTGGTTGGAAGATCGCCTCGAAGCTGGTGAAACTCTTTCAGAAAGAGAACTGTTTGTATTGCGCAATCGTCGAATGCTACATGCCGTTATGGAAAAGGCTGGCTTTACAAACTATCCGGAGGAGTGGTGGCACTTCGACTATGGCAATCAGAATTGGGCGTTGATTACTGGAGCAAAAAACGCAATCTACGGGCCAGCTTCTCCGAGATTCGCGTGGAGAACCCCATAATTTTTTAGTATAAGTACATATCGGCATCAGTTCTGGATAAAATTTTTACTATAAAGGCTTAATAGCCCTATATGTTTTTCCTCCTTCAGTTGCGTTTGCAAAACTGAAGGAGGATTTTTTGTGTAATGCTGTTACATACTTTTTTCCCTCGTCTCTGCGATGCAAAAACTAGCCCTTTTTGAAGTGGCAATGTCTTTAAATTCCGGTTGTATCAATTTTTAACAACCAAGTGCAACATCACAGTTCAGGAAACAAGTTAATGAATCAGAATATTTAATCTCTATTATCTGTTAGAATGAAATGGATCTTGTTTTCCAGAATTTGATGTAAACATATTTCCCTGGGATTGGAAGATAAAATGACACAAATGCTGAAATATGCAATTCTTTCACTGTCTCTCCTTACCATCATTTCCACCTCGGCCGTTTCGCCTGCCCTTGCAGAGATGGCAGACTATTTCTCTTCTGCAGAAATTTTTCTCGTTCAACTCGTGGTTGTTCTTCATGCTTTTGCCATTGTTCCCTCTCTTCTTGCGGCCATATGGCTTGCGGAAAGATTTTCAAGAAAAAAAGTACTTCTTGCCGGGTTGCTTACTTTTACCGTATCAGGAATTTTAGGCGGGGCGGTCAGCAACATATATGTTCTTTTAGCACTTCGTTTGATATTAGGTGTTAGCCTTGGAATGGTTGTTCCATTTTCGACTTCTCTGATAGCAGATTTTTTTGATGAGGGAGAAAGGCAGAAAATGCTTGGACTGTCCACATCCCTAAATATGATTGGAGGGATGTTTGCCCTTATTCTTTCCGGTTACCTAACCCTCGTATCATGGAGACTCCCTTTTCTGATCTATCTATGTGGATTGCCGGTCTTCTTCTTAATACTTCGAGCCCTTCCAGATGATCACGGGAAATCACAGAAGGCAACATCGGCATCTGGGAAATTCCCTACCCATGTTTACAAGGTAGCTTTCATAATGCTTCTCTTCAGTATTCTGTTTTTTGTTATAACACCTACCATGGCCCTGTTTCTTAAAAACAATGGATTGGGTGATTCTAGAATGGCTGGCTTTGCCATAGCATTTACAACCCTTTTTGGCGCCATGTCGGGCTTTGTTTTGCCAAGAACCCTTAAAATTACGGGAAGATTCTTTATGCCAGTCATGCTGTTCATAATAAGCGCCGGATTTTTATTCCTTTACTTTTCCACATTCATAGGCATGGTTTTTATCGGGGCATCACTTATAGGATTTTCTAACCGTTCCATATATCCCATATTCTTTTACAAGGCCACTCAGGGAGTGCCTTCGGAATATTCCATCAGAGCTACTGCCATCGTATCGGCCACCATCTATTTGGGGCAATTTTTGGCTCCCATTTTCCAGAAATGTGTAGGAACTCTCTTCCAGAATCCCTCCACTCGATTCCTTTATCTCTTTGTTGCCATTACAACAATTGTCAGTGCGATCTTTGTTCTCCTTAAAATCCTCTTCCAAAAGAAGGCTCTTTAGTCCGTTAGGAAAGCCAGCGGGTACTTAACAAGTAACCTTCTTACGAGTGGCCTGCTTTTTGGCGTTAATGTTTATTTTGAGTTTTTGTGCAGGCTAGGGTGTTGTAGTGTTCTTAGACGTAGAGTAACTGTCAATACAAGAAAAGACAGCAAGAAAAGCAGATACACTTCCGGGATTCATAACACTAAAAATGTAAAAATGGTACAATACAATTAATTTTAATAGTGTTATGTAATTTTCAAAGGTAATTATTGACTGTTCAAGTATGGCAATAAAATGTCGCATGATTATGAAAAATCAATAAGCGTGTCCTATAGAGTCTTGAAATGGGTTTCCATCGCATTGTAAAACTTTAAAAATAATTGCTATAGCAAAGAAAGTTAACGTCATAAAGATCAAGTTTATGAATAATAAGGTTTTGGCCCAAATATTGTTCATTCGAATTATAAAGGTGGTTTTGAATTAGCGTAATTTAATCAAAGAGGCGTGGGTTTAATAAAGGAGAGTAAAAATGAGCACTGACCTTTCTTTTATCACCAACGAAGAAAATCAAAATCTCAAAGAACGGTTCAAGATACTGATCAAGAGCACAGACTTTTTCGATTGTCTGGTGGGCTACTTTTATTCCAGTGGGTTCCATGCTATTTACCCATCCCTCGAGGACACGCAGAAAATAAGAATTCTCATTGGCATTAGCACAAACAGAGAGACATTTAACGTGATGGAAGAAGCGAATAAAGCAACACAGCAATTATTCGACTTTTCCCATGCGGAAACAAAGCAAGAAGTTGAAAATCTTGTGCTGGCAGAAATGGAAGAATCTGAGGATAACAGAAATGTAGAAGAAGGGGTACATAAATTCATAGAATGGATTAAGACAGGTAAGCTTGAGATAAGAGCTTATCCATCAAAGAAGATCCACGCCAAACTTTATATAATGACATTTAGTGAAGACGATAGAGACAGGGGACGGGTTATCACAGGTTCGAGTAATTTTACCCAGGCAGGGCTAGTCGATAATTTAGAGTTCAACGTGGAACTGAAAAACAGAAGCGACTATGAATTCGCGAAAAATAAATTTGATAAATTATGGGCTGACGCTGTCGATGTAAGCGAAAAATATGTACAAACAATCCAGGATAAAACCTGGCTGACTCAAAATGTCACTCCATATGAGTTGTACCTTAAATTTCTTTACGAATATTTCAAAGATGAGCTAAGTCAGACCGATGAGGTTTTTGTAAGGTACCTTCCTCAGGAGTTTAAAAGACTTGAGTACCAGGAACAAGCAGTCTTAAACGCCAAAAAGATTGTGCTGGAATATGGCGGAGTTTTTATCTCGGATGTAGTGGGCCTTGGTAAAACATACATTTCAGCCATGTTGGCAGGGCAGCTTGATGGCAGAACCCTCGTTATTGCCCCTCCAGTGCTTTTAGAAAAGACTAATCCAGGGTCATGGCCCAATGTGTTTTCAGACTTTAGAGTTCCTGCAGACTATGAATCCATTGGTAGACTAGACAATCTTATTGAGAGGGGAACTGAAAAATACACAAACATTATTATTGATGAAGCTCACCGTTTTCGTACAGAAACAACAATAACTTATGAAAAACTAGCAGAAATATGTCGGGGGAAAAGGGTCATTCTTGTTACGGCAACTCCTTATAACAACTCTCCCAAAGACATACTTAGCCTTTTGAAATTATTTCAAAAAGGCCAAAAAAGCACCATTCCTAACTTGCCCAACCTTGAATCTTTTTTTAACAGCCTCGATAAAAAACTTAAACAATTAGATCGCAAAAAAGATTACGATAAATATATTGAAACCGTAAAAGAGAATGCTCGTGAGATACGGAATAAGGTTTTGAAGTATCTCATGGTTCGCCGCACCAGAGCAGAAATTGAAGAATATTTTTCTCGTGATATCAAAGAGCAGGGTTTGAAATTCCCGAAGGTAGCAAAACCAGTCCCTCTATTTTATGAACTTAATGAAAAAGAAGATTTTATTTTTAATAGAACAATTGAACATATCGCCAACCAATTTAAATATGCCCGTTATATGCCCATGCTTTATTACAAAAATGAGCTTAATCAACTTGAAAGACAATCTCAGCGCAACATGGGGCGCTTTATGAAAATACTGCTTGTTAAGCGTCTTGAAAGTAGTTTTTTTGCATTTAGAAATACCGGGCAGAGGTTTCTTAATTCCTACAACATGTTCTTGAAAGAACTGGATGATGGTTTTATCTACGTCAGCAAGAAATATAGCAATAAAATATTTGAACTGCTGGAAAGCGATGACGACGAAGCGTTGCAGAAATTGATAGATGAAGGCAAGGCTGAACGGTATAGCAGTGAAGATTTCAAAGACGAACTAAGAACTGACCTGGAGCATGACCGCGCCATTCTTATGGAAATAAAAAGGTTATGGGAACAGATAGATAGAGACCCAAAACTTCTTAAATTTAAAAAAGAATTATCGACAAATGCCACCTTACAAAAAAATCATCTCATAATTTTTACTGAATCTAAAGAAACCGCCAATTATCTGTTTGAAGAAATCAATAAGGAATATCCTAAAAAGGTCCTTTTATTTACAGGCGATTCGAAAGAAGCCGTTCGAGACAAAGTGATCGCCAATTTTGACGCTCGTGCGCGCTCCAAAAAAGGCGATTATCGCATATTGATATCAACTGAAGTTCTATCGGAAGGTGTAAACTTGCATCGGTCCAATGTGGTAGTTAATTACGACATCCCATGGAACCCAACGCGAATGATGCAGAGAGTGGGCCGAATCAACAGAGTAGATACTCCCTTCGATGTCATTCACACCTTTAATTTCTTTCCCACTACGCAATCCAATGACCAAATTAAGCTTAAAGAAGCAGCGGAAGGCAAAATCAATGCCTTTTTGACTCTTCTTGGTGGTGACGCGGAACTTTTAACAGAAGGCGAACCCATAGGGTCTCATGAACTGTTTGATCGGCTGACATCTGCAAAAACACTGGAAGGCAACGATGAGAGTGAAGAAAGCGAACTCAAATATTTACGGGTCATTCAGGATATTCGAGAAAAGAATGCCGAACTTTTTGAAAGGATAAAACGCTTGCCTAAAAAGGCTCGCACTTCAAAACAGAAGTTTGAATCTGCCGGGTCACTTATAACCTATTTCCGACTGGGAAAGTTGCAAAAGTTCTTTATGTCGAAAGACAAAGATGAAGCGCAAGAACTTGATTTTATGACCGCTGCAAAATTGCTTGAAAGCAATCCAGAGGAAAAAAGAAAGCACATCCCAGGAGAAATATACGACTTGTTAGACAAGAACAAAAATGCCTTTATCGTCGCCACAACAGAAGAAGTAACAAAGCCGCAACGAGGAAAAGGAAAAGATAGTGCCGCCAACATCCTTAAGATTTTAAAGGCAACGATGAGTAATACCCAGAAGTTTACCGAAGACCAGGAGGACTACCTGAGAAAAGTATTCACCCAGCTTGAAGAAGGCGGTCTGCCTAAACAAACCACAAAGAATACGCTCCAAGCGTTGCAATCCCTGCGAAAAGAATTGGTAAATCCTTTAAAGGTTTTGGCCGTGCTTCAGGCAAATGTTCCTGCGGGGCTGCTCGAAAGCCATTATGCAGAGCAAAATCCAGCAGCTTCAGGTAAGCGAGAAGTGATTTTGTCATTATATTTGGCAGGTGAGAAAGAATGAACAAAGAACAGGCGCGGGATATTATCAAAACAACATTTGAGAGTGCTTTTGATAGAAACAAGTTTATATATTTCATCAAAAACCTTTTGAATAGAATAGAGGAGGATCCTTTTAACCTTCATGGTCAGTACATCCGTGATGCCTACAAGCAGCACATCAGAAAATATGAACGGGTAGGAACGTACAGCGATGGCAAAAATCGGATTGATATTCTTATCGTCACTTTACAGAAAGAGAAATCTATTGAGCGTGCCAGGACTGCGCAACGAAATTTTATCGCTGGATACCTCCAGGGAAAATATGGCAGAAAAAGCATAAAAGATGCGGCCCTTGTTGCTTATGTTTCTCCAGAAGAAGAGGACTGGCGCTTTTCTCTGGTCAGAATGGACTATACGTTTAAACAACTACCTTCCGGAAGTGTAAGTGTAAGTGAAGAATTTACTCCAGCCAGGAGATGGTCATTTCTCGTTGGGGTCAATGAAAAAAGCCATACCGCCCAGAGCCGGTTGGTAACCATACTGGCAAATGACGAACATGCCCCCAGCCTTGAAGAGCTGGAAAATGCTTTTGACATAGAAACAGTTACCAAAGAGTTTTTCCTTAAATACCGTGACCTTTTCATCCGCACTAAAGAAGAACTAGACCGCATTGTAAAAAAAGACCTGAAAATCAAAGAAAATTTTGAAGCCAATGGTGTAGATACGGTAAACTTCGCAAAGAAATTGCTTGGCCAAATCGTATTTCTTTACTTTCTTCAGAAAAAAGGCTGGTTCGGTGTTGGGCGCGATGAAGATTGGGGAACTGGTTCCAAGCATTTTCTTCGTGAATTATTTGAGAAAAAACGTTGCCAGTATAACAATTTTTTTAATGATGTTCTGGAGCCTCTCTTCTATGAAGCTTTACGTATTGATCGCAGTTCCTCCGATGATTATTACAGCCGATTTGACTGCAAGATTCCCTTTCTAAATGGTGGTTTATTCGATCCTATCGGCAATTACGATTGGGTACACACTGATATAAACCTCCCTAATACCTTGTTTTCAAATACCAGGAAAACCAGAGAGGGAGATATCGGCGACGGAATTTTAGATATCTTCGATCGCTATAACTTTACCGTGAAGGAAGATGAGCCTCTGGAAAAAGAAGTAGCCATTGATCCGGAACTGCTGGGCAAGACATATGAAAAATTCAATGCAATCCGCCCTGATAATTTCGATGAGTTTAAAAAAGCATTGAAGAGCGGCAAAAGTGGCGAGGAAACCAAGTTTAATAAAAAATTCGGAGTTTATTACACCCCCCGTGAAATTGTTCATTATATGTGCCAGCAAAGTCTCGTTAATTATCTCTATACCGAGCTGAATAAAGAAGCTCCTTACCACGGAAAAGACGGAACTCAAATTTTCGCTTTTGGAAATGAGCAGTTAAATCTGACTGTTGAAGATAGAACCATACCTAAAATAGGCAGGAAAGATATTGAAACTCTTATTTATAGCGGCGAACAGGTTAGACAAAACGAAGCCCGCGTTATAAATGAAGGAAGAGAAACACGTACGTACTCGCACAAAATGCCCGAAGCTATCCGCAATAACGCAGCCCTGATCGATCAGAAGTTAGCAGAGATCACCGTATGCGACCCAGCAGTAGGCTCAGGTGCTTTTCCAGTTGGGATGATGAACGAAATAGTGAGAATACGAAAAGTACTTTCAACGTTCATTCAAGAAGGCCCTCGTACAAAATACAACTTCAAGCGCCACTGTATTGAACACACTCTCTATGGTGTAGATATTGATCCAGGCGCTGTTGAGATTGCTAAATTGCGTCTGTGGCTCTCCCTCATTGTGGATGAAGATGATATGGATGACATTAAACCTCTTCCTAACCTTGATTATAAGATTGTTTGCGGTGATTCTTTATTAGGTTATCCCTATACACCAAGAGGGCTTGACAAAGTGGAAGAGTTCAAGAGGCAGTTTTTTGATGAAGTTGACCCAAATAAAAAACGGAACTTGCGCAATAGGATAGACGAGGCTATCTTCGGCCTTTTCAAAAACACTGAAGGAAACCTTGGTTATAAAATCACCATAGATTATAAGATCAATTTTTCTGAAGTTTTCAGTCAAAATGGCGGTTTTGATGTTGTAATTGCCAACCCACCATATATTCAACTCCAAAAATTACGAGGTAATCCGCTGCAAAATGCCTATAAGAGTCAAAACTTTGAAGTTCATAATGCCAATGGCGACATATACTGCCTTTTTTATGAAAAAGGCATGGATATACTCAAAAAATGCGGACACCTCGTTTTTATCACTTCCAACAAATGGATGCGTGCTGCCTATGGGGAAAAACTCCGGCGCTTTTTTTTGGAATACAATCCTTTGCAATTAATAGATCTGGGGCCGGGTATTTTTGATTCTGCAACAGTAGATACCAATATATTGATTATCCAAAAAAATAAGAATAAAAATAGTTTGCAAGCAGCAACTCTTTCTCGTGAAGATGATTCTAACCTTAATATCTTGTCAGCTTTACAGACAAACGGTGTGACGTTAAAGGATCTTAGCCAGGATACCTGGTTTATAGGCAGTAATGCAGAGCTAAAGCTAAGAGAGAAAATAGAAAGAATGGGCAAGCCCTTGAGGGAATGGGATGTAAAAATCAATTATGGTATAAAAACAGGTCTTAACGAAGCTTTTATTATTGACACGGCAACCCGTGACCGGCTTGTTGCGGAAGACCCCAAAAGTGCAGAAATTCTAAAGCCAATATTAAGGGGACGGGATATCAAACGGTATAGCTATGAGTGGGCGGGATTGTGGTTGATAGCAACATTTCCATCTTTACATTTAGATATCGAAGAATACCCTGCTGTTAAGAATTATCTGCTCAATAATTTTGATATTCGACAACTAGAGCAATCCGGTAAAAAATACCCCAAACTGAACATCAACGCTCGTAAATTAACGAATAACAAGTGGTTTGAAACACAAGATACTATTGCGTATTACTCTGAATTTGAGAAAGAGAAGGTTGTTTGGATTGAGCTTGTTGATGAAGGGCGTTTTTCTTGTGTTGAAAGTGGAATCTATACAGAAGCAACAACATTTTTGATGACACATTCGAGATCCAAATATTTGGCGGGATGTTTGAACTCATCTCTTATAAACTGGTATTTTGATACGATTTGCGCCTCTTCAGGAACAGGAACTAACAGATGGAAAAAAATATACGTGGAGCTTCTACCAGTCCTTCCGATTATTCCTCAAAACAGTTCTGTTATAGATAAGATAGAAGAGTTAACGGACGAAATATTAACCGCTAAAAAACAAATCATAAGTGTTGATACACAGGAGCTGGAAAAACAAATCGATCAACTCGTCTATCAACTCTACGACCTTACCCCTGAAGAAATAACCATTGTGGAAGGAAGCAGCTCTTTATAACTAATTACGAAGATCTGAAAAGATCAGTTATGAGGCATACCTAATGTCGCAAGAAAAAATAGAGGAGGGCATTGATGATTAATAGCGACAGTTTGGTTGCTGTTATTATTGCCTGTAAACAATACTTTCCTGAGCACTGGACAGATGAAAAGTATAAATGGGAAGCTGATGGGTGGTAATCAAATCAGTGTAAAAACACTCGATTTAAACACTGATTTTAAGAATATTAAACTGCGGCTGGATAAGATTATCGAGGCACACTTAGAAGTGTCCAAAGAGGTAATATAGTAACCAATATGTTTGTTGAGTCACTCCATATACTTACGGGTTCCCCATTTTGTCGATGCCATGCGGCAAAATATTGCCGCATCAGCGCTAGGGCCAAATTCCCATTTGGGAAGTTTCAACGCCCCCTCTTGTTTGTTTTCTCAGAGATCGTTTTATTATTCCAATGGCGTGAATCTATAGCCAAGTTTTGAAATAGTCTTTTACATGTCTACATGTCTGTGCTTTTTTTATGATAAAATATATAAGAAAATATTACCAAATAGGTAATAAAAGTTGGTGGGAAATGGAGATACATTACAAAAACAGTAAAATAAAGAAGCTCTGTTCCCAGCATAAAAGAGCTAAGAAAGAAATAAACAGTATTGTAGCCGAGAAGCTCATGATGGCCATAAACTTTATTGAGAGTGCGGAGACACTATTGGATGTTAAAAATTATCCACCATTTCGATTTCATGAATTGAAAGGAAATAGAAAGGGAACATATGCTATTGATTTGGGGAGAAGAGCAGGCTATAGACTTATTTTGAAACCTGTGAGTATAGAGGGAGAAGAGATAAAAGACGAAGAGGGTTTCTACCAGTTTGAAATGATAAAAGTGGTGGAGATTTTGGAGGTGAGTCCTCATTATGAGTAAAACTAAAATTATCGATGCAAGCAGAATAGAATATGGTGATATTTTAGCTTTTCATCCGGGTTGCTACTTGAAAGAACTAATTGATGATATGGAAATAACACAGGATGAATTTGCAAAAAGGGTGGGGACATCTCCAAAACATTTGAGTAATGTCTTGGCCGGGTCAGCTTCTTTATCTGAAAACCTGGCGATGAAGTTATCCATAATGCTTGGTACGAGTGCAGGTCTATGGTTAAATTTGCAAGCTAAATACGAAGAGAAATGTATCGAAATCGAAGAAGAAAAGAAATTAGAAGAAGAAAAAGAATATGCCAAAATGATTCAATATAAGTATTTTGCGGCATTAGGTGTAGTGCCAGAAGAGAGAAGAGTTACAGAGAAGATAAAGAATCTTTGTAAGTACTTTAAGATATCCTCTCTTTCTCTATTGAGCCAAGAGCATTTCCTAGTCGATTTTAGAAACAACATTGAGAATCCAAATATAAAAAATAGGGTTAATTCCAATGCATGGCTCCAGACGGCTATAAATATTGGAAAAGAAATCGATGTGGCTCCATATGATAAAAAGAAACTGGAATCTAAAATTCCAGAAATAAGAACGATGACTATAAAAGACCCTCAAGTATTTTATCCAAGGCTGAATGAAATTTTCAAATCTTGCGGCGTTGCGTTTGTAACCTTGCCTCATCTGCCATCTTCTGGAATACATGGAGCAGTGAAGTGGTACAACGATCAAAAAGTGTTGTTAGCAATAAGCGATAGGTTGAAATCATCTGATATTTTCTGGTTTTCTTTATTTCATGAGATAAAACATGTTTTACAACGAAGAAAAACGATGACTATAGTGACAGAAGATAGTATGTCTCAGACGGGGAATTTGATTCGGAAATTAGAAGCTGAAGCAGATGAATTCGCAAGGGAGACTCTCATCCCTAGGGGAACATATCTTGAGTACGTACAATCTCGGATTTTTACTGAGCAGAGCATAAAACGATTTGCCGAAATGATTGATGTACACCCGGGTATTGTGCTTGGAAGACTGCAAAAAGATGAGTATGTGCATTATAGCAAATTTAATTATTTAAAAACAAAATATACGATAATTTTCACCTAGCTCAAGGAGTACGCCATTAGGCAAGGTTTTTCTTTTATTTCGTACTCATCCGCTCCACATACTCTTTCAACACAGTTGCGTTGTTTTGTTCATTGTTTTTTGAGCTGTAGAGCAGGGTTACTTTTTCAGATTTTGCGCGAATTACAAGGGCACGAAGGGTGTCATGCTGGTTTTCTAGCTCTTCTATGTATTGCTTTTCAAAATCCTCCCAGCTAAGGTCTCCGCTGTGGAAAGCCTTGCGAAGGCTGTTAGATGGGGCGACTTCCTTCATCCATTCATCCACTTTTGCCTTTTCTTTTGATAGGCCTCTGGGCCACAGGCGATCCACAAGAATGCGGTATCCATCATTGACATCTGGCTCTTCATAGATTCTTTTCAGCGATATAACCATGTTCTTCCTCCTGGTTTTGAAGTGCTTGCTTTAAAAAGGAGGCCGCACCACTGGCTCATGCGGCCTCTATCTACGCGCTGTTTTGCAAGCAGGTTTTGTCTATAGCTGTGAGTGTTTCTCCTTTATTTTGTCGGCAAGGGTATCTAATGCTTTCAGGTCTTCTTCCCGTGGGAAGCCTTTGCACATGATGGTGTCGAGCACTTCTACCTTCAGATTCGGAATTAATCCGGCGATCTGTTCCACCGCTTTGGTTCCCCAGCCGTAGGAACCGATAATAGCCGCATATTTAACCTTTGGTTTTAATGCGTTGGCGAGCTGGGTTACAGAGAAGACCACAGGATGAGGCCCGTAGTGCACTGTCGGCGTTCCGATTACGATGGTGGCAGCGTCCACCAGGGCCATGGCAAGCTTGCCAATATCCGTTGAGGACAACTCGAATTTCTCAACTTTGATACCCCGCTCCGCTAGAGAGCTTACAAGGTAATCCACCATTCTCTCTGTGCTTCCATGCATAGAGATGTAGGGGATTACCACTTTGTTAGAGACCTTGTCAGAAATCCAGTCGCGATAATGGTCGAGGATGCATTGGGGCTTATCGTAGATTGGGCCGTGGCTGGGGGCGATAAGCTCAAAGTCGAGATTCTCGATCTTTTCCATGTTTTTTCTGATTATTGTGCGGAAGGGCATCATAATCTCCGCATAGTAGCGTTTTGCAGCCTCGCACACATAGGGGTCGTCCCCTGCGTAGAGGTCTGATGTCGCAAGATGGGATCCGAAGAAGTCGCAGGTAAAAAGAATCTTTTCCTCCTTCAGGTATGTAACCATGGTTTCGGGCCAATGGACCCAGGGGGTGTAAATAAAGGTCAGGTTGCGGTCTCCCAGTGATAGGGTTTCGCCATCTTCAACGATTTTGATTCTTTCTTCGGCAACGCATAGGTGATCGATGAGCAACTCTTTGGCTTTCTGTGAACAGACCAGTTTTGCCTCAGGGTATTTTTCAAGAATCACAGGAATGGATCCAGAATGGTCCTGCTCGGTATGATGGGATATAAGATAGTCAATATGGGGAATATCCTTCAGCTGTTCAAGCAGAATATCTACTTTGGCAGGGTCTACTGTGTCGATTAGGGCTGTCTTTTCAGACCCCTGAACAAAGTAGACGTTATAACTGGTTCCGTCGGGTAGGGGGATTAGAGAATCGAAAAGTCTTCTGTTCCAGTCAATTGCTCCCATCCATTGAACTCTGTCGCTTATGTTCCTCGGCTTCATAGGCACTGCCTCCCTTTCTCTTTTCTCAGTTTTCTATTTCCACAGGAACCCAGGCGAGCCCAAAGACCTTGATGTTAATATTGGTGCTTTGGGGACGGACAAGATGTTCCTGGGTTGCCTCCCTGTATTTCTCCATGCTTTCTGTAAGTTTCTCTATTTCTTCATTCAAACTTGCTTCAAGAGCGGCTAATTGTTCTTGTATGAATTGGGTTTTTTCTTCGGCTCTTGCTATGTCCATCTTTTCTTTTTTGAGCTTGCCCGCTTTTGAAAGGGCGGAGCCCATTCTATAAGTGGAAGTGGCAGTAAGGCTTTTTCTGCCGAGCAGAGCGCTTGCAATGGCTGAGCCAAAGGATATGACAGTATCGATGTTTCTGTTCTTGGCCTGTTCGCTTTCTCTTGCAATGGCTTGTTCTGCCGCCATGAGCTGTTTTTGGAGGGTCGCCATTTTACTGTCATATTTTTTTCTTAGTTTTTCAATTTCCATATCCCTTTTTTCTCTCAGGGCTTCCTCAACCCGTATTTCAAAATCCCCTCTGCCTTCTCCGGGTGAACTGGCTAGTTTCAAAGACTGATTTTTGAAGATTACAAGAGGTTTATTCTGACGTATCCATCGTTGAAAGGCTTTTTCCCACTTTTTATAATTGCTGGGATTAGCCATAGCTGCCGGAAGCTCAAGAAACTTCAATTGCTCGTTGCCCTCTCTGCAAAGATCCCCCTCATCAAGTTCAAGGGCGTTCTCCCAGTTTGGTTCAAGGGTATTGTGTGGGGCTTCTGCCCCCAATAGGCAGGCGATTCTTTCTTCAATGCCCAGTTTTGGGTTCGAATAGTAAATGTCACCGCTACCTACGATAAAGGGTTTATATGCCCAGGAATCGGATGTGACAGGAAGATCAACAAAGAATTCATTGACATCAGGTGAGATGGCCGGCTTAACAGGGGAGGTGTATCCTTTTACGCCTCTGGTTCTTTCCATGGCCGGTTTAGCCCCTTCAACATGGGGTTCTTCTTTTCTTTCTTCCATAATAGAAGATATCTGCTCCCGGGTGAGCGGCCCTCTGAGATATGACATGGCCCATCGTGAAGTAAAAATAGAAGGGCTGTTTTCGTGAACATTGTTGAGGAGGAACTCTCTTTTCTTCAAACCCGTTATGGCCTTGTCGAGAAATTGGCGGTCATACCCTGACGCATTTTCGAGCCGCTCCAACCCTTCGAGTACGCGGTCTTTATCTCGCTGGGTCTGAAGGCGCCCTATAAACCAGGTTCCTATGTTTGAAAGTCCTTTGTAATCCAGATCCACGGGGTTCTGGGTAGCTAAAACAACTCCGATACCGAAGGCCCTAGCTTGCTTGAGCAGGGTGATGAGAGGTTTTTTTGAAGGTGGTTCTTTTACGGGAGGCATATACCCAAATACCTCATCAATGTAAAGAATGGCTCGAAGGCTTGGGGTTCCGGTCTGAGTTCGCATCCACCCGACTATTTCGTTGAGGACCATGGAAATAAAGAACATTCTTTCGTTGTCAGAGAGGTGTGAAACTGTAAATATCGAGGCCCGGGGCTTCCCTTCGGGAGAGTGAAGGAAGCTGCCTATTTCAAGGGGAACTCCGGTCATCCATTGGTTAAAGGCTGGGGACGCCAATATCTGGTTCAGAGCAAGTGCCAGTTTGAACCGCTCGCTTGGGGGGTAAAAGGTGTCTGTGGGCATAACTCCAATTTGGGCAAAAGGAGGGGTCTGAATTCCATTTATGATCATTGGCAAATCTACATCTTTGCCGTTTCTCCAGCTTTGCTCAAATATCTTTGATATGAGAAGGTGTTCCCTTCCGGAGAGGGGGTCAGATTCAATGTTTAGAAGAGAGAGGAGTGTGGATGTAGTGTTTTGAACCTTTTCTAAAAAAAGGTCATGATCGTTGATGATTTTTTCAGAGGGGCATCTGAAAGACCCGAGCACGTTTACTTTTATGCCAGAATTGCTTCCCGGAGTATAGATACTGAAGCTGACAGATTCCCTCATCTTTTTTATTCTGTCACCGTCTATTCCCCACCCGGCAAGGCCCTTTTTCCATTTTTCTGCCTCCCTGGCAGCATATTCAGAAGGGGGAAAACCTTCTGCAGTCGCATTTTCTATGTTGATCCATGGCAGAAAATCTTCTGACCGCTGTTCTGGAAATGATAGAAGAAGGTTGGTAATGTCCCCTTTGGGGTCGATGGCTATTACGGGAATGTTATCCATGAGGGCTTCTTCCAGAAGGGCTATGCCAAGGCCGGTCTTTCCGCTGCCTGTCATCCCTATGATCATTCCATGGGTTGTCAGGTCCTTTGAATCATAAAGCACTAAATTATCGCTCACTTTACCACTTTGGGGTTCTATTTCTTTCCCCAGATAGAATTTGCCCATGAGTTCGAAGTTTTCCATCATCATCCCTCCTGTTACTCCAATGTCTATGCACTACTATAATCTATTTCTCTAATATTTATTATAAAGTACCATATTTATATCAGTTAACAAAGTTTGCACAAGATGGTTTCAGAGTGATATTCTTACATAAACAATTCTCTGTGCTATGTCTTGTACGTTGAACGGCACAACTCTTCATATCCGCCTCGTGTATATTCTTTAAAGATCTTGCCTGCAAATTAAATAGGAGGGTCTTGTGTGCATGAAATCCTTAAAGAAGCTTTTTTCAGATAGAAAAGATAAGCGAAAATATATGAGAACAACGCTTGTTTTTGTGCTTCTTTTTGTTTCGCCTCTTCACTTTGCCTCCGTTAACGCTTTTGAACATCAAGGGCAGGTCTCCCTCTGGGGAGTTTATAATGACAACATAGACGGGCAAATGGGGTTCAGATATATTCCTGAGGTGACCTGGAGCGGGAGTATTAGCGATGCGCTTACGATTGATGCCCTTCTTTCCCTGGATATTCATACGCACACCACCTTCGATTCATTTAAAGAGGTGGGGGATAATTTTGACGTAGATTTGTACCGAGCTTGGGGGCGATTATCCGGCGATCGATACGAGGTGCGCCTTGGTCTTCAGAGGATAAATTTCGGACCGGCCCGCATACTCCGTTCTCTCAAATGGTTTGATCAGCTTGATCCGCGAGATCCATTGAATATTACAGATGGTGTATATGCCCTTCTTGGCCGATACTACTTTCTCAACAACTCGAACATCTGGATATGGGGGCTATACGGCAATGATGATCTAAAAGGGCTGGAAACCTTTAAAACAGATGGGGATAGGGTGGAGTATGGCTTCAGGTATGAGTTTCCTGTTCCAAAGGGGGAAATGGCTTTTACGTACCACAACAGACGGGTTGATAAACACTGGTGGAGTAGAATTCAGCCAGACATACTTATGGGCGGAGTGGAGAACCGTTATGCTATAGACGGCAGCTTTGATATTGGCATCAGCTTATGGTTCGAAGCTGCTTTCAGTGAGTTAAAAAAGGATTCCAGTCATTCCCTTTGGACGAGGCATCTCACTATTGGGGCCGACTATACCTTCGATATTGGCCCGGGCGTTCACATTCTCGGGGAACATTATTTGCGATCCACTGGCAGCGGTATAAGGGAACTGGAAACCGACTCTCGAATATCGGCAATCTCAGTGGATTTCAGCACGAGTGTTCTCGATACCATTACACTCATTGCATATTATGACTGGCAAAAAGACGAGCTGTACCCCAACCTGAGCTGGCAGCGCACCTACGACGACTGGCTTATAAACGTGACTGCCTTTCACAATAGCTGTGATACTGAGAGCGTTTACTCCGGAACAGGCATAATGTGCACTATATTGTATAATTATTAACGTACGTGGCATAAAGGGGGTCTGTTGATGCCGATAGTGAATATAAAAGGGCTGACAAAGAGGTATCCTATGGGGGATCATACGTTTACGGCTCTCAGCAGCGTCGATCTCGAATTTAAAAAGGGTGAATTCTGCGGATTGATTGGGCCCAGCGGCTCTGGCAAGACTACGCTGTTAAACATTATTGGCGCTCTTGATGCTCCCTCAGAGGGCAGCGTTGTTGTCATAGACAGGAATGTAGAAAACTTGTCCCATAAGGAATCCGCTCAATTGCGGAACCACCATATCGGTTTTATTTTTCAGACGTACAACCTTTTTCCTGTCTATAACGTTTACGAAAATATAGAATTTCCCCTATTGCTTCTTAAAATACCTCAAAAGGAAAGGAAGGAAAAGATATTTGATGCCCTGGAGTGGCTTGGCTTGACAGACAAGATCGATTCGAGGCCTTCGCAGCTTTCTGGAGGGGAGTGTCAGCGGGTGGCGGTGGCCAGGGCCGTAGTGAAACGACCAGAATTGATCTTAGCTGATGAACCTACCGCTAATCTCGACAGTGAAAACTCTTACAATATTTTGGAAATGATGGTGAGGCTCAACAAAGAACTTGAAACCACCTTTATTTTTGCCACCCATGATGAAAAGGTGATGAAATATCTCAGGAGGAAGATCCATTTGTTCGATGGACGGGTCGCGCAGGATGAAATAATTTCTGAAGGAGCCCACTAGGATGCTTGGCGCGAAACTGGCGTTCAGAAACATTAAAGAGGCTGGCCTCAGAACGTGGCTCAATGTGGCTGTTCTTGCCCTGACATTTATTGTTATCGTGGGCTTTCAGGGCCTCTACACAGGCATTCTTGCCCAAAGTTCCAGAGCTATGATTGAAGATGAGGTGGCTGGGGGGCAATACTGGCACCAGAATTACGATCCATACGATGTGCTGTCCATTGATGATGGCCACGGCATTATCCCAAATGGTCTGGTGCAAATGATAGAAAATAAAAAAGCTGTGCCCATCCTTATCCGTCAGGCGACGATCTATCTTTTGGGGCGAGCCCAGGCTGCGGAGCTTAGAGGCATCGAGCCTTCACAGACAATTTTAAACATTCCTTCCCACACCCTTTATGGTAAAGAGGGCGAATTGCCCATCCTTATAGGTAAAAGAATGGCGAAGAACAAAAACCTTTCCATTGGCGACTATGTGACAATACGCTGGAGGGATGTTCACGGAACCTTTGATGCCATGGAAGGGAGAGTAGTGCACATTATGGACACTCAGGTTCCCACTATTGATAGCGGAATCTTGTGGGTGCCCCTTGAAGAGCTGCGTCAAATGACGGCTTTGGAGAATGAAGCCTCTATAGTCGTCGTTAGCCAGAATATCGACCAGATAGAAACGTTCCCCCCATGGCATTTTAATACGCAGGCCTTTTTAATAAGAGACCTTACCGAAATGATAAAGACGAAACGAATTTCCGCCTCAATTATTTACATAATTTTGTTATTCCTGGGCATGCTCGCAATTTTTGATACACAGGTGCTCTCTATCTTCAGGCGAAAAAAGGAGATTGGAACATTAATAGCCTTAGGCATGACAAGAATGCAGGTAGTTATGCTTTTTACTATGGAAGGCGTGATTCAGGGAGTGCTGGCGATTTGCGTTTCATTGATTTTCGGAATGCCTCTTTTATCTTTCCTCTCTGAAAAGGGGCTGTCTATACCCCAGATAGTAGAGGGATATGGTTTCGCCCTTTCAGATAAACTTTACCCCATATACTCAGCAGAGCTTGTTTTAGGAACAATGGTCTTTCTTATGGTGATCGTAACGATTATCAGCTTTTTGCCCTCGAGCAAAATCGCAAAGCTCCAGCCCACAGAAGCGTTAAAGGGGAAAATATCATGATTATTTTTATTCTGAAGGGATTAATGAGAGACCGCTCACGCAGCCTGTTCCCCGTTCTTATGGTCACCGCCGGGGTTTTCTTAACCGTATTCCTCTACTGTTTCATGGAAGGAGCCATGGGGGATTTGATAAGCTCCACGGCGAAGTTTGATACGGGCCATGTAAAGGTTATGACAAAAGCATACAAAGAACTCTCAGACCAGATCCCCAATGATTTGGCCATCATGGGAGTAGAAGACCTGCTCTCTTGGCTGAAAAACAATGAAGAGAACATGTTATGGACTGCGAGAATTCGTTTTGGAGGGCTTCTTGATATCCCAGACGAAAGGGGAGAAACGAAGGCTCAGGGTCCCGCCTTTGGCCTGGGAATAGATCTTTTTGGCGAAAACACTCCCGAAAAGGAACTTTTCAATATAGAGAAATCCATTGTGCGAGGCCATTACCCCAGCCAGCCAAACGAAATATTGATAAGCGATGAATTTGCAAAAAAACTTGGTGTGGATATAGGCGGCACCGTGACCCTTATTGGATCAACCATGTATGGATCTATGGCATTTTATAACTTTAAAGTTGCCGGGACGGTGTTTTTCGGCATGATTCCCATGGATAGAGGCACTGTAATCGCTGATATCAGAGATGTGCAAAATGCCCTTGACATGGCGGATAGCGCAAGTGAAATCGTGGGGTATACGCAGGATATGCTTTACTCAAATGATCGTATGAAAAAGGTGGCTCAGCGGTTTAATAAGGAATTTGCAAGGGAAGATAATGATTTTTCTCCTCTAATGACATCCCTTGGTCAGCAGGATAATTTTGAGGAATACTTGCGATATGCCGGAGCCGTAGCAAGTATTATTGTTGGTATTTTTGTTTTGGCCATGTCTATTGTTCTTTGGAACTCTGGTTTGATGAATGGCCTGCGTCGATACGGAGAAATTGGGGTTCGCCTTGCCATGGGTGAATCGAAGGGGCATTTATACCGCGGGATGATAGTTGAATCATTGATCATTGGGCTCATAGGGTCAATTTTAGGAACCGCTTTAGGACTCGCCATTTCGTATTACATGCAATACACGGGAATAGACTTTGGTGAAATGATGCCTAAATCCAGCATGTTCATATCAAATGTCATACGAGCCCAGGTGACGCCAGCCAGTTACATTATAGGATTCTTGCCGGGAGTTTTTGCCTCTGTTCTGGGGGCCATGTTTGCTGGCATAGGCATCTATAAGAGAGAAACGGCCCAACTTATTAAGGAGCTGGAAATATGAAGAAATTGATCCTTTTGTTATTACTGATAACCCACTGTGCCATTGCCTACGGAGAAGAGCTTTCCGGCATTGGCATTCTTGAGAAAGTGGATGCTAACTATATTGCCGATAACCGGAAGGTTATAAGCACCATGATCGTAAAGGGAAGTAGAGGCATGCGAACCATGCAGGCCCAATCCTGGGTGCAGGGTATGGATAAGGCGTTCAGCGAATTCCTTTCCCCTCCCAGGGACGAGGGGACAAAAATGCTCAAGCTTGGCGATGAACTATGGATATATACGCCAACCACAGACCGTACAATTAAAATAGCAGGCCATATGCTCAGGCGTTCTTTGATGGGATCCGATATATCTTATGAAGATTATATGGAGGATCCCAAATTGAGTAATTTGTACGACGTTGAGCTCGTTGGTGAAGAGAGTTTCAGCAATCGAGACTGTTATGTTCTTGATCTCATTGCCAAAGAAGAAGGGTTGTCGTACCATTCTCGAAAATTGTGGGTAGATAAAGAAAACTATCTTCCTCTGAGAGAGGATCGTTTTGCCAAAAGTGGCAAACTATTAAAAACCTTTTTGATTGACGAGGTTTTCAAAGTTCAAGATCGGTGGTATCCCAAGAAGGCTACGGTTAAAGATGCCCTGGCCTCAGGTGAGGGTACGGAATTTATCATAGAGGCTATTGAATTTAACGTTGAAATACCTGACTACATCTTCTCTAAGGCATCATTGCGAAAATAGCCAGAACGTGGTTAGTGGCAATCTATCCCAAAGGAGAGAAAATAAGGGATGACATTGACAAGGGCCAGGTGATGATGAATCCACGAAGAAAGCTTTTGAAAAACTTGTTGGTTTACCTGATCGCCCAGAAATTCTGGCCTAGGGGCAAGGATATTCTACGAACGTTGAAACCAAAGGGGCGAATTCCCTTCCAGAGGAGGCATAAATGATGAAGTTGAAAAAAGTTGATGCTCAGACGTTGCTTGAATTTACCACTGAAGTTCTTAAATCTTTTGGCTACCCGCAGGCCCAGGCTGATATAACCGCAAAGGTTTTGGTTGAAGCTGACGCGAGGGGCATCCCTTCTCATGGGGTTGCGCGCCTTGCGATGTATAAGAGAAATGTAGCGGGAGGATCCGCCAGGCCAGCAGCAGAACCTGAAGTTATTCATGAAACCCCCGTTTCTCTTTCTGTAGACGGGAAACATGGAATAGGACCCTATATATCAAAGTTTACTATGGAGAAGTGCCTGAAAAAGGGGCTTGAATCAGGAGTCTGTTTTGGTTCTGTAAAAGATTCCAACCATTTTGGGATAGCTGGTTATTGGGCTGATATGGCGACATCCCGCAACATGATAGGCATGGCCTTCACGAACACTCTTAAATGCGGCATTGTAACAGGGGGAAGAGAAAGGCTTCTTGGAACAAACCCTATAGCGGTAGCTATACCGAGAGATAATAAAGAATCATTCCTTCTCGATATGGCCACCACAACAGTTGCTCACGGAAAGATTGAAGTGTATGGCAGACGGAAGAAGGAGATGCCTATTGGCTGGGCCGTGGATGAGTATGGTAAAAACTCATCTGATGCCCGTCATATTGAAGATCTTATTCTCTCTAAAGAGCCTTTTGGAGGGCAATTATACCTTGGCGGAGAGGGCGAGATGTTAGGCGGTCACAAAGGATATGGCCTTGCTCTTCTTGTAGAGCTGTTGTGTTCAGGTCTTTCTCTTGGGACCTGGAGCAGGTACACTTTCCAAGGTGGGGAAGGGTCAGGAACCGCCCATTTCTTTGCAGTTTTCAGACTTGATTTGTTTGGAGATGCGGAAAAAATTAAAAAGCATGTTGATTCTATTCTTACTGAAATTCAGAACAGTGAAAGAGCACCGGGCTATGACAGAATCTACGTTCACGGAGAAAAAGAATGGGGGAACAGGGCTGTTTCTATAAAGGATGGAGTTCCTCTTGATGCAGCTACGTGCACTCTTCTTGAGGGCTTTGCCAAGGACTACAACATACCCAGCCTCTTTAATTAAAACCTGCATATACGAAAATAGAAAGCAAGTTAAAGAGCCCAGCCGATTAACAGCGGCTGGGCTCTTTTGCACGTATCTATACAGTGAAAGTCCGGAATGGGGCTAGCCGCCCCATCCTGTTCGTTTTTACCAAGTGTTCTGGATTACATCGTATCTATAATTGACGGCAACTATCGCTTTCTTTCCCGACACTGCTTGCCGAAAGATGACTCATTATTTTAAGGCCATAAGCCTTCATATTCCTTGCAGCAGAAATTACTTTTAGAAGATCAACGTTAGTATGGACACCAATTTTCTCTAAGAAATTGACCAAGTCTTCTGTGGCAACATTTCCAGCAGCGCCAGGAGCAAAGGGACATCCACCCAGTCCTCCTGCAGCAGAATCAAAACAGTTGAATCCCAGATGCAAGGCTGCTAGAGTGTTCACCAATGCCATTCCATGGGTGTCATGAAGGTGAAGGAAGAATGGATAGTTTCCGTATTTTCCTCTGATTTTTGAAAGTGTCGTAGTCACTTCGAATGGATTAGCAGTTCCGATAGTGTCAGCAAGTGTAATTCCATGCACTCCTATTTCGAATATGGCATCGAGAACCCTGATCACGTTATCTGGATCAACGGCGCCTTCAAAGGGGCATTCAAATGCGGTAGCAACAGAAACGCATAGTTTGGTTTCTCCTTTTATTGCTGCTACCCTTTTGAGCTCTTCTAGAGATTCGGCTACGGTTCTCTTGGTGTTTGCTTTGTTGTGAGATTCACTGGCAGACAGTACAAAGTTGATCCAGTCAGGGTTAACTTTAAGAGCGTTTTCGGCGCCTCTAAGGTTAGGAATAAGCACTACAGAATCTACTTTGTCCTTCCATCTCTTGTTGAACTCTTCCATTACATCCGCTGCGTCTGCCATTTGAGGGATGGCTTTAGGGCTTACAAAGGATGTAACCTCCATTATTGAAATTCCAGTTTCAACCAAGGTGTTTATGAATTTTACCTTATCTTCTGTAGGTATGAAGTCCCTAACACTTTGAAAACCGTCTCTCGGACATACTTCACGAATGGTTGCCGAATGGGGGATCTGCTTGTCCATCATTAAAGAACACCTTTCCCTTCTAATTCTTTGACCTTTTCAATATCAAGGCCAAGAAGTTCTTCTAGTATCTCGGCATTATGCTGCCCAAGGAGAGGGGAGTGAGTTCTTATCGAGGTGGGGGTATCCGAAAGCTTAATATGGCTTCCAGTTATCGTCAGCTCTCCCGCTATCGGATGGTTAGTTTTAACAAACATTTCCCGGTCTCCCGCTATGTGGGGGTCATTTACGATTTTATCTATAGTCATTATGGGAGCGCAAGGAATTCCAGCCTTATTTATTAAGTCAAATGCTTCTTGGACAGTATGTTTCATGGTCCATTCTTCGACAATAACCTTGAGTTCTTCGTGTTTCCCCACACGGTCTTTGACTTCAAGGTATTCTGGGGCTTCTGCCAACTCAGGTTTTCCTATTACCTGACAAAGACTTTGCCATAGTTTATTGTTAGCAGCTCCGATTACAAGACTACCGTCGGAAGCCTTGAAGGAATCGTAAGGATAAGTAGACTCGTAACGATTGCCAATTCTTTGTGGAACCCTTCCTTCAACAAGATAAATCATGTTAATGATCTCGAGGCTCGCTACTGCAGAGTCTACAAGGGCGATATCGACTTTCTGGCCTATCCCAGTTATATTTCTTGAATTGACTGCAGCAAGAATGCCAATAGCACAGGAAAGGCCTGCCAAAACATCTCCCATTGCAGTTCCTGTACGGGTCGGTTCTCCTCCAGGCCATCCAGTAGTGCTCATAAGACCGCTCATAGCTTGGGCTATGATGTCATATCCAGGGCGCATTTTGTATGGCCCTGTATGCCCAAATCCAGAAATAGCGGCATAAATGATGCGTGGGTTGACTTCTTTCAGAGTTTCATAACCGATACCTAGTTTTTCCATTGTGCCGGGACGAAAATTTTCTGTCACAATGTCTGCTTTCTTGACCATTTTAAGAAAGAGTTCTTTCCCCACAGGATCTTTAAGATTAAGAGTCATTCCCCTTTTATTTCTGTTAAGGTTTATATAATAGGCACTTTCACCCTTTTGAAAGGGGCCCATAAAACGAGTATCATCACCTCGACCTGCTTGCTCGATCTTTATAACATCTGCCCCCATGTCGGCAAGCATCATTGTGCAGAAAGGCCCAGCCAATACCCTCGTGAGATCTAGTACCTTCAGATTTGTTAGTGCACCTTTTACCCCCATTAAATTTCCACACCCTTTCAGTAATATTTACAGTACAAGTTTCATTTTAAAAACATAGAAAAGCATTCATTCTCCTCGGAAATTGAACTAGTGAAATTTAAGGTAATATTCTTTCCTCACAATCTAAATGTTTCATAAAAAACGCATCCGATTTTAATGCTCGAAAGGTAAACTCTCACGGGAAACTAGTTTTTATTGAGGTTGTTGGCAATCATATTTTCATGAAGGAAGTAATCGCATTGCTTTGCGATGGCTAGTATAAAGTTTTTGCTTGTTTTAAGGTGATCTGCAATCTCGCGGGCAATGGTTTAATCTTCCAGGAAAGAAATTTTTGCTAATAAAAACCTCAGGTAGATCCAGTCACCGCTTTTGTTGATAGTCGACAAAATTATATATCTATATTCTTTTTTGTCAATTAAGTCGAACAAGGAATATTATGCATTTCACCTATCTATCATGAAAATAAAGCTAGCTGATGATAATGAGGATACGCTCTATGATTGAGATGCACGAGCTCTTTTAACTCAGATGTCTTCTAGTTTCTTTGTTTTTTACTACATCGCGTATATTTATATTTTGTAATGATAATCTGCTAATTAGATTCTCTAAACGATGCGTGCTAAATGACAATAATAATAGGAAAAATAAAAACCAGGGTTTTCTTTTTTAGTCGTCAAATTTTATTTTAAGAAGTTATTTAGAGTATATGTCGACACTATAGGCAAAAAACGGTAATTTTTGTTTCTTATCCTGCTGTTTTAGCGGTGTTTTGAAGTTATAAAAGCGCTTTTTAGCCCTAGTTGCAAAGGATCCCTTATTGCTGTATATTAAACATAATAGTAGTTAACTGTCGACTAATTGTAATTATATCGAGGCTTGTAAGGAGTAGAAATTATATGGTCAATAAAAAATGCGGTTCTGATGAAACGATTACATCTCAAGTGGTGAATTACATAAGAAATCAAATTCTTGTCTCAAAGAAGTATAAAAAGGGGGACAAGATAGTTGAGTCCAAAATCGCAGAAAAATTTAATATTAGCCGAGCTCCGGTAAGGGAGGCTCTTCGTCGTCTCGAGAGTCATGGTCTGGTAACCACCATTCCTCGAAGAGGAGCCTTTGTCAGTGCTTTTTCCGTGGAAGAAATGGAAGAGATTTATGGCTTGCGTTACCTTTTGGAAGGGAGCATATATGAGGCTTTGGTTAAAAAAGAACTTCTGAAAGAATCGGATTTCAGTTATCTCTCATGGCTCATTGACCAAATGGTGAAAATAGCACGATCTGAGATGACACCTGATGAAAAGGTTTTGGCCTTTTTTAAAAAAGATATAGAGTTCCATTACTTCACATGGCTCAAAGCAGAACGCCCTCGGACAATGAATATTCTGTCTGACTTGTATCATCAGCTGGAATTGGGAATGCTTGACGATCTTAGCAATGAAAAAAACCTTGAGGAAGCTGCTCGTAATCATTATAAAATCTTGGAATTCTTAAAAAGTGGGGAGCTCGAAAAACTTAATGAGAGCAGATCCTGGAGTCTTTTTGCAAGAAGGATAGAAAACATTAAATCCAAAGGTTAATTTTGTTTGCGAACGTCGAAAGATATTGGCAGTTAACAAGAGTTCATATGTTATAGGAGAGTATCGCTATTTTGAACAAGGAATAAAATAATGGAGGTGTAAGGAAAATGAAACTTGGGAGATTTTTTTCAACAGCTATTGTAGTAGCACTAATTATGACTTTTTGTGCTTTTCCAGCAATGGCGGCGGCATGGAGACTTTCCAACCAGCTTCCACCATCACACTTCATCTCCGAGGGTATGGATTGCTTTGCCCAGAAAGTTGCAGAGTACTCCAATGGAAAAATGAAAGTCGAGGTTTTTCACTCAGCACAGCTTTTTAAGGATACTGAGATCGTAGAAGCTGTTCAAGAAGGACTTGTTGAGCTGGCCTTGGTACCAGTCAACAAGTGGTCAGGGATGGTTCTCGCAGCTGATGTTTTTGAGATGCCCTTCATTTTCAAAGATCTTGACTCCCCCAAAAAGTTCATAGAGAGCGGTGCAGGAGATATTCTTGACAATGAATTTATGGGCAAGGGAGCAAAGGTTGTTTTTTGGGTAGATTACGGTCTTGTCCAATTCTATAACAGCAAGCGTCCACTAGCGAAACCTGCTGATTTTGCTGGTCTTAAAATAAGAACCTTTAGCAAGGGGACAGCTGATACAGTAAAGGCTCTGGGCGGTATCCCCGCAGTGATGAGCTCTTCTGAAATGTATATGGCTCTTCAGAGAGGCACCGTTGATGGTGCCACCACAGGAATGCCTGCTGCTGTTTCAAGAAAAATATTTGAAGTTCAGAAGTATATGACCCTTGCGAACTATACTACTGCCCAGTTTTTCGTCCAGGCGAACTTGGAATGGTGGGATTCACTTAAGGATGAAGAAAAGGAAGTTCTCCTTAAAGCCGGGGAAGATGCGGCCACATTTATCCGTGGATCAATAACTGCAGCTGAAGAGAAAGCCTATAACGTTATTAAAGATGGTGGAGTTCAGATTTACGAGCTCAATGATGAGGAAAGAGCAGTTTTCATGAAAGCGACAGAGCCTGTAAGGGATGCCTTTGTTAAGGAAACTGGCGAAGTCGGTAAAAAACTCATGGAAATCGTAGCATCCCTTGACTAACAGCAACGAAAATAAATTTTTAAAGTAAAAACTTTAGCATCATTTTAGTGAAGGGAGAAGGGTGCACAACCTTCTCCCTTCACTAAAACATAATGTTCTACCTTTTATTTGTAAAAATGAGGGGAACTTGAATTTAATAGAGTATTAAGATCAAGTTTGTTAGGTTGAGAAATTCTTGACATCCAAAGGTTCAATGGTGTTTTTGTTTTTCAGAAAATTATTTTCAGTAAGACGGGGGGAGTAGTCTTGTTCTCATCTTTAAAAAAACTTGCAGAAAGGTTAAATCTCCTGATTGGATACAGCAGCGGTTTAGGTATTCTGCTAATGGGGATCATCCTTTTTTATGAAGTTGTAGCAAGGTACGTCTTCAACTCACCAACTATTTGGGCACAAGAAATATCAGTTTTTATCTTCATGTGGACTATGTTAGCAGGTGCTGCCTATACGCTGCAAGTAGGCAAACATGTACGGATAGATCTCTTAGTCATTAGATTTTCAGAAAAGACTCAAAATTACCTTGAATTCTTTACTAGTATCATGGGAATGCTCTTTTCTGCTTATGTAACATTACAGGGTTTTGAAATGTTGAAGGTTACGCTTAAATATAATAAGTTGTCAGCGACGCCGCTGAGAGTTCCACTGTGGATTCCTCAACTTGCCCTTCCTGTGGGATTCGGCCTTCTCACTCTTCAGTTCATAATAATCTTAGGCGCTAAATTTCCTACCTTTAGCGGACATGAAAAAAAGGAGGGGGAAAATCAATGCTAAATTTCCTCTTGGTTATAGGCCTTCTTCTTATAATTCTTTTTATGGGACTTCCTGTTGCTTTCTCTCTGGGCTCTACTTCTGTTTTGCTTATATTTCTTTATAGTCTTCCTACCAAGATTGTTGGAACTACAATGTTTTCAGGCATGGAAAGCTTTACCCTTTTGTCCATACCTTTGTTTATTCTGATGAGCCAAATTCTTTTGGATGGAAGGGTCGGAGATGACCTTTTTGAAGTAATGAATGCCTGGGTCAGACATCTTCCTGGGGGACTTGCCGTTGCCACTATCCTTGCCTGTGCTTTCTTTTCAGCCATAACAGGGTCAGGTGCAGCAACAGCTGCTACCATTGGAATGGTGGCATATCCAGCAATGATAGAGAGAGGGTACGATAAAAAATTTACTTTGGGACTTCTTGCTGCCGGGGGAACACTGGGTATTCTGATCCCCCCAAGTATTCCTATGATTCTCTATGGTGCAATTACTGAGGAATCTGTGGGAAAGCTTTTCATTGCAGGAGTGATACCTGGGCTCGTGCTGACCGCCATTTTTGTTATTTATGCTGTAATAAAAAGCATGAGGGGAGGCTTTACTCCCATGGAGAGAACCAGCTGGCCTGAAAGATTAGCGGTAACTCGAAAGAATATCTGGGGAATTTTTCTTCCGATACTTATCATCGGTGGTATCTATAGTGGGATTTTTACCCCCACCGAAGCTGCATCAGTAGGTTTAATCTACAGCCTTATCATTACCGTAGTGATTTACAAAACTATAAAATTGAAGGAACTACCCGAAATCTGTCTGAAATCGGTGGGTACTTCCTGTATGATTGCAGTCATAATTGCTGCAGCAGTCCTCTTTGGTAAGGTCATGACAATGCTTATGATACCGCAAAAATTGACTCAGTTAATTATAGAGAACAATTTGTCGCCTCTTATGTTCATTCTCGCTATGAACCTGTTTATGATAGTACTAGGGATGATACTTGAAACAGTTTCTATCATTTTACTTACCATGCCTTTGGTCACTCCCATTCTCTTTGCTTTGAATATTGACCCAATCTGGTATGCTGTTATCCTCACCATAAACATGACCATGGCATTGATAACACCTCCCGTAGGGATGAATCTTTACGTTATAAATGGTCTGCGCGATGACATCTGCATGTCAGACATCATCCAGGGAGTATGGCCCTTCATCATACTCATGGCATTCATGTTGCTACTTTCTATAGCATTCCCGCAAATGAGTCTCTGGTTGCCATCAATAATGCATTAAGTCAGGAAGTGGACAGGTGATGTAGTTTTGAAAAAGGAAAATAGCAGAATCAGATTGAGGAAACTTCTTTCCAGAAAAGAAATATTAGTAGTTCCTGGTGTACATGATGGACTAACTGCCAGGATAGTTGAAATAGAGGGTTTTAATGCTCTCTATATGACGGGTTACGGAACTTCTGCGAGCATGTTGGGCAAACCTGATGTGGGATTACTTACCTTAACCGAGATGGCGGCAAGGGCATCTCGACTTGTAGATGCTGTGGATATCCCAGTCATAGCAGATGCGGATACAGGTTATGGCAATGCCGTGAATGTGACCAGAACTGTAAGGGAATATGAAAAAGCTGGTGTTGCATGCCTGCAGTTGGAAGACCAGGTAGCACCCAAGAAGTGTGGTCATATGCTGGGTAGGGAGATAATATCAATTGAAGAGATGACAGGAAAGATAAAAGCAGCCTGTGACGCCAGACAGGATGATGAGCTTTTGATTATGGCTCGAACTGATGCCAGAACCAGTTTTGGCATCAAAGAAGCGATAGAAAGAGGCAAAGCCTACGAAGAAGCTGGCGCAGATATTATTTTTATTGAATCTCCTGAAACAGAAGAGGAAATGAAACAAATTACTTCCAGTTTTTCTGTTCCTGTTCTCGCTAATATGGTGGAACATGGCCGTACCCCATTTCTTCCAGTATCTGCGCTCGAAGAAATAGGTTATGATCTGGTAATTTTCCCTGTGACCTCTACCTATGTCATAGCAAAGGCAGTGTCAGAAGTAATGAAAGTCCTTAAAGAAACGGGGTCTACGGGAAATATAGTAGATAAGATGATAGCCTTTGAAGAGTTCAACAAACTTATCGGATTACCTGCTATTTGTGAAATAGAGAAACGATACTCCACCGAAGGGAAATAGCAGCGGACAATTAATCTTCTGGGTGATTGCTCAACTTTTGAGGATTAGCTACGAAAAAATCAACTGGATGGAGGAGTAGCCATGAAAAAATCAACATTACTCAGAAAGAGGCTTAAGGAATCTCGGGCTATTTTAGCACCAGGGGTCTATGATTCGCTAAGTGCCAGAATATGTGAAATGGTTGGATTTGAAGCTCTTCAGCATTCGGGATACGGTACAGCTGCTGCGACATTGGGACAGCCTGACATTGGACTTCTCACTCTTTCCGAAATGACTTCTCAGGTCAGAGCCATAGCAAGAGCTGTCAATATTCCTGTGGTTGGTGATTCTGATAATGGTTTTGGAAATGCCATCAATGCCTATCGTACGGTACAGGAGTATATAGCAGCAGGGGCGGCAGGGCTTTTTATGGAGGATCAGGTTGCCCCAAAAAGATGTGGACACATGGAAGGCAAACAAGTGATCTCGTATGAAGAAATGGAGGGCAAGCTCCGGGCTGCCATGGATGCAAAAAAGGATCTTGATCCCGATTTTGTGATTATATACCGGACAGATGCCATTGCAGTTAATGGGTACCAAGATGCACTTACCAGAGCTAAGAGAGCCGCTGATTTTGGAGTGGATATGGTGTTTGTTGAAGCCCTGGAAACACGCGACCAGATCGAGAAAACGGCCGTAGAGCTTAGGGGCATTCCTCTAATGCTTAACCTCATAGAAGGAGGCAAAACACCCCTCATCCCAATAGAGGAAGCAGAGGAGATGGGGTATAAATGGGTTGTACCTGCTCTTTCTACCCTTTATTCAGCAGCAAAGGGTATGTTTGATGTGATGAGTGAAATCAAAGAAAAAGGAGTATCCGATCGATACCTTGATAAACTTATATCGTTTAGGGAATTTGCAGAAGTGGTTAACCTTGAGTACATCAGAAAAATGGAAGAAGAGTATCTTCCTAAAAGTGTAATTGAGGAAAAATACCACGGCAAAGAGAAGATAGTAGGATAAGAGGCCCTTGTTTAAAGGAATCAATTGAGCTAAGCCAAAGGCTTGAGCAGCCCAGGGAGCAAGTTAAAGAGCCCAACCGATTAACAGCGGCTGGGCTCTTACGTTAAATCAGATTGCTTCTTTTTTGTATGGAAATATTAGCTAATCCTGAGGTTCCCAGGTTTCTTTGCAGCGGTCGAGGATGTACTCCCAGTCCTTCTCTATATCGGCTTGGGCCTGTTCTAGAAGGGCTTTGGACTTCTCACCTTTAAAGAGGTGGGAATATCGTCCCTGAGGTTTCAGGAATTCCTCTACAGGTACCCGTTTTTTAGGCTTGTATGAGAGTTTCCATTCTCCGTCAATAACCTCATAAATGGGCCAGAAACGAGTATCAGCGGCTTTTTTGCAGATATCTCCCTGAAGGGCGGGATCGATTCTCCAGAAAAGAACACATGGAACAAGAATATTTACAAAAGCTGGTCCTGGAGTTTCAATAGCCCTCTTAACCTTGGCGGCTACATCCATGTGATTGAACAACGTTGTCTGAGCCACGTAAGGGACATGGTGGGCCGCTGCGATGCTTGTAAGATCTTTGGGCTTTTGCAGTTTGCCGGGAATGACGCTGCCTGCTGGAGAAGTGGTGGCATTGGCTCCTCGAGGCGTGGCGCTGCTTCGCTGGGCTCCAGTGTTCATATACCCCTGGTTGTTGTAGCAAATGTAGGTAAAGTCATGACCTCTTTCGAGGGCACCTGAAAGGGACTGAAGTCCAATATCGTAGGTTCCGCCATCGCCGCCAAAAGCGACGAACTTGATCTCTTTGTCTATTTTCCCTCTCTTCTTCAGAGCCTGATAGGCTGCTTCTACGCCAGAAACTCCAGCTCCGGCATTTTCAAAAGCCGTGTGAATCCATGGCACGCGCCAGGCGCTAAAGGGGTACACAGTTGTAGAAACCTCAAGGCATCCAGTAGCGTTAACCACTACGAGGGGGAAATCTACTCCCATGAGTCCCTGGTGTACAGCCGTAGGGGCTCCGCAACCAGGGCACATGCGGTGTCCCTGTGTCATAGGGCTTTTTTTATGAACAACATCTTTTATTCTTATACTCATCTTCGTTATCCCCCTATTCTAGAAGGCCGATGTAGTGCTCTTCGGGCGAAATGTTGCCATTTATGAGGTCCATAAAGATATTCTCAGCATACTGTGGGAAGAAATCCCTTCCGCCAAGGCCATATATGCAGCTGTTGGTGGGGATTAATTCTCCGGCAGCGTAGAGGGCGCTTCTGACCTCTGCCGCAAGTGGCGCGGTTCCGCCTAAGCTCAGGCTTCTGTCAAGAACAGCAACCGCTTTTTTACCCTTAAGGGCAGCAGCTATTGCTTCAGTGGGGAAGGGGCGGAACATGCGAATACGAAGGCACCCTACCTTGTGTCCCTTTTCCCTCATTTCATCTACCACATCTTTCACTGCTCCTGATGCAGAGGACATGACAACAATTACGTAATCGGCATCATCGGTTTTGTAGCAGTCGATCATGGGGTAGTAGCGGCCAGATATGGCTTCATATTCCTTTGCAATTCCGTCATAAAGCTCAAGGGCTTTTTTGTTTGCTTCGATCTGCTGACGCTTGATCTCAAAATAATACTCGGACATGGCAAAGGATCCGTATGTTACTGGATTTTCAATATCAAGCAATGGGTTTATGGGGGTCCGTTCTCCAATGAATTTCTTTACAGTTTCATCGTCCAGGTACTCCACAGGTTCGAAACCATGGCTGGTAATAAAGCCGTCCTGGCAGACAAATACGGGAGTAAGAACATCATTGTTCTCACTGAGCCGTATGGCCATAAAGGCTGAATCGTATACTTCCTGAGCATCTTCGCAGTATAGGTGTATCCACCCATAATCCCGTTGGGCCATGCTATCGCTGTGGTCGCAGTGGATATTTATGGGGGCTCCTACGCTTCTGTTCACTAGCCCAAAGACTATGGGGGTTCTGAAGCAACCCGCAATAGGGAATATTTCGTGCATGAGCGCTACGCCATTTGCGCTTGAAGCTGTCATGACACGAGCTCCCGCAGCTGAGGCCGTTACACAGGCAGTGATGGCAGAGTGCTCACTTTCTACTGTAACAAAGTTTGTGTCGACCTCGCCGTTGGCTACAAATTCTGCGAATTTCATGATGATATCTGTTGAAGGCGTGATGGGATATGCCGCAACGACGTCCGGATTTATCTGGCGCATTGCTTCAGCAAAAGCCCAGTTTCCTGATGTAATTTCTTTACGAGGCATCTTCTTCTGCTCCCTTCTACGCAAACTCGGCCTCAGGCCGCATCTCTATGGCCTTTTTGGGGCACACCTGGGCGCAAATTCCGCAGCCCTTACAGTAGAAGTAGTCGACACCCGTTACTTTTCCATTTTCATCGGTTGTAATGGAACGGTCCGGGCACTGAACCCAGCAAAGCATGCATGATATACACTCATCTTCATTCCATACGGGACGAATGCTTCTCCATTGGCCAGTTTCAACGTTTTCGGCCGAAGCTCCGTAAGCAATTCCTCCCATGGGAACATCCTGCCATTTTTTGGGTTTGCCTACATCCTTCATCTCTTTCCAATTCTTGCAGCCGCTCATCCGATCTGTACCTCCTCATAGCCCCTCCGGATGGCTCGGAGATTGGCGGATAGTACCTTTTCAGGCAATTTAGCCATTTTGTGCGCGAAGTGTTCAACGAATGCTTGAATGGGAACCTCTGTAAAGATATGAGCAAAGGTTCCAAGCATAGGAGCGTTGGGGCGGTTTTGACCAAACTCCTCCAGGGTGATCTTGGTTGCATCGATAGTGATAACCTTGACTGCATCTGGAAGGCCGAGTTTCTTCTTAATATCAGCTGGAGACATGGGGGTGTTGATAAGGTAGATTGTGTTATTATCACATCCTTCGGTTGGGCGGGCAGCATCGAGCAATGTTGGGTCTATGACTGCTACCACGTTAGGATTCTGTACACCGCAGCGTTTGCGGATAGGCTGGTCAGACACCCGGTTATAAGCTTTCATGGGTGCTCCCTGGCGTTCCGCCCCGTACTCGGGAAAGGACTGCACAAATTTCCCGGCCCCGAACAACACCTCGGAGAGTATGGCTGAGCCAGACTTGGCTCCCTGGCCTCCTCGTCCATGCCACCTGATCTCAATGGCCTGAGGCATTACTGCATCACTCCTTTCAAGTATTCATAAAATAGAGTTTAGTATGGCAATTTGATTGCGTCAACTCAAGTAATAAAAAAGTATTATCAGATAATGATAATTTCGTGCTGTGTTTCTCTTAAAAACAAATGTCGGTCTGTGTATAGGCAAGTGGTTCCGGGCGGTAGTTAATATAAAAAGAAATTTGACAGAACAATTTAGATTTAAGACAAATAAACATGTCTTTTTTAGAAATTACCATTGATTTTGGCGCTGTTGATGTTAAACTGATAGTGGCTTTTATTTGGGCCTGTGCCCTGCCTACCGCTTATTCCAGAAGGCCAAATCTATTTAAATGAAAAGGAAGATTGATGTGTATACGCCGAAGCTCTTGAGTGAATTGAAGCAATACTCTCGCGAGAAGGCTGTTGCCGATCTTTTTGCGGGAATTACTGTTGGCATTGTGGCCCTTCCGCTGGCTATGGCTTTTGCAATTCTAGCGGGTTGCCTCCTGAGAGAGGCTTGTTTACAGCTATTGTAGCAGGTTTTCTGATTTCTGCTCTTGGGGGGAGCAGTGTGCAGATAGGTGGTCCAACCGGTGCTTTTGTAGTGCTTGTATCTGCCGTCGCCACTGAATATGGTTATTCCGGGCTGGCACTTTGCACTCTTATAGCGGGAGTTTTCCTCATATTGTTTGGTGTGTTTCGCATGGGCGGTTTTATTAAATTTATTCCTTTCCCCGTAACTACCGGTTTTACAACGGGCATTGCAGTAGTCATTTTTTCCACTCAGATTTGCGATCTTTTAGGTCTCAATGTTGAAAATGTCCCAGCGGAGTTTTTACTGAAGTGGCAAGTTTATCTGAAGAACCTGGGTTCTTTTGATCCTCAAACTGTGGCAATAGGGTTTGGAACCATTCTTGTAATTGTGATGGTGCGGCGTTTTTGGCCCAAGCTGCCTGCCATGCTCATAGGCATGATTGCAGCAACAGCTCTTGCTTCCGCTCTCCATTTGGATGTGGCGACAATAGGAAGCCGCTTCGGAGATTTGCCCCGCATGTTGCCTGCTCCTTCATTACCAAAGTTCGAACTTGCCCAAATCGGACTTTTAGTGAAACCAGCCTTTACTATTGCCTTGCTGGCGGCAATTGAGTCTCTTTTATCTGCCACAGTAGCTGATGGAATGATAGGCGGGCGCCATAAGCCCAATGCAGAACTTATAGCTCAGGGTGTTGCTAATATTGGCAGCGTTTTATTTGGAGGCATTCCAGCCACTGGCGCCATTGCCAGAACGGCTACAAACGTAAAAAGCGGTGCTAAGACTCCTGTGGCCGGAATCATACATTCCATTGTCCTTGCCCTCCTGCTTTTGCTGTGCGCTCCCATCGCCAAGCTTATTCCTCTTTCGGCTTTAGCGGGCATTCTTGTCGTGGTCAGCTACAACATGAGCGAACTTCATCACTTTGTTTCAATTTTTAAAGGTCCGAAAAGTGATGCTTTTGTCTTGGTTCTGACCTTTGCCCTTACAGTTCTTGTTGACCTGACAGTGGCTGTTCAGGTTGGGGTAGTTATGGCTTCTCTTCTTTTTATCTGGAGAATGTCGGAGATTACCGATGTGAGCATGATTACCAAAGAAGTACGAGGAGAAGAGGATTTTGGAGATGATCCCAATGCCATAGCTTTAAGAAAAGTGCCGGTTGGAGTAGAGGTCTTTGAAGTGAACGGCCCCTTCTTCTTTGGCATGGTTAATGAATTCAAAAATGCCCTGCGCAATCTGGAAAAACCGGTTCCTGTACTTATTATTCGAACAAGAAAGGTTTCAGCAATAGATGCGACAGCTATTCATGTTTTACGAGAGCTTTATCATAGATGCCAGAAAGAAAAAACGCAGCTTATTTTTTCAGGAGTTCAGCCGCAGCCTAGAAGGGCCTTCAGACGATCAGGCTTTATAGAAGAGGTAGGGGCAGAAAATTTTTGCGAGGATATTGATGAGGCCTTAATGCGGGCCCGAGCAGTGCTGGGTCTCGCAAAGGGGTATTAGGTCTAGGAGCAAATTAATTGGTATTTCTCAAATAAATAAGGACAGGTTCGGTAAAAATCAACCGAGCCTGTCCTTATTTAGATCTCCGTTAACAGTATTATTTTTTAAAACTGTATGAGCAAAATTCGCTCGTGCACGGGTTGCTATCACTGATCCATAAGGTTCTCTCCATGAGATTCATTATGATAGAGTATACCGATGCCAGCTGTTTACCCTCTGGATCTCTAGGATCTTCGTGCCTGCATATGGCATCAGGCGCATTTTTGTGGTCTGATAAAAATCTTTGGCACAACTTTTGGTCTACAGAATCAACTTTTTCATTAAGTAGCACATTGATCCTGCCAAGCCTGTGAAAGGTGTCTGGCAATATGACTTTGCCATGGTCTTTTTCTTTACATATGATGTTAGGAGAAAGAAAGTGATTAGTGTGGGCCAGGTATCCCTTTTCTGCGTAGAGCACCCCGAAATCTGAAGGGGCGGATTCAATGTTTATAATTTCCCCCTCAGCAGTCCCTACTAAAAAATTCCCGGAGCTAGCCCGTTCTGCTCTGGCTACAGCTTCGACAGCATCACCTAAAGTGGGGGAACTCATAATCTCTCTCAGCAAAATATGAATAGGGACTCCAGGTTTCCCTTTGCCTGTTGAAAGGGCGTTGAAGCAAACGCCGATACCAGCGGAGTTTAACCCCTTGCCGCTTATAATGCCAGCTTCAGCAATCAATAAAAGTTGTGGCAGAGGTTCTTCCTGTTTAATTTGCAGAATGACTAGTGTATCTCCCTGTCTTCGAATCCAATCCCAGTTTTGACACACGTAAGCAACACCATCTTTTGAAATGGAGGAAGAAACTCCGAAGGCTGTGCACCCATCGAGTGTATTGTCGAGAACAATTTCGCTTCTGGAGTTTAAGGTGACAATGTCGTCAAAATGCAAAATTGCCCCTTCAGCGATGCCTTTCATTTCTTCTATAAGCTGTGGGCTGTATTCTGCTATAAATGGTATGTAGCTTCTGGCTCTTTCTTTCGCCTCCTCCCAGCTCATTCCGGAAAAGGTTTTAAACATAAAAGAGTAATTCGAAATGCTTTTTCGAATAAGATTGGAACATTCTTTTCCGTATATCCTTCCTCTCTCAAAAGGATTTCCCTCGAGCTGTATAAACGGATATCCAGTTTTGGTCATAGGCTGTAACCCCCCCATATAAATAGTGTTTTTATTCCCCCATTTGACAATAATTAATTTGTGGCGTAAATTTATACAAGTTCGTGGTCTGACCTCTTACCACTAACGAAATTTATAAATATAATAGCATTTTTAAAAAAATATTGAAGTTCAAATGTTTTAAAAAGTCATTCACGTATTTGTAGGAGTGGTAGAGATGGGAATTTCTTTTACAAAAATTAATCGACAATCTGTTACAGAAAGTATAGTAGAGGCTTTTAAACAAAAGATACTTAACGGAGAGATTTCTTCTGGAGACAAACTACCCTCCGAAAGAGATTTGGTAGAGAGCTTTGGGGTTAGCAGAGCATCTGTACGAGAGGCGTTGAGAGCTCTCAGGTATATGGGCGTGTTAGAAGTCCACAGCGGAGAGGGGACTTTTCTGACCGAAAACATCTCACTTCTCTCTGATCATTTTAAAATTTCTCTTCTTCTTAAGCAGTGCTCTGTAAGGGAACTTGTAGAAGCGAGAAAAATAATAGAGTGTGAAACAGTATCTCTTGCAACGATAAGATCTTCTAAGGAAGAGAAAGAGGCCTTGAAAAAGCTGCATAAGTACGCGATGACGCTTGTAGACGATGAACAGCCTTTTTTGAAAGCGGATTTTGCTTTTCATGAAAAAATAGCAGAGATGAGCCAGAACATGGTGCTTGTTGAAATGTTGAATGCTACCCGAGATTTAACTCTTTCAGAAAATATGTATGTCATTGAGCGTGAAGGACAAATTAAGCGAGCATTGGATTTTCACTCCTCAATACTCTATTACATTCTTTCTTTTGATGCAGATAACGCACAGAAAGCCATGCTCGCTCATTTGGAAGATATAGAACGTTCTATAAGGGACCTTGTTAGCAGACATTGATCTCAGTTGTTAATGGAGGTGGGACAGGGAAACTTGTATTAGTCGTAGGGTAAAAGAAAAAATGCTGTGATGAAGGAGGGACAATGCTTTTGGCTAATTTCAAGGTTTTCATGACAGATACTATTTTCCCCGACTCAGTCATTGAAGAAGAGGAGTTGGCTAAAATAGGCGCGCAACTTCAAATTTCCTCTGACAAAACATCGTCGGCTTTCATAACTGAAGGGCATGATTGCGATGCAATGCTGGTGGTATACGCACCGGTGGGCGAAGAGGTGATTCGCAAGCTCGATAAGTGCAGGATCATTGTACGAACGGGAATAGGGGTCAACAATATAGATGTGGATGCAGCTACCGAAAAAAAGATTATGGTATGTAATGTCCCTGACTATTGTATAGAAGAGGTCGCAGATCATACCATAGCCTTATTCCTTTCAGGGATAAGAAAGGTTTCCTATCTCAACCAGAAAGTCAAAGGCGGCCAATGGGATGTAACACTCGCGAAGCCGGTTCCCCGTTTGAGAGGGAAAAAATATGGAGTTCTTGGCTGCGGTGCCATAGGCAGAGAAGTAGCCACGAGAGCTCAGGCTTTTGGAATGGATATATACGGGTACGATCCGTACCTCTCTGATGAGAGATTGAGCTCCCTGGGCATTACGCGCGTTGCAAGCATCGAAGAAATTTTTTCAACTGTTGATTTTTTCTCGCTTCATATGCCTCTTACAGAAGAAACACATCATCTTATCAATGAATCAACCCTTTCTCTTATGAAACCTTCTACTTTTTTTGTTAATACTTCGAGAGGGCCTCTTGTAAATCAAAAAGATCTTTATCAGGCTTTAGTTGAAAAGCGTATAGCGGGAGCTGCCCTTGATGTGCTGGAAACAGAGCCTCCTGAGGCACCTTTTGCTCTTGCCGGGCTGGACAACATCATTCTTACCCCTCACGCAGCTTTCTATTCAAATGAGTCTGAAATAGAGTTAAGACGAAAGGCAGCCAAGGAAATAGTAAGAGCATTGACAGGCAATAATCCCAAAAACTGGGTAAATAAATTTTAATCATACTTTTTATGAGGAGGAGCTAAGACTATGACAGTAAAATTCAACAATTCTCCCACTCCTTGGAAGACAGATCTATGGTACACGAGCCCCTGGAACTTTTCAGAAGAGGCAAGGAAGGGGTTCGACTTTTCTAAGAAAATTCAGTTTCATGATGTTTCCCTTCGTGACGGTGAACAGCAATCAGGGCTCATCTTCACTAAAGATCAAAAAGTTGCTTTAGCTGAAAAGCTGGCAGAAGTAGGTATTCACAGAATAGAAGCTGGTATGCCCGCAGTTTCAGATCAAGATGAAGGGGCAATCAAAGAGATAGTTAGGCGCAACCTTGGTCCAGAAATCTTTGCTTTCGCCCGCTGTATGAAAGATGATGTGAAAAGAGCTCTTGATTGTGGTGTTAAGAGCATTGTCATGGAAGTTCCGACAAGTGATCATCTGTTGAAATATGCCTATAGGTGGGAAGTTCAGAAGGCTATAGACGTATCCATAGAGTCCACCCTCTATGCTCGTGATAATGGGATGTACGTTTCTTTCTTCACTATAGATGGAACAAGAACAGGCATCGATGAGTACCTCGATTTGATAGAGCTCATTGCAGAAAATGGCCATATGGACGAACTCACAGTAGTAGATACTATGGGTGGGCTTATGCCCCAGGCCGTCCCCTTCCTTATAAAGAAAGTAAAAGAGCGAATTTCAGATAAACCCATAGGCATCCATTTTCATGATGATTTTGGCCTTGGTGCAGCGAATACCCTTGCCGGCCTTGCAGCTGGAGCAGATATTGCCCATACAACTATCTCCGGCATCGGAGAGCGGGCGGGGAACGCTCCTTACGAAGATGTGGCTCTCTCCCTTCTGACCATGTACGGAGTGGATACAGGTTTGAAGTACAATAAATTCTATCCACTTTCTCAATATCTCCAGAGTATTTCTGGTCTTAAAGTTCGTCAGAACAGGGGAATCGTAGGCGAAAATGTGTCTGACATTGAATCAGGAATTGTGGCGGGATGGTTTAAAAATGCCAATGATGAGGCTCCCCTTGAGCTTTCTCCTTATCTCTACAGTTTGACAGGACATCCAGACGCAAAGGTTACTATTGGAAAGATGAGCGGCATTCCAACTGTTGACATCTATCTTGATAAATTGGGACTCGATGTAAAAGACGCTGATGTGAAGCTGGAAATAGTTAATGCCATAAAAGCAAAAGCTTTCGAAAAGAGCGCTCTTTTGACTGAGCAGGAGTTTGAGGAAATAGCACGGAACATTATTGATAAGGCGTAATAGCACGGTAATAGCACGGTACAAAGGACTACGTTTTTACTATTTCTTGGAGGTGGAGGAAGTAATGTTTAAAAAAGGGATTAGTATGTTGTCAGTCTTAGTACTTGTTATTTGCGTATGTGTTTTTGCAGTGGGTACAGCTGCAGAGGCAGCTAAAACAATCACTATCAAATTTGCCCACAACGGTAATACTATTCCGGAAGATCCCCAGAATATCGCTTGTGCAAAGTTTAAGGAAATGGTAGAGGAAAAGTCAGGCGGAACCCTTAAGGTAGAGCTTTACCCTGCAGGCCAGCTTGGCGACGCCAGAACCATAGTTGAAGGCGTGCAAATGGGAACCATTGAGATCGGTGACATTGAGAATGGCCCTATGGGGCGTTTTGTTCCAGAAGCAATGCTTTGGGATTTACCCTTTATATTCCGTGATATAGACCATGCCCATAAGGTGCTCGATGGCGAACTTGGCCAGATGGTACAGGAGAAATATGTAGGCGTAGGCATTAGACACCTTGCCTACAATGACGGCGGTTTCAGATATTTTACAAACAATGCAAGACCTATTAACACCATGGCTGACATTAAAGGACTCAAGATTCGTGTTATGGAAAGCAAGGTCATGATAGATACTCTTGCTGCTTTTGGCGCATCTCCCGTGCCCATGGCTTTTGGAGAACTCTATACGGCTCTTCAGCAAGGTGTTGTTGATGGACAGGAAAACCCTCTTAACCTTATTTTCAGCCAGAGATTCTATGAAGTACAGAAATATCTTTCTCTGAGCGGCCACTTCTATTACCCAAGGCAGTATATTGCTTCCGAAAATTGGTGGAAAACTCTGAGCGACGAACATAAGAAAATTATTGCCGAGAGTGCAAAGATCGCATGTGACATTCAGAGAGAAGAGCTGGCAAAGTATGAAGTAGCCATGAGAACGGTATTGAAAGAAAAAGGCATGGAGATCAATGAAGTTGATAAAACCGATTTCATCGAGACAGCCCAGACGAAACTGTACCCCTCCTATTACAGTGTTGTAGGGGGCGGGGATGAAGCTTACGGCAAAGAGCTTATAGAAAAGATCAACAACACGAAGTAAAACATTTCACTTATAGGGGGCTGTCGTTACTGTGTCAGTCCCCTGATTTCTAATTAACCGCGCTTTTATTTACTGTATCTAAAATGGTTGTCAAAACAATGTTCCTGAATATTACGAGGTGGTTTCCCATGTCTCATAGAGAACAAAGGCTCCCTTTTAGCATGAGTTACCTAGTGAAATGGTTTCTCGCCATTCTTATGATTGGCATCACCTTTTTGACCTTTTACCAAGTTGTTATGCGTTATGTTTTTAATAACGCTCCATCATGGGCAGAAGAATTAGTCCGCTTTTTGTTTATATGGTGTACTTTCATAGCAGCAGCTATTGGTATAGAAGAAAAAATTCATATAGGAATAGATGTAGTAGTTAACCTTCTTCCCTCTAAAATACAGAAAAGTGTAGAGATTCTTGTATATGCGGCCCTTATAGTCTTTTCCGGCTACCTCATTTACTACGGCTGGAAAATATCTCTAACAACGAAGAATCAGCCATCCCCTGCTCTGGGACTGCCTATGTTCTGGGTGTATCTTTCCATTCCTGTTGCAGGTTGTTTAAATATTTATTACTGTCTAAAACAAATGCGCAAAAACTTCAGTCAAATTGTCGAGTAGAGGGAGGGGAAAACCTTGTTATCTGCTTTAATTATTTCGCTTGTTGTTTGTTTCATTGCCAATGTCCCAATAGGTTTTTCTTTGGGGATAGCATCCTTGGCGAGTCTCATAGCTTCTGGAAGTATGCCCATAGTGCTTATTCCCCAGAGAATGGTAGCCGGAGCGAATTCCTTCCCCTTGTTAGCCATCCCTTTCTTTATGTTAGCTGGCGCCATAATGGAGCGAGGTGGCGTGTCAAAGCGCATAGTATCTCTCGCTAGCACTTTGGTTGGACACATTACGGGAGGATTGGCAGCCGTTTCCATCGTGGCCTGTACTTTTTTTGCTGCTATTTCCGGGTCTACGCCAGCTACCGCCGCTGCTGTGGGTAGCTTGACGATTCCGGAAATGGAGAAGCGGGGATATGATAAATCTTACGCTTCAGCGGTAGTGGCGGCAGCTGCTTGTCTTGGAGTTATTATTCCTCCAAGTATCACTATGGTCGTTTTTGGCACAGTGGCGAATGTTTCAGTAGGACAGCTTTTAATAGGAGGAATTATTCCAGGAATCTTTCTTTCCCTTCTTTTATTAGGTATGAACAGAATTCAGTCAAAAAGGCTAGGGTACCCTACGGAAGAAAAGAAATCATGGACCGAAAGAAAAATCTCTTTTGTAGAAGCCATCTGGGGGCTTTTAATGCCTGTTATTATTCTTGGCGGCATTATGACGGGTATCTTTACTCCAACTGAATCCGCAGCTATAGCAGTTGTTTATGGCCTATTTGTCAGTTGCTTCATATACAAAGAGCTGACATGGAAAGATATTATGCCTATTTTTTATAAAGCCGCTCTCAATTCTGCAATGATCATGATTCTGATTGCCGCAGCCAACCCTTTTGGGTGGCTAATGACGATTAAACAAGTTCCACAGCTTTTTTCATCGGCTATTCTTGGTTTCTCTACTAACCCCATAGTAATTTATGCGTTAATGCTCATAATCTATCTTATCCTCGGAACATTTATGGAAACGGCAGCAATTATACTCCTTGTGGTTCCTATATTTGCACCTATTGCTTCTCAGCTGGGTTTCGATATGGTTCAATTCGGTGTCGTTACAGTTATTTCGCTGGCTATTGGAATGGCAACTCCGCCTGTTGGCATCTCTCTTTTTGCCACTTGTGCGATTAGTGATATTTCTATAGGTCAGATTACAGTAAAAGTCATTCCATTTTTACTTGTTTTAGTTTTAGGGCTTTTTATTTTGGCCTATGTTCCGGCGATTACTACCTTTTTACCGAGCCTTCTTTTTTAAAGGGTGTTAGAAAAGAAATCTGGAAAATATAAAGAAGGGGGGACGAAAGACTTGTTATTAAAATATGGAAAGGGTTCTCTGTGTTTAAACATGGAGGAACTTGTTCAAGCTAACATCATTACCGCCAATGAACGGCCAGGCGTAAAATCTCCAATTCAATTAGTGCGTGAGAGACTTAAGGCTCCTTTGGGAACCCTGCCTCTTTCCCATATTGTGCGAAACAAAAAGCCTGAAAAGGTTGTTATTGTGGTAAATGATCTTACCCGGCCCACTCCAAATGACATACTTCTTCCCCCTATTCTTGAAACACTCCACAGAGAAGGTGTGAAAGAAGACCAGGTCACTTTTTTGGTAGCTACGGGGATACACGAACCGCACACCGTTGAGCAGAACAAACAAATATTCGGAGAAAACCTTGTTGAAAGGTACCGTTTTATTTCTCATGATTGTGACAGCGAAAATGTAAAAAACCTTGGAGCGACGTCTTACGGCACTCCTATTTTCATCAATAGCGAGGTTTTTGAAGCAGATCTTCTTATTTCAGTTGGCGTAATTCTTCCCCATTATTTTGCAGGTTTTTCAGGAGGGAGAAAATCCATTCTGCCAGGAGTGGCTTCAAGGGAAACGATAGAATTAAATCATTCTAGAATGGTGGAACTGCTCGATTCCATGCCGCCGTTGGAAACAAACCCCCTTAGCATTGAAATGGTGGAAGGGGCTCGTTTGGCAGGTCTGGATTTTATTGTTAATGTAGTTCCAAACAGCCAAAAAGAAATAGTTGAAGTAGTTGCGGGAGACTTTGAAAAAGCATGGCTTGAAGGCGTAAAAATTTCTGCGGAAATGTACGAGATTCCATTGCCAGAGGAAGTAGATGTGACATTTGTTTCTTGCGGGGGTTTCCCCAGGGACATAAACATGTACCAGGCACAAAAGGCTCTGGACCATGCAGACCGCATCACAAAAAAGGGCGGAACGATCGTTTTGTTAGCGGAATGTCCCATGGGGTTCGGAGAAGAAACCTTTGAAAATTTTCTGAGGATGTCTCGTACGCCAATGGAAGTAATAGAGAAAATACGTCAAAAATTTGTTTTAGGCGGTCACAAGGCGTTTGGTATTGCCCGCGTTGCTTTGAATAAGGAGATTTTGCTGATTTCCAATTTTGATCAGCAGCAAACAGCCATGTTATTTGCTCAAAAAGTCAATGACCTCGACGAAGCTCTTTCATTCGTAAAAAACAAACATGGATTTTCTTTTAGCAGTGTGGTTATGCCTGTGGGGAGTCTTACTGTCCCTATGATTGGAGTGTTGTAGCTTTATTACTATCACTCCGCACTGGTTTACGCCATTATTAAAGAGCTGGAGTAGCCTTCTATGATTTTCGTTTCACCAGAAGACTCCATCCTTTTTTGCTGAGGAGCTATAAACTCTTTAAAGTTTTTTTCCAAGATGGTTTATGTTGTTCCCGCGTTCCAGAAACCCTCAGGGAGAATACTCTCCCGGTTGCAAACCTGAATACATCCTTGCCGATAATGAGACGGCATATCTGGAAAACTGTTTGATGTCAAAGCAGCCGCCAACTCCTAAACGTCAATGCTTCCGCATGCGCAATCCCAATAAAATTCCTGAGTAAATTAGTAGTGTAATCCCTCTTATATACGCTTCTTGGCTCTGCAAGACTTCATCAACTTGACAATGAGATCGTACATAATGTACAATATTCCACGTTGAACGCAGCACTGTGAGAAATTTATAACAAAGGAATCTAAAAATATCCCCAAAAAACGATTTTATTTAAAAAACTATTTAATTAAGGAGGAGTTCATATGTGGAAAAATATCGCTTTTGTGACGCCTGACATTGCTTTTGGCATAGATTCCGTCAACAGTGTCGCAGAAAAAGTGAAAAGTCTTAATGGTAAAAGGGTTCTCGTTGTAACGGGGCCATCAGTAAAATCAGCAGGGATTCTTGATAAGGTGCTTGCCCCAATTAAAAGTGAAAAAATCGATTATGATGTGAACGTGCTCCAACGTTCCACAACAGAGCCAACTACAGATTTGGCAGAGGCTGTTGCAAAGATAGTTTCAGACGGCGGCTTCGATGTGGTTATCGGCGTAGGCGGCGGTAGTATTCTTGATGTAGCTAAAATGTCCTCAGCCCTTACGACGAATCCAGGAAAAACAAGAGAGTATTTTGGACGGAACAAAGTAAAGCACAAAGGGCGCCCCACTATTATGATTCCAACAACCGCAGGAACAGGGTCTGAAATCACGAAGCACGCTATATTTTTAGACCAGGAGAACAATGTAAAAAAAGCAGTAGCTTCCGATGCTCTTCTTCCTAACGTAGCAATTGTTGACCCGATGCTTACAGTATCTAGCCCCCGTAATGTCACTAGTGCCTCCGGATTTGATGCCTGGCTTCATGCTGCAGAACCCTTTGTTTCCAAGAGAACCAATCCTATTACAGATGCACTGGCTCTTGAAGCGGTGCGTATTATCACAAAATCCCTTGGCGTTGCTTGGTCAGATCCTAATGATATAGATGCGCGCTACCAGATGTCTCTCGGTTCCCTTATGGCGGGCATGGTATTAAATAATGCCGGGACAAGCCTGGTACACGCTCTGGCCTATCCCATCGGCGGAGAGTACCACGTGGTTCATGGTGTTTCATTAAGCGTTTTGCTTACCTCCTGCTTTAATGCCATTTCTGCCTCTAAGGGAAGGCGTCTTATGCTTCTCGCAGAAGCTATGGGCGAAAATATGGAAGGGCTTTCTGTTCGAGAGGGAGTAGAAGTTGCCCTGGATGCAATGGCTGCCTTTATGAAGAGTGTGGAAATGCCCATTAGCTTAACGGAGGTGGGTATTACAGATCGCACCGCAGTAGGAAGATGGGCAGAGGCAGGCTGGCAGGAGCGTCGTCTTTTGGGTCGATGTGCACGCGATTTGACTGTTGAGGATATTGCCAAGATATACACAGAGGCCTTTGACGCTCGTATTTAAGTAAAAAACTTAAATGATAAGGAGTAATAAAATGGGGACACAGCAGATTCCTGAGATTTTGCAAATTGCACGCCGCATTACAGATGTTACTCGAGAGAAGATCCTTGATGGCGAAATAGAGGAGGGCCAGCGCCTTACAGAATCGTTTTTGGCAGATATGTTTGGGGTAAGCAGGTCACCAATCAGAGAAGCGTTGAGAATGTTGGCCCATGAGGGGTTTGTTGAACTTTTACCCTATCGTGGCGCAAGGGTTTCTGTAATACGCCTTAAAAATGTTCATGAACATTATCAGCTCAAAGCCATGCTGGATGGCTACGGTTGTTATGCAGCAGCTCAGAAGCTCACTGAAGAGGATTTTGCGACTCTAGCCAATAACATCGAAGAATCCCGTTGTTGCATCGAAGAAGGTGACTTTGAGGGGATGGTTTCTGCCAATACGGCCTTCCATAGCCTGATTATAGAGTCAATAGATAACAGCCTTTTATCTCAATACTACAACAGCATTTCACAAAATCTCAGGAGATATGCGGAACTTTCCCTTGGCAACATTGATCGATGGGGAGATGTGATAGATGGCCATAAGGCTATTTATGATGCATTGCTCAATAAGGATGCAGTCGGAGCGTTTGAAGCGGCAAACAAGCATGCCTTTGAAGCCATGGATCGCGTTACACATCAGATCGGCAAGAAAAATAAATAAATTGTTGTTTTAGTGCTCTTTTGCGCACAACGATGTGTGCAAACGTTTTTGGAAAAACATAAGAAGAGGAGAACGATATGACGCGTATTACCTTGATACCAGGGGATGGAATAGGCCCAGAAGTAGTTAATGCAGCCCGCCAAGTCGTTGATGCCCTCAAGCTGGGGATAGAGTGGGAAGAAGTTGCAGCCGGACAGGTAGCAGTGCCGGAATACGGCGAACCGGTTCCCGAAAAAGCCCTGGAGTCTATTCGTCGCAACAAGGTTGCACTTAAGGG
>LSQX01207190.1_pt3 | contig 50065 bp, 43 predicted proteins | sample 654561 | NCBI WGS metagenome assembly LSQX01 (sample SAMN04489861, study PRJNA283612) | anaerobic digester metagenome | isolation source: 4 biogas reactors fed with cattle manure at either 37C or 55C with and... | place: Denmark: Kongens Lyngby | collected 2014
CAATTGATTGAACCCCAGGTTTTCTCAGAAAAATATAGCCTCGAGCCGGGTCAATATCAGCCCCTGTTGTTTGCAATGGGAGATGGTAATCACTCATTAGCGACTGCAAAAGCTATTTGGGAAGAAATCAAGCCATCGGTGAGCAGTAACCATCCGGCGCGTTACGCCCTGGTGGAGATTGAAAACTTGCACGACCCAGCGTTAACCTTTGAGCCAATCCATCGTCTGCTATTTGGTTTAAATACCAATATCCTTGAAGAGATGCAGGCTTACTGGGGGCGGCACTTCTCGGTTGCTGTAATCGACACAGCAGAGCAGTTGATTTCAGCGGTTGATTCCGCACCCAGGCCCGGTCATCAGGTTGGTATGATTGCCCCAGATGGACTGAAACTTCTTTCAATTCAGGACACACAAGAAAACTTGCCCGTTGGAACACTGCAAAGCTTCCTGGACGCCTTAATGGTAAAACGCGGGGCAGAAAAAATCGATTACGTTCATGGCGAAGATGTGTTATTTGAACTCGGCCAAAAAGTGGGTAACACCGGCTTTTATGTTCCGGGTATGGACAAATCGGAACTGTTTAGAACTGTAATTCTCGATGGCGCCTTGCCACACAAGACATTTTCCATGGGCACGGCAAAAACAAAACGGTTTTACCTGGAATGCCGCCGAATTCAACCTGTACTATGAAGTTAATTTTGCTGTTAATGATCGCCTTGCTTGCCGCCTGTCAGCCTGAAATACCGGCCAGCCCTTCTGTGGCAACCACCATGCCGCCCACGCCAACACATACCACACCGCCAACTGAAACCGCCACCAGCACCCCCACGTTGGCTCCCAGCCTTACACCAACGCCAACTTTTCAGACTTGTTGCCCTTTAGAAGATGAAACGATTGAAAGCTTGTCGCTAATCCTGGCCAACCCCCTAGACATTCCCCCACATTTTGGTCAGGATACCGGTCATCACGGTGTTGATTTTGCCTATTTTCAACGCGGCGAGCGGCAATCCATCGAAGGCATCGAAATCTATGCGATCATGTCGGGCCGCGTTGTGATGACTTTAACCGAAAATGACCTTCCCTATGGTTTCGCACTAATGATTGAAACCCCGCTCACCGACCTGCCAGATCAGCTTCAGGAGTTGCTTAAAAATAATTATCAGCTCGTTCCAGATGACCCTCACTATCGCCTCTATTGCCCTGAAGTTGACCCGCCCCAGGTCTCTGGTGAGTATGCTATTTACCATGTCTATGCCCATATGGAAAACCCGCCCAATTTTCAATATGGCGATACAATCAACTGCGGACAAGTGCTTGGCACGGTTGGCAACACGGGTTACTCCAGCAGCCCCCATCTCCATTTAGAAACCCGGCTCGGTCCGGCTGGGTCGCATTTTGAATCTATGGCGCACTATGAGATCGACAAGACGCCGGAACAGATGGGTGCCTATTGCCTGTGGCGAATGAGCGGGTACTACCAGTTGTTTGACCCCTTCGTTTTGCTCCTCAGCGGTGAGTGATCTCTTGACCAGAGTGAACATATGTGCTAAAATAAAATCATTGCAATAAATATCAATACACGATCATTAACCAGGTAAAAACAGACCGTTTAAATAAAAACATATTTATCCTCTTCGCGAGGAACCTTAGAAAAGGATGACCTCATGGATGATGCAAAGAAAACAGTGCTGGACAAAGCGCTGAAGGACATTGTCAAACGTTATGGTGAAGGCTCAATCATGAAACTTGGTGAGGCAAAACACCTCGCTGTGGATGCTATCCCTACCGGGTCGCTCAGCCTGGATATTGCCCTGGGCGTCGGTGGGATGCCCAGAGCGCGCATCAGCGAAATCTTTGGGCCAGAGGCTTCAGGCAAGACGACAATTTGTCAGCACATCGTGGCTGAAGCCCAGAAATTAGGCGGGACGGCTGCATTTATCGATATGGAACACGCGCTGGACCCAGTTTATGCTGCCAAATGCGGCGTAAATATTGACGAGCTCCTGATTTCACAACCAGATACAGGTGAGCAAGCCTTAGAAATCGCTGAAACCCTAGTGCGCTCCGGTGCTGTGGATATCGTCGTGGTCGATTCAGTTGCCGCCCTGGTACCTCGCTCGGAAATTGAAGGCGATATGGGCGATCCAACCATGGGCACCCAGGCCCGGTTGATGTCTCAAGCCATGCGCAAGCTCTCCGGCGCCATCAGCCAAACCCGCACGGCCGTGATTTTCACCAACCAGTTGCGCCACAAAATCGGTGTGATGTTTGGCAATCCCGAAACCACCACCGGTGGAAATGCGCTCAAATTCTATGCTTCGGTGCGCCTGGATGTTCGTCGCATCCAATCCATTAAATCCGGCGCAGAGATTACCGGCAACCGTGTCAGGGTCAGGGTTGTTAAAAACAAGGTGGCAGCACCTTTCCGTACAGCCGAATTTGATATTATGTACAATGAGGGCATCTCAAAAATTGGTGATATCCTTGACCTGGGCACAGAATTGGATATTGTCAACAAGCACGGCTCGTGGTACTCCTATGGAGATGTTCGTCTCGGGCAGGGGCGTGAAAATTCCAAGGAATTCTTGCGACAAAATGAAGAGCTGGCCAGTGAAATCGAGAAAGCCATTCGCGAACAGTCAATCCTTGATGGCGGAGGAACTCCCTGGTCTGATTCTGATGATGAATATGCCGATGATATGGACTGAGAAAAAGCAAAACTTACAAACCATTGATTAATAATCAATGGCTCAGTATGGCTTGGTAAAACCCCAAGCCATTCTTTCACAAAAATAAAACAGGTCATCCCGGAATTCCGGGATGACCTGTCATTTTTAACAAAATGGTTTTACGTGCCTTCCTGCCAGGAACTCAAATAAGCAACCTGTTCTTCCGTCAGCACATCAATTTCAATACCCATTGCTTCCAGTTTCAAGCGGGCAATCTCCATGTCAATGTCTTCCGGAACATTATAAACTTTGTTTTCCAGTTTACCAGCATTTTTAATGATGAATTCTGCACCTAATGCCTGGTTCGCAAAGGACATGTCCATCACGCTGGCAGGATGTCCTTCGGCAGCAGCCAGGTTGACCAGGCGACCCTCACCCAAAATATGAATGGTGCGTCCATCTGGCAGATCGTATGCGTCAACGAAAGGCCGCACAAGCCGCTTGTCTACAGCCATTTCTTCCAGCGCCGGGATATTCAGCTCAACATTGAAATGTCCAGAATTGGCCACAATCGCGCCATCCTTCATCACCTCAAAATGATGCTTATCAATCACATTGATGTCGCCGGTGAGGGTAACGAAAATATCCCCGATCGGCGCGGCTTCCATCATCGGCATAACCCGAAAACCGTCCATGACCGCTTCTAAGGCCTTCAATGGGTCTACCTCGGTCACGATTACATTAGCACCCATGCCCCGGGCACGCATCGCCAGCCCGCGCGAACACCACCCATAGCCAGCCACAACAAAGGCTTTGCCAGCCAAAAGGATGTTGGTCGCACGAATCACGCCGTCGATCGTTGATTGGCCTGTGCCATAGCGGTTGTCAAAAAAGTGCTTGGTCATGGCATCATTGACGGCGATGACAGGGAATTTTAATTCATTGTCCATTGCCATGGCTCGCAGACGGATCACCCCTGTGGTCGTTTCTTCGGTGCCACCGATGATCTCTGGCAACTGGTCGCGACGCTCCATATGCAGTGTGCTCACCAGGTCAGCACCATCATCCATCGTCAGATGCGGCCGGTGATCCAACGCGGCCTTGATATGCTTGTAATAGGTGGCATTATCTTCGCCCTTGATGGCAAATACCGGGATCTCATAATGAGAGACCAGGCACGCCGCCACATCATCCTGCGTAGAAAGTGGGTTAGAAGCGGTCAGTACCACATCTGCACCGCCAGCCTGTAAAGCCCGCATCAGGTTTGCGGTTTCCGTGGTCACATGCAAGCATGCCGCCATGCGAATACCTTCAAATGGCCTTTCACGCTTAAAGCGTTCAATAATCGAGCGCAATACAGGCATTTCTCGTTCGGCCCACTCAATTCTGCGTCGCCCACCTTCGGCAAGGTCAATATCCTTAATGTCAAATTTGTCCATCAAATCCTCCGATACAAATGATCAGTAAAATTAATTTAAAAAATATTACTATCCCAATAAAAACATGTCCAGTGCGCCCTGATCGTCAAAGCGTGTGCGAAAGCGGTCAACAAAATCCGTCATCAAATAGCATTGAGATTGCGGCCCAATTTCTTCCAAAGAATAGGTTGCAGCCAGCGCTCCCATTTGAGCGCACAGAACGAGATTCAAACCGTTGATATATCCCTTCAAAAAGCCAGCCCTGAAGGCATCACCGACGCCTGTCGGGTCAAGGATTCGCCTGGGTGGAAAAGCGGGCACTTCACTTAAAAATTCTCCTTTCTGAAATACCTGCGAGCCTTCTTCACCCCGCGTTATCACAGCAAAGGATAATTGAGTTAATATTTCCTCTGCTGTTAATTGGGTGTGCTTTTGCAAAAGTTCAAACTCATATTCATTCACAAATAGCGCGTGCGCCCCCGAGATGCCAGTGATCAAATCCTTTTCATTCAAACGCACAATTTGCTGGCTGGGATCAAACACATAGCGCACCTTCAAATCCTGGCACTCCCGGGCATATTTAATCATTGCATCCGGTGCATTGGGTGAAATCACCACAATATCTTCAGCGGTTAACCCTAAATCATTCATTGAAATAACCGCCGCATCCGCCATCGCCCCAGCATAAAAACTGGCAATTTGCGCATTCGATCGATCAGTATTCACAAAAAAAGATGCCGTAAACTTATCTTCAATGATCTTAACCCCCGAGGTATCCACACCTACATCTTCCAGCAGTTGCCGATACTCCGTAAAATCCACCCCGGCCGTGGCCACAAGTTTGGGCACTTCGCACAATAACCCCAATGTATACGCGATATTTGCTGCCACACCTCCTGGACGGCGATCCATATCATCCACTAAAAAAGAAAGGCTGATCGATTCAAGGTGCTCCGGGAGGATATGATCTTTAAAATACCCCGGAAACGACATTAAATAATCAAAGGCAATTGAACCCGTTAAAATGATGCTCAAAGGTTTTCCTCACTCTTTCATCGCTGACAGTATATTGCTGTTGAAGGGCGGGTAAATCACGCCCTTTTCCGTCACCCAACCAGAAATTAAGCGGTTTGGTGTCACATCAAACGCAAAATTGCGCGCAGTTGCCTCTTCAGGCGCAACAGGTTCACCCATCAGGGTCAACTCCAGCACTTCTGACTGATCTCGTTCTTCAATCGGGATCAATTCGCCCCGGGGAAGATCAAAATCAATCGTCGATACCGGAAAGGCACAATACGCGGGAATGCCATTATCATAAGCCGCCAGGGCCAACATATAAGTGCCAATTTTGTTGGCAGCATCACCGTTCGCGGCCACCCGGTCTGCTCCGAAAATAACTTTTTGCACCATGTTTTTTCGCATCAAATAGCCTGCTGAATTATCGGTGATAATATCGTAAGGGATCCCATATTGTTCTAATTCCCAGGCTGTCAGGCGTGCTCCCTGCAAGCGGGGTCGAGTTTCATCCACATACACATGGATACGCTTACCCTGTTCATGGGCCATGCGAATCACACCCAGTGCTGTACCCCAGTCCACCGTAGCCAACGCGCCGGTATTACAGTGATGAATGATATGGTCGCCATCCTCAATCAACTCAGCGCCAAAGGTCGCCAGCCGTTTATTGATTTCAACATCCTCGTCAGCGATATCCTTGGCTAATTGCAACAATTTGGCTCGCAATTCCGCGAAGGTGCCTTTAAACGCCTGCGCGGCATCAAGCATACGCTTGACTGCCCATGAGAGGTTAACCGCTGTCGGGCGTGCCAGGTTGAGAAATTCACCAGCAGATTCTAGATCTGCCAGCAATGCTTGCATGGATTCCGCATCAGATTGGTAAGCCGCCATCGCCATACCAAAGGCTGCTGCAGCGCCAATCGCCGGGGCCCCCCGGATGACCATATCTCGAATGGCATCAGCAACAGCACGATAATCGTTATAAGAAAGGATCACAAGTTCACGCGGGAGGATTCTTTGGTCAATCATTTCGATCGTGTTGTGATCGTCGTTCCAGGCAATCGTTCTCATCGTCTACTTTCCCTTACTCATTAAAAGACGCCCATGCGGGCGCCAAACCACCACATTGTCGGTTTACATCGTAAACACGTCATTCTTGACACCATGATTATACTCTTATTATAGTATCAATAACTAAAAAACATGCAAATCTATTGTTTATCTTTAGAAAAGGGATAAGGGAAAAAATCATTAATGTTAAAGTTCAGGTGGGCTCCAATCGGCTTTTATCTTCACACGTTGCTTATTATAATAAATGCGGGATGGGCTTCATTTCAACCTTAGTGGTTAAATTTTGGTACAATACAAAAGCATCAGCAGCAGCAAGGACGTTTTAATAACCACGGTTTTGAAAACAACTCACTTTAAAAATAGGATGTGACCATGAATTCAGATAAAAATTCAACCGAGCAACCAATTTTGGCCTCTGATCGTCAATCCCTTGCCAAGATGATCGATCACACCTTGCTCAAACCTGACGCCACGGTGGAGATGATCACTCTACTCTGTTTGGAAGCCCGAAAATTTCATTTCGCCTCGGTTTGCGTCAACCCCGTCCATGTAAAAAAATGTGCAGAGCTCCTGTCTGACACAGACGTAGAGGTGTGTACAACCATTGGCTTTCCTCTGGGTGCCAATACCACCGAAACGAAAGTCTTCGAGGCGAAAAATGCCCTTAAAAACGGCGCTACCGAGATCGACATGGTCATCAATATCGGGGCATTAAAAGATGGGCATACTGAACTGGTCGCCCGTGATATCTCAGCCGTTGTGGCAGCCGTTCATGCTGCAGGTGCCCTGGTTAAAGTGATCATCGAGACTGCTCTACTCACTGATGATGAGAAAATCCTCGCCTGCCAGATCGCCAAACAGGCCGGCGCAGATTTTGTAAAAACGTCGACCGGCTTTTCCAGCGGCGGTGCAACCGTTCATGATGTGGCCCTGATGCGCCAGGTTGTTGGCTCTGAAATGGGCGTCAAAGCCGCTGGGGGCATCCGCACTGCTGAAGACGCCAAACAACTGATCACAGCCGGAGCAAATCGCCTGGGCACCAGTGCTGGGGTCAAGCTTGTCCAGGCAGATGAGCACCCACTACCATCGAACCCCAGCCCTGATACGTACTGATCCAGAAAAGCCCGCCGCCTTATCCTGTGGCAATTGGAACAAAACAATCCGAACGGGTTGTTTTACCGTACTGTAATTAAAATTAACAGCACAGCAATCGCCAGGCGGTACACACTCAAAGGGGTTAAATACCCGGTTCAAAATTCGCTCTTTTATATTCCTCATTCACTAAGCCACCCTAAAATATGTCTTGCTCCATAAATCAGCCCTTGTGTTAAACTTTAACCATGCACAAAACCTTTAAAATCACTCTGGTCATCGTACTGATGCTCTCGCTTGTTGCCTGCCATCGTCCAACAGAGTCTCCTCATGCGGATACCTCCTCCCCCACCCTTCCAACGTTCATCGCAACTGAAAATCAAGCCCCTGAACCAACAGAATCCCCATCGCTGCCCCCTGAATTATTGGTCTCCGAAGGTGATCACGCCCTCTTTGCCGGAGATTACGAAGCGGCAATCACCGTCTTCCAGAATGCCATCAACCACAGTAATGACGGCGAAGTAATCGCCCAGGCACAATTTGGGCTCGGTCAGGCCTATTTTAATCAGGATGAAATCAGCACTGCTTTGAATTATTTCCGCCAGGCAGCCTTAACAACAGATGTAGTTACCTCCGCCCGTGCCCAGTATATGCTCGGGCAAATTTATACCCGTCTTGAACGCTATGATGAGGCCCTGGCTGCCTACCAATCTTATCTGACTTTACGGCCTGGTCTGATTGACGCACGCTTACACGAACTGCGCGGCGATTTATTTAACACACTCGGAAATTATCCCGCAGCAATCGACAGTTATCAGCAGGCCTTCCTGACCGACCCTGGCGGTGGCACGGACGCTCAAGCTGTCAAACTCGCACAAGCCTACCAATCCAGCGGTGACGATGAAACTGCTTTGTCGCTCTACAAAGATATTTACGTCAATGCCAGTAATGACTATACGAAGGCCCAAATGGCGCTGCTCATCGGCCAGATTCTTCTGGCGCAAAACGAAAATGAACAAGCCTATGAAATTTTTAGGGAATCGGTTCACCAGTTTCCTTTTGCCTATGATGCTTACACCGCCCTTGTTACCCTGGTGAATGCACAGATGCCCGTCAATGAATTTGATCGCGGCCTCGTCAATTATTATGTTGGCAATCACGTCCTGGCCATTGAGGCCTTCGATCGCTACCTGGATGAAGCGCCAGAATCTCTGGCAGACGCTGCCCTTTACTATCAGGGCCTTTCGACGCGGGCTCTGGATGGCGAGGAAAATCAGCGTGCCGCCATCGCCCTGTGGGAGGAACTAATCGAGGCACATCCCACCAGTACCTATTATGTCGACGCTTGGGAAGCTATTGAATTCACCCTGTGGGCCTACCTCGACGATCACCCCGCAGCAGCCCAATGCTCTTTGGATTTTGTTGCCCAGCGCCCTGAAACGCCCGAAGCGCCCGATTTTCTCTTTCGGGCAGGCCGTGCTTACGAACGGGGGGGGATGCTGCCAGAAGCCTCTGAAACCTGGGCGCGGGTAGCCGCTGAATATCCAGCGTCGAACCAGACCTTCCCATCCACTTATTTCGCCGGTATTACCCTGGTTCGCTTGGGCCTTTGGGCTGAAGCCCAGACGCTCTTCTCGCGTGCCCTGGTTCTGACAGCAGAGCCTTCCAACTTGGCAGCAACCTACCTGTGGATCGGCAAATGCCAGGAAGCGCAGGGTGAGGTCGCCAAGGCATTGGACAGCTGGAAAATTGCCCAAACCACGAATCCATTTGGGCATTACTCTATTCGCGCTGAAGACCTGCTAATCGGTCAAGAGCCTTTGTCCGAACCCCTGCGTTATGAACTCGACCCCGATTTAAGCCCCTACCGCCTGGAAGCAGAATCATGGTTGCGTACGACCTTCGAAATCTCGCCCGAGATCAACCTGGAAAGCCCCGGTATGTTGGCTTACGATCCTCGTTTCCAGCGCGGCTTGGAGTATTGGGCTTTGGGTGACTACCATGTTGGGAAAGCAGAATTCGACTCAATACGTATCGAATATGCTGAAGATCCCGCCCAGACCTTTCGCTTAATTCCCGCCCTGATTGAGATTGGCCTTTACCGCTCTGCCCTGGCGGCCAGCACTCAGCTCTTGCGTCTGGCCGGGTTAGAACGCGGCGAGGCTCTGTTGGGGCCGGAATATTTTTCACGGATACGTTTTGGTGCGTATTTCCTCGATTGGGTGCAACCCGCGGCCCGCGCTGAGGACATTTCTCCCCTCTTATTGCTCTCGATGATTCGCCAGGAAAGTTCTTACGAGGGTTTCATCCGCTCAAGCGCTGGCGCACGCGGGCTGATGCAGATCATGCCAGCCACTGGCGCTCAGCTGGCGAAAAATCTGGGTTGGCCTGAAAACTACACCGTTGATGACCTCGATCGCCCTTCCGTCAGCACCGCTTTTGGCGCTAATTATCTCAAACAACAACGTTATCTTTTCGAAGGAGATATTTTCGCCATGCTGGCAGCCTATAATGGTGGGCCCGGAAATACACTGATCTGGAAAGACCTGACCCCCTTCGAAGACCCCGACCTGTTCCTTGAAATTGTACGCATTGAAGAAACGCGCAATTATATCCGTCTGATCAACGAGATTCACTATATCTATGGCTGGTTATACGGCCAACCTGAAGAGCGATAAACCAGCAACAAAAATTGAAGCTAGGCTTTTTCCAATCAACGCACTTTCAACAACTTACAAATGTGCATCCAACCAGGCAGCTACATCCTCCAACACCTGTTCGTGCTCGGGTTCGTTGAACACCTCATGGAACAAACCCTCATAGATTTTCAAAGTCTTATCACCTGACCCGGCGCGCAGATTGAGGTTTTCTGACCCAATTACTGGCGCCAGCTTATCCTCACTGCCATGCAGAAACAGTAGCGGCAGTGATATTTTCTCCATTTCAGCATTGACTCTGATCATTGCCTTCAGCATTTCCGCCATCAAACGCACCGGCGTCTTACCAGTAAACACCAGGGGGTCGTTTACGTAAACCCGGACGACCTCGGGGTCGCGGGAAATATCGTTGGCGTCCAGTTGCATCATACCCATTTTAGGTGCGATTTTTGAAAGAAATTTTGCTGCAGTCATCGTTCCCTGGGTAATGTCCTCAGGCACGGTGATCGCTGGTGCTGAAATAATACTGCCCTGAAAGCCTGCTGAATGGTCTAATAAGTAATACGTCACGATCAAGCCACCCATGCTGTGTCCCAGCAAGAAGATGGGGGTTTCGGGGTGCCAGCCCTTGACCAGATTGTAAAAAGTAGTCAGCGTATCCGTATAGTCTTCAAATGACCTGACAAATTCCCGATCGCCTCCGGATTTACCGTGCCCGATGTGATCTAAACCGTAAACTGCATATCCTCTTGGTACCAAATAATTGACAACATTGTCATACCGACCGCTGTGTTCGCCCAAACCATGCACAACTAGAACAACTGCTTTGATTTCACCTTCTGGAATCCAGGACTGGTGATAGATGGATAAATTACGTACGCCGCTAAAGGTACCTGTTTGATGTTTCATCAATTGCTCTCCTCTGGTCACAAAGAAACCCTGGTTTAATAAAGTATTCAGATAAGACTATCAATATTATAGCAGGCTTGCACACCGTGTCCCCACCATTAATAAAATCAGCCCACAAGGTCTAACCCTGTGGGCTGGTTTACAAAAGAAAAGTTTACAGTAGCAATTTCAACGGTTCTTCCAGGTACTCCGCCAGCACCGCCATAAACTTAGCCGCTTCTGCGCCATCCGTCACACGATGATCGGCAGAAAGCGTCGCCTTCATCCGCGAAGCGATTACCACTTCGCCCTCCTCCACGGCAGGCACATCTTGCACAGCGCTGACAGCAAGGATGGCAGCTTCAGGCGGGTTGATAATGGCAGAAAATTCTTCGATGCCAAACATCCCCAAATTACTCACTGAGAACGTTGATCCTTCAATATCTTCGGGCTTCACCTTACGCTCTCGCGCTCGATCTGCCATCTCGCGCACTTCGCGTGCAATCAAGCGCAGGGGTTTCTGATCTGCATCCTTACAAACCACGGTTAACAAACCACCTTCAACCGACACAGCCACGCCAACATTCACATGCCCATGGCGCCGAACATGGCTGTCGTCTTCGATCGAAGTGTTCAGGTTCGGATACTGGCGCAGCGCCAGCGCCACGGCTTTGAGGATGAAATCATTCACAGAAAGCTTATCCGCATCAGGCAAAAACTGGTTGAGTTCCTTGCGTAATTTCGCCAGCGCATCAGTCTTATAGGTGCGGGTTAGATAAAAGTGCGGGAAATTCATAAATGAACCCTGCATACGCCGGCTGATGGCCTGACGCAAACGACTCGTCGCAATCACCTCATCATCGGGTATCACGCCGACTGTAAAAGCAGGCAAAGGTTGCAAGGCTTTCTCAATGGTCTCTACCTCCGCTTCTCGCCCCTCAGCACGCAAGCCTTCCAGGTATTTTTCAATATCCTGTTTGACAATCCTGCCCCTGGGGCCGCTGCCGTCCAGCTCGCTCAGTGCAATCTCATGATCGGTGGCCATCCGTCGTGCCAGTGGTGATGACCGTTTTCCGCCCGCCAGCGTTGTTTCTTTTATTACATCATCTTCCTCAACTGGCTTTTCACCTGTTATTGGGGCTGCTTGTTCAGGTTTCTCATCCTTGGCAACAGGTTTTTCAAGCTCACTTACTCCAGCCTCCCCCAGCAAGGCTTTGATCGCCTCATCCGTTGGTTCCTCACCCACCTCAGCCATCAAGGCGATGGGCACGTTGACGGGCAACTCAGCGCCTTCATTTGCCAGGTGGCGGAACATCACGCCCTGATACTCGGATTCAACCTCAACGGTCGCCTTGTCAGTTTCGATTTCCGCAATGACATCGCCTTTTTCAACCGGGTCGCCTTCAGCTTTAATCCAGCGCACTAAAGTACCCTCTGCCATATCAAAACCCAATTTTGGCATCGTCACCAGTTTAGCCATGGAGCACCTCCTTCACAGCTTCGTAAATATCCTCAATTTGTGGCAGTGCCAGTTGCTCCAACCGAGCATTGTAAGGCAGTGGCACTTCTGCCTGAGCCACCCGTTTTACCGGGGCATCAACATAATCAAATGCCAGTTCATAGATCCTGGCCGAAACCTCAGAGCCCACGCCATACGAGCGCCATCCTTCTTCCACGATCACAGCCCGGTTGGTACGTTTGAATGACGCGATCACCGGATCCATATCCAGCGGACGCAACGAGCGCAAGTCAACCACTTCGACTTCAATGCCCTCAGCCGAGAGCCGTTCTGCAGCCTCCAGGGCAGGCGGTACCATTTTTGAATAAGCGACGATGGTCACATCATCACCTTCACGCTGTACCTTCGACTTGCCCAACGGCTCAAGGTAGTCTTTATCCTCAGGCACCTCGCCCTTTACCTGGTAGAGCGTTGCATTTTCAATAAACAGCACTGGGTCATCGCTGCGGATCGCACTTTTCAACAAGCCTTTTGCGTCCGCCGGTGTTCCCGGGGAAACCACTTTTAATCCGGGGAAATGCGCAAAGATGGCATCCGGCGTCTGTGAATGGGTCGCACCCAGCTGGCGCCCCGCGCCGCTGACAGTGCGGATGACCATAGGTAGTTTGAATTGGCCTGCGAACATGTAGTGCAGTTTAGCCGCCTCATTGACAATATGATCCATGGCCACAAAAGCGAAATTGATTGTCATCAGTTCAGCGATCGGACGCGCCCCCATCATGGCCGCACCAATGGCACCCCCGACAATTGCAGATTCTGCAATGGGGGTATCACGCACACGTTTTTCGCCAAATCGATCATAGAAACCTTTGGTAACAGCATACGTACCACCCCATACACCAACTTCTTCCCCCATAATGAACACACGTTCATCACGTTCCATTTCTTCCCATAATGCTTTTGATATCGCTTCACGCATGGTCATTCGTGCCATTTTATTTACCCTCGCTTTTCTTTTTCAAGGCGTAGCCCCGATACTCAATCGGAGTAGGTTCAAAATAGATGTGTTCAAACAAGGTTTCGTCACCGGGTTCAGGACTTGCTTCTGCAAAATCAACCGCTTCCTGAGTAATCCTCTCGGCTTCTACATCCTGATCGTCAAGTTCTTTTTCTGTTGCAATGCTATTATCCATTAAATACTTGCGGAAAATGCCGATAGGATCCTCAGCTTCCCATTTCCTGACCTCATCTTTTTCTCTGTAGCGTTCAGGGTCTCCCATGGAATGGCCACGATAACGATAAGTCATAATTTCCAGCAAGTATGGGCCGCCGCCACCGCGGATGGTCTCTAAAATACCGGCGACCTCGTCCTGTACCGACATCAAATCCATGCCATCGATACGTTCATTGCGCATGCCGTAGCCTTCTGCCTTTTGACGGATCTCAGAAACTGCAGAAGCTCGGTCAACCGCTGTACCCATACCGTATTGATTGTTCTCACACACCCATAGCACGGGCAAATTCCACACCTGGCTCAGGTTCAATCCTTCGTGAAAAAAACCAATGTTCGTGGCGCCATCACCAAACATGCAGATCGTAACCGCATCTTCATTGCCCAGGTAAACATCACCCAATGCCATACCCGCCGCAATCGGGATGTGGGCGCCGACAATAGCATGTCCACCCCAAAAGTTTTTCTCCACATCAGCCATATGCATTGAACCGCCCTTCCCCTCCGAACAGCCATCAACCTTGCCTAAAAGTTCAGCCATGACAGCTTTTGGGTCAATTCCTGCGCTAATCGCCCAGCCGTGATCACGATAAGTGGTGATAATCCGATCCTGCGGTTTTTTTACCGAGCAAATCCCGGTACATACCGCTTCCTGGCCGATATAGAGATGCAAAAAACCGCCGATCTTGCCCTTTTGATACAACTCAGCAGAGCGCTCTTCGATGCGGCGGATCACGACCATCTCTCGGTACAGATCAAAATAGTCCTTTTTCTTCATAGTTTTCATCCCTTCATAACATGAATGAATAATTGCTTTTCAGATGAAGAGCATCTTTTTCCAGCATTTAAAGTTGTTTAAAGTATACCACTTGGATAATGATTTTTAAGCAGTCTAACTCGGGCAAAATCTCAGAAATTCTAAAATTTACCCTGGCCTTTTCAAATTGGCCATCATCATTTTGTCCATCATAGAGCCCTGTTTTTAAAAACAACTGAGGCTGCTATATTTCATGCAGCCTCAGTTTTTCTCAGGTAAATTCCATTAGCCGTTCTTGATCTTGGCCTGTGCTGCAGCCAAGCGCGCAACCGGCACACGGAAGGGTGAGCAACTCACGTAGTTATTGCCAACGAGATGGCAGAACTCAATCGAACTTGGATCGCCACCATGCTCACCACAAATGCCAACCTCGAGGTCGGGGCGAACTTCACGGCCTTCCTTGACAGCCAATTCCATCAGGCGGCCAATGCCTTTCCGATCCAAAACCTGGAAGGGGTTTTCCGGCAGAATGCCTTTTTCAACATAAGTGATTAAGAAATTCCGTTCAGCGTCATCCCGGCTGTAGCCAAAGCCCATCTGGGTCACGTCATTTGTTCCGAAAGAAAAGAACTCTGCCACTTCAGCAATCTCACCAGCGGTCAGGGCTGCCCGGGGGATCTCAATCATCGTGCCAAATTTATAGTTGAAGTTAACATTTTTCTCAGCCATAACGCTCTTGGCAATCGCTTCTAATTCTGGCTGAACGTCTTTGAGCTCATTGATATGGCCGGTAAGCGGAATCATGATCTCAGGATACACAACGATGCCTTTTTGTGCTGCTTCACTGGCGGCTTCAAAGATCGCCCGCACCTGCATGCGCATAATATCAGGGTAAACAATACCCAGACGGATGCCTCGCAACCCCATCATCGGGTTGCTTTCATGCAATTTGTTGACGGCAGCCAGCAGGGTTTCTTTTTCTTTCAACCCATCCTGTTCACCTTTGACCCGCATGGTGGTCACGTCTACCAACAATTCTTCTTGCGAGGGTAAAAACTCGTGCAGCGGCGGGTCAATCAGGCGGATAATCACGGGTAAGCCATCCATCGCCTCGAACAAACCGTAAAAATCACCGCGCTGTGAGGGCAATAATGCCTCTAATGAGGCATGATAGGCTTTGACGGCATCCGAACCCTGCAAAGCGACTTTGGCTCCTGCCAGCTCATCTTCGACCATCTTTCGAAGATCGTCAGTGAGCGGTCGTCCTTCAAAACGACCTGAGCTCAAAGCACCCTCTAAGCGCTCTGCAACGTCGATCAATTTTTGGGCTTCATCGGCATTAAGAATCATCTTTTCAACATGCGGCAGGCGTTCTTCTTCAAAGAACATGTGCTCTGTTCGACACAATCCAATACCTTTGGCTCCAAAAGCACGCGCACGCACGGCGTCAGCAGGATAATCAGCGTTAACCCAAACCTCTAACCGTGCAATCTCGTCAGCCCAATCCAGCAGGGTCATCAATTCTGTCTGCTCTTCAAGATCAGGTGTGGTCAGGTCCAGCTTGCCGAGATAAGCTGCGCCAGAGCTGCCGTCCAAAGAGACCCAATCACCTTCTTTGACAACTTTTCCATTTGAGTACAATTCGCGTTTCGCCAGGTTAATCGACATCATCGAGGCGCCAACGATACAGGGCACACCGAATTGACGGGCAACCACGGCGGCGTGGGAGGTTGCACCGCCCTCGCTGGTCAGGATACCTTTGGCGGCCAGCATGCCATGCACATCGTCAGGTTTGGTGAAGGGGCGCACCATAATCACGTTCTGTCCCTCTTCCAGAGCCATTTTTTCAGCCGTATCGGCATCAAAGTAAACCTGCCCAACAGCAGCCCCTGGTGAGGCGTTAACGCCGCTGGCAAACATGCAATTATCCTGCCGGGCAGCTTCAATCGTATTCGGGTCGAATTGGGGGTGCAGCATTTGGTCAACATGTTCAGGGTCTACCCGCATGATGGCAGTTTCCCTGTCGATCAATCCTTCATTGGCCATGTCAACAGCCACCTTGATAGCAGCCTTCGCAGTCCGTTTACCAGACCGGGTCTGCAGCATCCACAGCTTGCCTTTCTCGATGGTGAACTCCACATCTTGCATGTCGTCATAGTGGTTTTCAAGTTTCAGAGCGATATCAGCAAATTCTTTGAAGACTTCGGGCATTTCATCAGCCAATTTTTCAATCGGTTCTGTGTTGCGAATACCAGCTACAACATCCTCGCCCTGAGCGTTCATTAAGAAATCGCCATAGAGTTTCTTTTCACCGCTGCCAGGATCACGGGTAAACGCCACGCCGGTGCCTGAATCCCAACCCATGTTGCCAAACACCATTGTTTGGATATTAACCGCTGTGCCTAAATCGTCTGGGATATTGGCACGACGTCGGTAATCAATCGCCCTTTTAGCGTTCCAGGAATTGAATACCGCTTTGGTTGCCAATTCCAACTGTTTTTCAGGGTCTTGCGGGAAATCGTAACCGATTTCTTTTTTAACCACAGCTTTGAATGTCTCGGTCAATGCCTTCCAATCCTCAGCGTCGAGGTCTGTGTCCATTTCAACGCCCTTCGCAGCTTTGTAGCTATCCAGTTCATCCTCAAAGGCTTCGTCCGGAATATCCAGCACCACAGAGCCAAACATCTGCACCAGGCGACGGTATGAATCAAACACGAAACGCTCATTTCCGGTAAGCTCAACCATACCTTTTGCAGTTTCATCGTTTAAACCAATGTTCAAAACGGTATCCATCATGCCGGGCATCGACATTTTAGCGCCAGAACGGCAGGAAACCAGCAGGGGATTGGAGGGGTCGCCGAATTTCTTGCCCGTCTTTTCCTCAACGGCATTCATGCTGGCTAGTACCTGCTCCCACATCCCCGCTGGGAACGTTCGGTCATCCTGGTAAGCGATACAAGCTTCTGTAGTAACAGTGAAGCCAGGGGGTACCGGAACACCAATCCGCGTCATTTCTGCCAGGTTTGCACCTTTACCGCCAAGCAGACCGCGCACGCTATCCCAATCTCCGGCATACTGCTCCGCTTCTTCCACCTGGTCGTATAAATACACCCATTTCTTGTCTGTCATTCTTGCTCCTTTAATAAAATTTTTTTATCATAAATTAGAACAACTCATAAAATAGCTCTCAAACACGTTATTCTACCATTAAGAAACAAGATACTCTATACCTATTTCTGTTTCCAGTTAAAGGTTTGTAAATATCTATGGTTTTCCGCCGGAAGCAAAGTTGATCAAGTCACAAGCCAATTAAAATCTCAAAAGCAAGAACAATACAACACCGACCTGGCAAAACAACGCTAAACATCGGGCACTGGCGTCAAATGCCCTGCACAAAGCCCGCCACCTGTGTTGTATGTTCTGCCAATAAGTTGTAACCAAGTTTTTAATTCAAAGCCTTATAGAAGATAGGCCCTCATCACCAGTTAACCCGGGTAAGCGCATTGCCGTTATAATTTACCCGAGCTTCTCATCAGTGCCTGAATTACGAAAGCGGATATGACTCAATCTCCCTGGATGTCCAAGTCGCCCGTGAATAAAATACCCTTATTTCCATTCATCATACTGATCGCGTTGTTTAGTTTCTCGGGTTGTACGCCACCAACGCCGACTGAAGCCACAATTGAAAGTGCAGAGACACTGCCTACCCCGACGGCAACCTTAGCAATCGCAGAAACCCAAAGGCCCACCGGCGCCCCTTCAGCCACCACAACTTCCAATTTGACATCGCTTCCAGAGCCTGTGCTACTGATCCAAACCAGTTTTGATGAATACCTGTTTCTAAATCCTGAAACGCTCGTCAGCCTTCCTTTCCAACCACCGGTGACAAGCTCACGCCTGCGCTTGCGAACATATTTATCACCCAGTGGCACGCGTTTGTATCTCCCTCTCAATGAAAACTCCGGCATGATCATCGACTTGCGAACCGGTGTCACCGTTGAAACTTTCAATTTCAACCAGCCAGCGTTGTTTAACCCCGCATCGGCTGCAATTGAAGCCCAGCTCCTGCTGAGCGACCTCCTTTATAATGAAGCTGAACTATTAGCTGCGATCAGGGAGGCTTATAACGAGTCTATAAAATGCTTTTCATGGTATCAGAGCGATCGCTACCATATCTTTGTGCAGGATGCGGGGGAAACCAGTACCAACCTTTTTCTTGCTGACCACCATACCGGAGAGATAAGCCAATTAGAAGACCAACCCGGCTTGTTAGAAAGCTTCTCGCTGTCTCCAGATAAGAAACACATTTTGCTGAAAAAAGGACTTGTGACGATCCCCGGCGCCTATCGCGATAAAAATTATTTCCTGATTAACATTGACGGCCAAACCACTCAGCCTGTACCCCTTCCGACAGACATACAAAACCCGTCGTTAAACTGGCTGGCGAATGACCTCCTTGGGGTTACCCACCAAACATCCATGAGCGGCGGCGAGGGGTTTTCAATTATCAACATAAACTCTTTTGAAACGACACGTATACTCAACGAACATTTCTCTGACCTGAGGCAATTCGGTGAGTATTTATTATTTTCCCAAAAAGGGACTGATTCTGAAACGACTTCATTCAAATTATTGACCTACGAAGGCGCTTTGTCAAAGAAAATCGAGTTGCAAAAGAACTGTTATTTTCAGCATTCTTTTCCTGACCAAATCATGATTCAGTGTGAAATGAAAAGTTACCTTTTAGATCAAGCCCTGAACATGGCGCCTTTTTTCGATAACGTCCTCACAATAACGCCGGCACCAAATAGCAACGCCTTTGTAATGGTCAGCCGGACTGGAGGGGTATTTTTATTGGATGCTGATTTACATTTGAACACTGAATTGAAACTCGAAGAAACGTCCTTAGAAATTCAGTGGCATCCGGATTCTATGGGTTTCTTATATCGCACACACGGCAAACTGTATAATTACGATTTGGTGAACCAGGTCAGTCACCTCTTGATCGAATCCGACCTGTTCACCGATTACACCGGCCTGAATGCCGTTTGGATTAACCTGGAATAATTTTTGTCCGCACATTGTACAAACATTTCTGATAAAACCAATCCACGCGTTCAGCTGATTATTGTATAATAAAAAAGAGTGGCTAAATCAAACGGAAGATGTGACCTCCTGTCCAATTGGAATTCCTTCACACCGTACATTATCATGATGCGAGGTATCCATGAAAATTCTCATTCTAGGCGGAAAAAAATTTTTAGGCATCGCCCTGGTTGAAGCGCTCCTCGAGGCCGGAGATACTCCCGTCCTGTTCAACCGTGGGATCACCAACCCGGAGCTGTTTCCCAAAGTCACCAACCTGATTGGTGACCGGGACGGCAACTTGGATGCCCTCAAGCGACGTAAATGGGATGCGGTCATCGACACCAGTGGATTTGTGCCCCGTGTTGTAAAACAGTCTGCCCAAATGCTTTCTGGCAAATGTGAGACCTACGTGTTTATCTCTTCCGTGTCTGTATACGAGGATTACAGAACACCGGACATCACGGAAACCTATCCTTTAGCGCAGCTCGATGACCCAACCAACGAAGATTACATGGGCGAAGCGTACGGCGCCCTGAAAGCGTTATGTGAATATGAAATCCAGCAAAATTTCGATGGGCGTGTACTGGTCCTGCGACCCGGGGTTATGGTCGGTCCCAATGACCCGTCTGATCGATTCACCTATTGGCCCTACCGGGTGTCCCTGGGAGGGCAGGTTTTAGCCCCTTCACCGCCAAGCGCCAGCCTGCAGTTTATTGATGTGCGTGACATGGCTGAGTTCATCATCAATCAAATCAAAGCAAAAAGTGAGGGTGTGTATAATGCCACCGGCCCTCGCAAACCCGCCACGTTTGGGTCGCTTTTGGTTTCCTGCAGAGAGGCTTCGCTCTCCGACGCCAGCTTTGTCTGGGTTGATGAACCTTTTCTGCTCAACAATGGTGTTTTACCCTGGAGCGATTTGCCGCTCTGGGTGCCCACAACCGATCCTGCCTTCGCTGGTTTTTACAACGTCAATATCAACAAAGCTCTCAAAGCCGGGTTAGACTTCAGACCGCTTTCGCAAACCGTCAGTGAAACCCTCGAATGGCACCGCTCGCGTCCGGGCCCGCCCAAGTTAAAAGTAGGTATTGACATCGCACAGGAAACGGAATTGTTGATTAAGTATCAGAAGTAGTCCCCAGGGTGGGCTCTATCTGCCCGACTCATCGGATTGACCATAAACTTGCCAGTGAACCCGCGTTGCATCAAATTGGGTGCGTGCGGGTTTTTCTTCTGCCGGGTAGCCAACATAGATCACATTCAGCGGTACAACGTGCTTGGGCAGTGACAGGATTTTTGTTATTTTTTTGGTAAAACTGGAAATAGGGTATACCCCCAGCCAAACTGTACCTAGCCCTAATTCAACCGCTGAAAGCAGGATATTTTGTGTGGCCGCGCTGCAATCTTGAACCCAAAATCTTTCTGCCAGAGGTTTCTTAAACAACGAGAGGTTTCCGCAAACGGCAATGGCAGCAGGAACACCCATTTTGCCAAAGATCAGGGCCGACTGTATCGCTTCTAATTGGTCTGGTTTCGTGACGATCACAAACTCCCAGGGCTTAATGTTCATTGCCGATGGCGCTGCCATAGCAGCCTTGAGCAACAGCTCGATCTTTTCTGCCTCAACCGGTCTTTCCTGGTATTGCCGGATACTCCGACGTGTGTAGATGACATCTTGAATCCTCATCATCGTTTCCTTATCGTTTCCTTTTTATTTCAGACCGTGGCTATCCCCGTTTAACTTAAATAACCCGTCGCCAACTCAATCAAAAGAAGCTGTCCGTACCCGTTCTGTCAAAGCACACAGTGCCTGCCCTAACATGTTTGGGTTTTCAAGCATGGGCATGTGCCCAACAGATGGCATCCCTATAAACGTCCCCTCGCATATCGCCGCTGCCATTGCCTGGCTTTCCGCATAATCTGTAATCCGGTCATCTTCCCCAGCTACAGCCAGCGCTGGCACCTTTATTTTTTGCAATACATCGGTCTTGTCATCTCGATCTGCCATACCTTGCAGTGAGCCAATTAAACCCATCGGGTCACACTGGCTGATCAGCGCGTGACTTTGATTAACCACACCCAAAACATTGGAAAGCCTGGGCGCCAGGCTTTCTGCCACAGTTATTGAACCACGCTTTTGTACTTGCTTGATCAGGTCATAGCGTCCTGTTCGTTTATCAGCAGAATCTGCCAGGGCAGTGGTGGTGATCAAACCTAACCCGGCCAGCTTTTCGGGGAATTGCTCTGCAAAGGCCAAGGTCACATAACCGCCCATCGAATGGCCACAAACAATCGCTCGTTCAACACCGAGGCTTTCTAATAAGCCGGCCATATCTTGCGCTAAAAGAGCCATTGAATACGGCCCGGGTGGAACGTCGCTTTCACCATGCCCGCGCAGGTCAGGAACAATAACCTGCTGCCCGCCCAGATAGTTTTCAATCAATTCGCGCCAAATCGTCCGGTTCAACCCAAACCCATGCAAGAGAAGCAGTGCCGGTGGGTGCCCATCAATTAAATCAAATGCCAGTTCAATGCCATTAATTTTAGCTTTCATGGTTTTCTCCACGTTCGGGAAGCTCGGAAAGCCAGTTCCTCACGTAGTTTCGAGCCTGATCCGGTGATCGTATGATGCCGCTCGCCTGTTCTTCCTCCAGGTTAGTCAATAGATCGCCGATGAGTTTTCCAGGCGTCAAGCCAAATTCTTTTTGGAGGTCATTCCCATCCAGAAACAGTCGGGGGGCAATTAGCTCGTCGTGGCCTTTCCACCAAGCACTAAGGTAGGTCTCAACAGCCTTTAAAGCACATCGCCAAACTTCCTGAACAAGGTCCGCACCATCCGCTACCAGCAACTGGGCCAGGGCATGTATGGCAAGCGCCACACCCACCTCTTTCGTCTGCTTGAAGAAACAAAAGATTGTCCGCCGGTCTGGCGCATCACAGGCGGTGATGCGCGGCAGCAACTGTTGATGATGTTGAGCAAATGTCTGTACCCAGCGCGATTCAACATTGCTTAAGGAGAATTGTTTGCAGGTTTCATACACAAGTTCACCATCGTCCAAGGCGTACTCAACTTCCTGTTGGCCTTGACTGTGATCACTGGCTGATGATAGTTCCAATTGAGATAGCAACATCCCCAAATAGGCCAGCGCTGCTTTTGGACGGCCTGGCGTCAGTTCAGCGGAAAAATATGTTCCAATTTCAGATGAAAACTGGCCTAAAACATCCCGGGCCGTCCGCATCAGCCAATCGGCGTCCTGTAAATCGTCCCCAGCGGAGGTCAATACCTGCAGCAATGCATCGTATCGCTCCACAATTTTGATCACCTGATTGACTGATGGCCGCTGCAACGCTGCCGAACCTGGCACCTTCTCAGCCAGGACTGGAAACAACGTGTCAAAAATGTGCAGACGCAGACAAAGCTCTAAGGCTTTAGCCGGATTTGGCCCTGCCAGCAGCCGAAAGAATTCATCTCGTTGACGTTCACTGGTTGTTCTGGATAACCGGGTACCTGCCTCCTGTAACGCTTGTTCCAACCCAGCGTCGAATTTCAGGTCAAATTGAACCGCCAACCGCACCCCGCGCAGGACGCGCACCGGATCGTCCAATAAGGAGCGTTCATTACACAAGCGCAACAAACCCATTTCCAAATCGGCCTGACCACCCAACGGGTCAATCACCCGGGTGACCTGGTTCACCGGCACGGCCATGGCATTGATTGTAAAATCACGGTTGCGCAAATCTTCCTCGATATTTTGGCCGGTAAACTGAACAAAATCCAGGGGGAAATATTTGCCTTCCGAATCATAATAAACCACCCTGGCGGTATGTCGCTCATCATCCAGAATAAAAAACCCGACCTTCAGGTGTTTAGCAAGCTCCCTGGCCAATGAAGTTGGGTTTTCTTCCATCACAAAATCCATGTCGTGCAGCGGTTTCCCCAACAGTGCATCTCGAACTGCACCCCCCACAAGGTAAATTGGACGGTCAGGGTTGTAAATCTCCCTGATTTGGGCCATTAATGCCAGGTGCTCGGGTTCAAAAGCCAGCTTCATATTTTTCCAGGTCAACCACACCGATAAAAGGCAGGTTGCGATAGAATTCATCCATGTCCAGGCCGTAGCCGAAGACAAATTTATCAGGGATTTCAAAACCACAATATTTAATGGGGATGTGCACCTCACGCCGAGAAACTTTATTCAAAAGCGTACACACTTCCAGGCTTGCCGGGTGCCTGGTTTGCAACATTTCAATAACCGAAGCTAACGTATTTCCGCTGTCAATAATGTCTTCAACAATCAGCACATGCCGATCGGCAATGCTGGTCGTCAGATCCAGCGTGATTCGCACCTGGCCTTCTGAACTGCGCAAGCCCAGACCATACGAGGAGACGCCCATAAAATCAATCGCTACCAGAGGTTTGATGTGTCGAATCAGGTCAGATAAGAACATCACACCGCCCCGCAAAATGCAGATAGCCAGGATTTCTTTTCCGTCATAGTCCCGACTGATCTCTTCGCCCAATTCCTGAATACGTTTTTTAAGCTGTGCTTCTTCAATCAATATTTCGTCAATAAATTCATGATAATCTTGCATAAATGACCTCAGGGATTAATCTCTTGGAACTTCATGGTGCGCTCGGCAGCGGGCTTCGTACATCTCCTTGGCGCCAATCACCACAATCGGCTCATCATAACGGGCAGGTTTTCCATTTACCAATCGTTGTGTCCGGCTGGCTGTCTCACCACAAACCATGCAAATCGCATGCAGTTTATCAACATATTCAGACCTGGCAATCAATTCTGGCATACAGCCAAAGGGCTCACCGCGAAAGTCGGTATCCAAGCCGGTGACAATCACCCTTAAGCCCTGTTCAGCCAGCTGTTCAACCACATCAACGATTCCATCATCAAAAAACTGGACTTCATCAATCCCCACAACGGTTGTCTCTGGTTCCAACATCTTCAGGATTGCCTGGGAATCTTCCACCGGTTGAGCATCAAAATCAACCCCCGAATGCGAGGTAACTTTGGCATGATTGAAACGATAATCAATAATCGGTTTAAAAACCTGGACCGCTTGTTTGGCGATACGCGCCCGAATTAATCGACGGATCAATTCTTCCGTCTTGCCACAAAACATAGATCCACAAATAACCTCGACTGATCCAACGCGATGTTTCATAAAAGGTCTCCTGAAAATAAAAAAATAACAGGCAGATGAAGTGTTCACCTGCCTGTTAAGTTTACCGGATTTTCTAGTTTTAAAATGATCAAACGGTTATTTCTTCGGCCGCTTCTGGAAGTTGATAGCCCATTTGTCGCAGGGTTTTCTTCAGATCAATTAGCGATTTTCGACCAAATCCACTGATTTCCAGCAGGGCCTGTTCACCGCCTTCGAGGCGAACGAGAATTTCGCCAATTGTGGTCAAACCAGCTTCTTTCAGCACATTTTCAACCCGGGTTCCCAGGTTCAAGTCGGCCACAGGACGATTGGGAGATACCTTGCTTTCCGATTTTACCAGTTGTTCGTCAATATAGTCTTGCCGGACCTGAAGCCGCTTGTAAAAACGATCGACCTGCCCCTCACGGTCTAAAATTCTTTGTTGCTGACCGGTATAAAAGGGATGACAGTTTGAACAGACTTCTGTGCGGATCTCGGGTTGCGTTGAACCTGTTTTCCAGGTCGCCCCGCAGGAACCACAAATCACGGTTGCCTCAGGATAGTATTGGGGATGAATTTCTTTTTTCATGACGTCAGTCACGATCCTTTCAATATAAAACTTACGCTATTCTTCCTCTGGAATGGTAACGACATGCACTTTTTTGCGTCCACCCGTCATTGTCTCATAATGGACAAGGCCGTTTATGGTCGCAAACAGGGTGTGATCTTTGCCCATACCGACATTCCAGCCGGGGTGAACCTTGGTCCCCCGCTGGCGCACCAGGATGTTCCCACTGAGAACATATTCTCCGCCGAATTTTTTAATACCCAATCGCTTCGCTTTGCTATCTCGACCGTTACGCGATGAGCCGCCACCTTTTTTGTGTGCCATAGTTCTTACTCCATTTCAATCGATTCAACCAGCAAACGTGTGTATTGCTGCCGGTGACCAGATCTTACACGATACCGCTGACTCGGACGGTATTTAAATACCAAAATCTTACGGCCCTTGAAGTGATCGAGCACCTTTGTTTTGACCTTTGCGCCCTTGATTAATGGCGTCCCGATGGTGACTTTGTCGTCATTGACTGAAAGAAGCACCTCATCCAAGACCACAGTTTCTCCCACCTCACTTGGCAGTCGATCAACTTCAATCGTTTTGCCTTCAACAGCACGGAATTGCTTGCCGCCCTGTTCGACAATTACAAATTTCATTTTTTACTCCAATCTTCACTTAGCCAGTCTCACTCGCGTGCTACCGCCAGCGACCGGGAAAGTTGGGGTTACAAGATTTTACCCCAGCATGGACGTCCTGCCGGGGCAAGCTTAGGTTATTATATTCACTTAGACGGGTGATGTCAACAATAATCTGGAGTTTTCAGATGAGAATATTTGTTGAAACCCGTCTTTACACTTACTTTTTATGTGTTAGTTTATGAGCCGGTCTCTTTACTACCGCCGCTCTTTTATAATTACCCCTCAAGGTAAAACCATTACAGGCCCTTTCGATACCCAGTTCCCCTTCGAGTATAAGAATGGGCGGTCCGACCACTTAATTGACGATTTACCCGTCGCAACTTTCGTTGCAAAAAGTGAATCCGACGTTCTAATTGCCGTTTCTCCTGCCAGATAGAATGCCCCAATCGGGCGCCACTGGCTTTGTTTCGGTGCAAGTATGGCCCATGGCTGTGTTTTACCAACCAATGTTCGTGCGGAAAATGGTCATACCGTCGGGGCTGACGATCACACCTGTTCACACGATAAGCGTCCGAGTAAAGGCTTTCAGTCCTTTTCAAGTCCTGGCGTCTGCTGAAACGACCACCTCGCGAATAATGAGGCACATAACCTCTATTGCGATTCCATTTATATCTGTTTTCCATAGCTTCTGTTCTCCTATTTTCCATAAATAACCAATCCTTTCCATAGCTTTGCCATCCTGTAGATCCTCACCCTGGGGTGCGATCTTTCCTTATCTATCAACGTACCTCCTTTCTTCGCCGCCTCAGCTCATCCGCTCCAACATATGGTCGATGCTGTTTTGGGCTTTTAACAATTCTTCTTGCCAAGTTTGGTATGCTGCCCTGCCTTGATCGCACAGGCTAAATATTTTCCGTGGCGGGCCCTGCTTGTTATCCATGTCCCATTCAGCTGTAATCCAGCCCAAAGACTCCATTTGCCTTAATGTCCGGTAAACAATTGACGGATGAATGGGGGTAATCCCCAAATCTTTCAGCGCTGAAACTAAAGCATAGCCATGGCGCGCCTTTTCGTTAATCAAGAGCAATAATGCTGGTTCGATCAACGCAACTGTCAGGGGCGTCCGTCGCCTTTTACGCTGTTGGCCATCTTTAATGGCCCATCCACGTTTATGCCTTGGCATATCAACTCCAATCTTTTTTGCAAGATGGTAAGTATTATAGCATAGTATTCTACTATTGTCAATAGTATATTTTATAGAGCAGTGTTTGGTCGTAATCAACACTTCAAAGGCAAACCGGTCTGTAGGCATTAAAACTATTGGGGAAGACAAAACCTCTAATCGCCCAAACTCAGATGGGGCAGAATCCAGCAGAGACAACAAGGCTGCATTTAACCCAAACGATGTACTCATTAAGGTATAATGCATCGGTGGAATAAATAACACGCACTTCTCGCAACCAATTTTCTGGGTTTTTCAATTCTCCAACGAACATTAAAGCCACAAACGAATAGCAAATTCCCACCTTTTCCCTCTTGATTTAATTATATATCTCTATTATACTGTTACCACTAGTGGTTAAAAGTGGAGAAATGTGGGACGAAGTGGAGCGCTAGTTTCTCAGCGCAACATGGGTACCAGGAGTAAGTGCGTAATGTTCCTAGGCCGGTACGAACATACCATCGATGAAAAAGGGCGGATCACCATCCCCTCGGAATACCGTGAGGTCTTGGGCGATTCTGTTTACGTCACACAGGGCTTCGATGGCAACCTGCAGGCCTTTCCCACACCGCTGTTCGAGAAATTGTCCGACCAGGTTCGGTCGATCAGTTTTTTATCGTCGAACAGCCGTTTGCTGCGCAGACTGCTTTTCTCCAACGCAAAGCAGATCACATTCGACAATTCCGGTCGCATCCTGCTCCCTGCTTTTCTTCGAGAGACTGCAAACCTCGAAACAATTGCGTTGCTGGTCGGAATGGGTGAATACTTCGAGTTCTGGACACCGGAGCGCTGGCAATCCCAGCAAGTTTCACTTAATGATGTCGAAGCGAACGAACAGCGCTTTAGCGCCCTGGATTTAACAACCCTACTATGAACGGTTCAAACATTGGTGGGGGCACCCTCTCCGATAGCCCCGGTGATCGTTTTCCCCATCAACCAGTACTTTACCATCAAGTCCTGGAAGCTTTGGCACCGGTCAGTAGCGGCGTTTATCTAGACGGCACGCTTGGCGCTGGCGGGCATGCTATGGGTATCCTACAGGCTTCTGCGCCCAGAGGCAGGCTGCTCGGTCTTGACCTTGACCTCGAGGCGCTGGCAATGGCTCGCCAGCGTCTTTTCGCATTTAGGGGCCGAACAATCTTGCAACAAGCCAGTTATCATCTGGCGGCCCAGATTGTAAGCAGCCTGGGTTGGGCGCATTTGGATGGCATCCTGTTGGATTTAGGCGTATCTTCCATGCAAATTGATCAGGCAGGTCGGGGTTTCTCCTTTCAAGAGGATGGCCCTTTGGATATGCGCTTTGATCAGAGTGAAAGCATAACGGCAGCAGAGTTGATCAACATCCTCAGCCAGGAAGCGCTCACGAAAATCCTGCGAGATTATGGCGAAGAACGTTTTGCCACCCGCATTGCCCGTGCCATCATCAAAGCTCGACCGATTCATACCACCCTTGCCCTAGCGACTTTGATTAAAACGGCGGTGCCGGGTTATGAGAAAAATCTTCACCCTGCCACCCGCACCTTCCAGGCTTTACGGATCGCGACCAACCGCGAGTTGGAGAATCTCGCCCAGGCTCTGCCCAGCCTGGTGAGCATTCTGGCTCCCGGTGGCAGAATCGCTGTAATCAGTTTTCATTCCCTGGAAGATCGGATTGTAAAACAGTTTTTTAAAGTAGAAAGCAGCGATTGCATCTGTCCACCTGAACAACTCGTATGCACCTGCGGACATGTTGCTACTATTAAAGTTCTGACCAGGAAACCCATCCGGCCAGACGCCCAGGAAGTCGCGGGCAACCCACGCGCGCGCAGTGCCCGCTTACGAGTTGCCGAAAAGCTTAAAAAGGCATGATAATTGCAAGGTAAATGACATGAAAAACCGCATATTACAAGCCTATCAACAAGCCCCTTGGCGAACCCAGATTCAATGGGTTGGCTTATTTCTGCTTGGGTTGGTATTAATCGCATCGATCACCGGCGTTTATCTAAATATCAGTGCTCAAGCCGCTACCTCGGGGCGAAGAATACAATTCCTCGAGTATGAAATCGACGTGATCAACAATGAAATCGCCGAGCTCACCTCTCTGCTAGCAAAAGAAAAATCTGTTGAGGTCATGAAGTCCAAAGCAGAGGCCATGGGTTATGTTCCATTAAACCCTTATGATGCTGTGTATCTGGAAATTTCAGGCTACAATCCCCTTGCTAATGTCGTGCTTGCACCGCCCAGGGTCAATACGGTCTCGGAAACACCCACAATTTTATCTTCGTATAAAACCTCGCTCTGGCAGTGGCTGGTCCAAAACATTTGGCAGTCGCCCTCCGATGAAATTCAAGCTGAGGGAGAATTGTTGCCATGAAACCGCCATTTTACCGCCGCTATTTATTGATCGTCCTGGTGTTTGCCATCCTTGGTTTGGCGACGATTGTTCAAAAGGTCCGTATCAATCACACCTCTTTTGCACAGGATTTGATTGCAAAATCTGAAAGTTATCGCGGCCAAAGAAAGACGATTTATCCCCCACGCGGCACCATTTACGACCGCAAGGGCAATATCCTGGCCACCAATCAGATCGCGTACGAAGTCGGCATTGAATTGGGGGACGTCATCGACCCGGAGAGCATTGCCTTTGCTGCCTCATCACTTTTAGATGGCGTGGATTATCTCCAGGTGTTTGGCCAGGCCAGCACAGAAAAGAAACCCGAGGAAAGCAGATATTTTGTCATTTCCAGTTTTGTAAGCAAAGACAAAATTGAAGAACTTGAACGCCTAAAAACAAATTATGCTGAACGGCGAAAAGCAGAAAAGTCACTCAAACCCAGCTTATCCGGCCTGGTGTGGACGCCGATGTATCAACGCACCTACCCCGAGGGAACTTTAGCTGGCAATGTGTTGGGCTTTTATACTTACTTTACGCGCGAAAATGCACAGGGGGCTTACGGCGTGGAAGGCGCTTATAACCGTTTGTTAACGGGCAAGCCTCGTACCTTTTTCTTGCCCAATGACCCCTATTTGGTAGAAGCGCTTCCCGACATCGATCCGGGCGCCAGCCTGGTTTTAACAATTGACCGTGAAATCCAGAAAATGCTCGAGGATACTTTGCAAGAAGCCCTCGATTGGTCTGGGGGCGAAGGCGGTACCATTATCGTTGCAGACCCCAAAACGGGAGAGGTCTTGGGAATGGCCAGTACGCCATTCTTTAACCCCAACGAATACTGGACGTATCATGAAATTTTCCCCGGCATCACCCCATTTAACCGGGCTGTGGGAACCGCCTATGAGCCGGGTTCTGTTTTCAAGGTGATCACGATGGCTGCCGCCCTCGACAGCGGTAAAGCAGATCTAAACACCACCTACAACGACACCTCCGGTGTCTATTGGGTCTCCAACACCTGGCCAATTTATAACTGGAATTATGGCGCCTGGGGGCTTCAGGACATGACCGGTTGCATGCGCCATTCTCTAAATGTTTGCTTGGTATATATCGCCATCGACTTACTGGGAGAGGAATTATTTTACGATTATTTACAGGCGTTTGGCTTTGGTAGAAATACCGGCATTGACCTGGCTAATGAAGCCAGTTTTCCTCTCCGCTTACCTGATAGCAACGAGTGGGCGAGCATGGATTTAGCCACGAATTCATTCGGCCAGGGCATTGCCATCACCCCAATTCAAATGGTCTCAGCGATATCAGCTTTAGCCAATGATGGCCGCATGATGGCCCCTCATGTTGTCCGTAGTGTCATCGACAAAGGGCAGCAATACAATGTCTCGCCCCAGTTAATCAACTCGCCTGTTTCTGCACAAACAGCCCGGGACGTGACAGAAATGCTCGCCATTTCCCTGGAAGAAGAATCCTCCAACGCCTTAGTGGATGGTTACCGCGTCGCCGGAAAGACAGGCACCGGGGAAATCCCGACAGAATTGGGCTATACCAGCAGCCTGACCAACGCTTCTTTTGTCGGTTGGGGGCCCGCTGATGATCCGCAATTCCTTGTCTATATCTGGATTGAAAAACCCACCATCTCTCAATGGGGATCAGAGGTAGCTTCACCTGTTTTTAAAGACGTGGTCGAGCAATTGGTGGTGTTAATGCGCATCCCTCCGGATGATCTCCGGTGGCAATTGGCAAGTGATTGATGAGGCAAGCAGTGATTAACCTGAAGGACATTCTTTACGCCCTGACCGGACAGAACTTTCCACAACTGGATTTCCCCATCCATAGTACGGTGATTGATTCGCGTCAGGTAAGCTCGGGCAGCTTATTCATTGCTTTAACCGGCGAGCATGTCGATGGGCATGCTTATGTTCAATCTGCCTTTAAGAATGGCGCACATATCGCCTTGATTGAGCAAGACCTTCCTGAAAGTCTGAACACAATTGACTTGCGAGAGGGTCACTTCCAACCTGATCTGATTAACGAAATCACCTTACCGCTATGCTTGCGGGTGGAGCAAACATTAACCGCACTGCAGACAATCGCTGCTTATTGGCGCGAGAAGCATCCCATCCCCACAGTTGGGATCACCGGCAGCGTCGGCAAAACCTCAACCAAGGAACTGACCGCTGCTTTGCTCTCGCAAAAATATGCTGTGCTTAAAAACCCGGGTAACAGGAACAATGAAATTGGTTTACCGCTGACCCTGCTTGAACTTGACAAACGCCATGAACGTGCAGTCCTCGAGATGGGCTTTTATGTTCCCGGGGAGATCCAGCTGCTCTGCGACATTGCCCACCCTCAAATTGGGGTGGTCACCAATATCGGCACAGTCCACGCCGAGCGAGCTGGTTCGCAAGCTGTTATCGCCAGGGGTAAAGCCGAATTGGTCGAAGCCTTGCCAGCGGCGCCGGAAGGCGTTGCCATCCTCAACATGGATGATCCCTGGGTGCGGAAAATGGCTGAACAAACACAGGCACGGGTATTTACTTACGGGATTGAAACACCAAGTGACCTGATGGCCAAGGATATCCAAATCCATGGTTTGGAAGGGCTCTCCTGTGTCATCTCTGCCTTTGGTGAGGAGCATTCGATCAGGTCGCCCTTGTTAGGAAAATTTTCAGTCAATACCATCCTTTGTGCAGTCGCCGTAGCACTGACAGAAGGTTTGGATTGGGAAACGATCACAACTGGGCTGGCATCGAGCCGTCTTGACCTGCGCTTGCACCCTCTCAAACTTCCCAATGGGGCCACGATCCTGGATGATACCTACAATGCATCGCCTGCATCAACCATCGCTGCTTTGGAATTCTTGCATGAGCTTTCAGGTCGTCGTGTTGCTATCCTGGGAGACATGTTAGAGCTGGGTCAGTATGAACACTCAGATCACTATGCTGTTGGTCTGACCGCGTCAAAAACAGCAGATTACCTGGTTCTGATTGGAGAGCGCGTAAAAATAATCGCGTCAGCCGCCCTGGAAAACAGGTTTCCTAAAGAAAACATGCAATTGTTTCCCGATTCAAAGTCAGCAGCAGGCCATGTTTTGGATCTAATACAAAAAGACGACATGGTTCTGGTGAAAGGTTCCAACATCATGCGCATGGATCAAATCATTACAACATTGAAGGGTGGTCGGTAATGGAAAATAGTTCTGTTGCTATTGCCATCAGCGGCCTCAGCTTCATGATGACCGTCATCTGGGGAGACCCGTTGATCCGCTTGCTCAAAGCCTGGCGAATTGGAAAAATTGTCCGACAGGATGGCCCGGACAGACACATCGCCAAGATGGGCACGCCCACGATGGGTGGTTTCATGATCCTCATCCCGGTGACCTTGTTGACAATTTTGTTCAATGCGGTCTCTATCTTTGGCTACGATCTCCTGGGGCGTTCGGTGTTGCTTCCGCTGTTAACCATGTGGGCTTACACCTTTTTAGGCATGATCGATGATTGGGAGGGTGTTCGCGGGCCCCGTAAAGGGTTGGGTATGCGTGCCAGTGTGAAGTTTTCTATCCAGGTTGTGTTTGCAATCATCATCGCTTTTTTTCTTCGGGACGTTCTCGATGTGCCCCAGATGATCTGGTTTACGACCAAACAACCCTTAAACCTGGGCATACTCTATATCCCTGTTGCAGTTTTCATTATCGTCGGTATGTCAAACGCCATCAATTTCACCGATGGGCTCGATGGTTTAGCCGGCCTGATTTCGGCAACGGCCTTCGCCGCCTTTGGCCTGGTTGCCATGATTCAAGGTCAAAACTACCTGGCACGCTTTTGTTTCTCCTTGGTTGGCGCTTTGTTTGGCTTCCTGTGGTTTAACGTCCATCCCGCTATGCTTATTATGGGTGATACCGGGTCCCTGGCATTGGGCGCCACCTTGGGCGTGGTTGCACTGATGACCGGGTACTGGATCATCATCCCCCTGTTGGCGGTGATCCCGGTCAGTGAAGCCATGAGCGTTGTGATCCAGGTTCTGTATTTTAAAGCCACCAAGGGTAAACGTTTCTTTAAGATGGCACCGCTGCATCACCATTTTGAATTACTCGGCTGGAGTGAAACCCAGGTTGTTCAGCGTTTCTGGTTGATTAGCTTGGTGTTTGCGATGCTGGGCATTGCCCTGGTATTTGTGGAGTAAATAATGCGTCAATGGGAAGGTATGCAAGTTGTGATGATTGGGGCAGCCCGCCAGGGTCTGGCCCTTTCACGCTATCTTGTCGGCAAAGGGGCCCGGGTGATCCTCAACGACAGGCGCACTGATGATGTGCTTAAAGATGTTCACAAATCCCTGGTTTCCGATAATATCACCTGGGTAACAGGAGGTCATCCGCTTGAAATCCTCTCCGGCGTAGACCTTGTGTGTGTATCTGGGGGAGTCCCCCTCAACCTGCCGCTAATCTTAGAGGCAGTGCGCCGAAACATTCCCCTTTCGAACGATTCACAAATTTTCCTGGAAGAAGCGCCCTGCCCTGTCATCGGAATTACTGGTTCATCCGGGAAAACAACGACAACAACCCTGGTTGGCGCAATTGCTGAAAGACATTATTCCCTCAGAAAACCGGGTAGAAAGGCCTGGGTCGGCGGCAACATCGGCCACCCATTGATTCAAGACCTGGATGAAATGCACAGCGAAGACATTGCGATAATGGAACTTTCCAGCTTCCAACTGGAAATCATGACTCGTTCACCGCAAATTGCTGCGGTCCTGAACCTCACCCCCAACCATTTAGACCGTCACGGTACGATGGCAGAGTATATCTCTGCGAAAGCACACATTCTGACCCATCAATCCCCTCAAAATCTTACCGTGTTGAACCGGGATGACCCAAATATTCGTAACCTCTACCCCGAAGTCAGAGGACGACAGATTACATTTGGTATCAATCCGCCCCACGACAATCAGGATGCCACTTACGTCAAACGCGGAAATCTCTACCTCCAAGCAGACGGCCAGCACGCAAAAATCATCCGATCAGAACAGATTAATTTACTCGGCCCGCACAACCTTGCCAATGTTCTGGCTGCCATTGCCATCTCCGCAGGCGCCTCATTTTCGCTGCAGGCCATTTATGAGGGCATTATTGGGTTTACCGGTGTTCCGCACCGGCTGGAATTTGTTCGAGAATGGAATGGCGCAGCCTGGTACAACGATTCGATTGCTACTTCGCCTGATCGAACCATCGCTGCATTGCAGTCCTTTAATCAACCGATTATCTTGCTGGCTGGCGGACGGGATAAAAACTTACCCTGGCAGGATTTGGCGGGATGGATTCACCAAAAGGTAGACCACCTGATTCTTTTTGGTGAAGCCGCTACATTGATCCAAAACACCCTTGAAGAAACTCTGCCCGGGGTGCAGTCTTTCACCCTCGACCTCTGTCAGAGGCTAAAAGACGCTGTGAAAATAGCTGCTGGTTATGCGTCGCCTGGTGATGTGGTTTTACTCTCGCCCGGCGGTACCAGTTACGATGAATTTATTGACTTTGAAGAACGTGGAAAGCGATTTGTACAATGCGTGACGGAACTTTTGTAACCAATACAAATAAATCTGGCAAGGCTTCTTCCATCAAACTGACCTTTGATGTGCCCATGCTGTTAATTGTGATCGTGCTGTTGGTGTATGGCTTGTTGATGGTTTATTCTGCCAGCTGGGATTTTTCAGTCCTGATAATGGGAAAACCGCCTACGCATATCTTCGTCCGGCAGGTGCTGTGGATACTCCTCGGGTCTGGAATTGCAATCGTAGCCAGCTTTTTTGATTATCACCGTTTTTACAAAGTGCTTGTGCCGATGGGACTCCTTACACTGGGCTTGTTAATTGCGACATTGATCGTCAACGAAAAAGGATCCCCTGATTCCACCCGAATGCTCTTAGGGAGTTCAATTCAACCTTCCGAGCTGGCCAAAGCCGTTCTTGTTATTTATTTATCCTTCTGGCTTTATAACCGCCGGGAATCACTGAATGATATCCAGGCATCATTAATCCCCATGGGCATCATCCTTGGCGTCACCACCATGTTGATCTTGCTTCAACCCGATCTCTCTGCAGCCATCACCGTGATATTTCTTGGTGTTGTCCTCCTGTTTCTAGCGGGGTGCGATTGGAAATTAATCCTGATTATCATCATCCTCGCAATTATCGGCGGCTTGCCTGTGATGTATCTTTACCCAACCGGGCGCGAGCGGATGAGTTCTTATCTGACAGGCCTCAACAATCCCCTCGAAAGCAGTTATCACATGCAGCGCAGCCTTGAAGCAGTGATTAAGGGCGGTTGGTTTGGCGTCGGGCTTGGCCAAGCAGATACCAAATTTACCGGGCTTCCCCTCCCCCCAACCGATAGTATCTTTGCTGTTATTGCAGAAGAAACCGGCATCATCGGCGGCTTGTTCCTGGTCATTTTATTTCTTTTGCTGATCTGGAGAGGCCTGGTAATTGCTAAGAGAGCACCCGATCAATTGGGCTCATTGCTGGCTTTTGGGTTAACCACCTGGATTGGCCTGGAAGCGCTGATGAATATGGCCGTGATGGTGGGTCTGATGCCCCACATCGGCAACGCCCTACCGCTTATCAGCGCAGGCGGGTCTAACATGGTCGTCACGCTGACCTCACTTGGCATCATTATGAATATTTCTAAGGCGAAATCAAATCAAAATCCATCAGAAAGGAGTTCACGCAGTGCGGTTGTTGATCTGCGCAGGCGGGACGGGCGGGGGAGTGTACCCCGCCATAACCGTTTTTGAAGCCCTTGGGCTCGATAAGAACCACGTCTTATGGGTTGGTGGACACGGCGGTATGGAGGAAGCATTGGTAACCAGGCATAACATTCCCTTTACCACCATTTCAACCGCCGGTGTTCACGGCGTTGGCTTGTGTAAACTTCCTGGTAATCTTTGGAAGTTACTCAAAGGCGTTTTCTCTTCGCGCCGTATTCTCAAGCAATTTAACCCGGACGTGCTCTTTTTCACGGGTGGATTTGTCGCTTTTCCAATGGCTGTGGCGGCAATCGGAAGGCCATCGGTATTATATGTTCCCGACATAGAGCCCGGGCTGGCACTTAAAGCCTTGGCCCGGTTCGCTAATCGGATTGCTCTAACGACGGAAACCTCGAGTCAGTATTTTCCGAATGCATCAAAATTGACGGTCACCGGGTATCCGGTTCGCCCGGGATTAGGAACGTGGACTCGCGAAAAAGCCCTGGCTTATTTCGACTTTGACCCCAATCTTCCCACGCTGACCATTGCTGGCGGCAGTAAAGGTGCCCGATCAATTAATACGGCGGTGATGGGGATCCTCCCCAAACTCCTCGAAGAAATGCAGGTCATTCACCTTGTCGGCCATCTCGACTGGGAGGTCGTCGATTCCCAGGCGCAAAGCCTTTCTAAAGCGCAAGCGAAACGCTACCAGGCTTTCCCTTATCTGCATGAAATGGGCGCAGCCCTAGCGGCGCCTGATCTGATCGTTTCCAGGGCTGGCGCATCCATCCTCGGTGAATATCCCCTGTTCGGCTTGCCTGCCATTCTTGTGCCATATCCGCATGCCTGGCACTATCAATATATTAACGCCAATTACCTGGCTGAACGGGGTTCAGCTGTCATCCTGCGTGATGAAGACCTGGAACAAAAATTATACAATCAAATTATGGCTTTGATTGCCAAACCCGAAAAACTTGCCAGCATGCGCCATTCCATGTCCGCCTTAGCTGCAACGGATTCAGCGATCAAAATTGCTAATTTAATGCACGATCTGGCTGGAACGATCAATGGAGGTTTAGCAGGATGATCAGCCTTTCTGTGCTCTTCTGGATGTACGTAGCCATGTTCGCTATGATCGGTGCCATGCGGGGTTGGGCTAAAGAAGTCTTAGTAATTTCTGGCGTGATCGTTGCCCAATTTCTGGTAACTATTTTAGAAACCTATATCCCCTTTCTAAAAAACATGGCCCCAATCTCCGCGTTTTGGGTCAGAATCGTCATTTTAATTCTCATGGTCTTTTTTGCGTACCAATCGCCAAAAATACCTCGCAACCTCGACAACCGAAAATTTGTACGCGACCGGTTTGAGGATATTTTGTTAGGGCTTGTCATCGGCGGGGTCAACGGGTATATGATCTTCGGCACCGCCTGGTATTACCTGAAAGAGGCTGGCTATCCCTTCGATTGGATCACCCCGCCGGATACGATCACAGAAGCAGGTCAGAGTGCCATCCGGTTGATCGAGATATTGCCTCCACAGTGGCTGCAACCGCCCCTGACCTACATTGCGGTTGCGGTAGCTTTTGTTCTTGTATTGGTGGTGTTCATCTGATGAAACATATACACTTCATCGGCATTGGTGGTGCAGGGCTTTCAGCGATTGCGTTGATTCTGCTCGAACAAGGCTTCACGGTCAGCGGTTCCGACCGTGAGCGTACCGCCCTGTTCGAGACCATCACGGCTGCGGGCGCCCAGACTTTTCTCGGTCATGTGCCACAGCACATCGAAGGGGCAGACCTGGTGATCCGTTCCTCGGCAATTCCCGATGATAACCCGGAAGTGGTTGCTGCCCAAGCAGGTGGAATTCCCGTCATCAAACGTCAGGCGTTCCTCGGTGAATTGACTGCCGGAAAACACACCCTGGCTGTGGCAGGCACCCACGGGAAAACAACCACCACAGCTATGCTGGCCTGGATTTTGTATCAAATGGGGCTCGATCCCAGTTATATTTCTGGTGGAATCGTCAGCCAGCTTGGCGGCAATGCCCATGCGGGAACGGGATCCTATTTTGTGATCGAAGCCGATGAATATGATCATATGTTCCTCGGCCTGGCCCCAAAGATGGCCATTATCACCAATATTGAGCATGAGCATGCCGATTTTTTCCCAACAGCTGCCGAATATCATGAGGCGTTTAAAGCCTTCACACGTTGTATACAACCTGATGGCAAACTTTTACTGTGCCTTGATGATCCCGGTATCCGGTCTCTTCTATCAGAGCTGCCCAGTCTGAGGGAAAAATCGCTTACCTATGGCACAGGGGCCAACGTGCAGTATTCTGCAGAAGAAATCACGACTGTTGAAGGTTATCCTCAATTCGAACTGATCTTCCACAATCCCATTCGCAAGAAGGTCAACCTCGGCACCATCAACCTTCACGTGCCGGGACATCACAATGTTCTCAATGCAACCGGGGCGCTGGCTGTGGTTCATCAATTAGGGTTGTCCCTTGATGCTGCACGCCAGGCAATCCAAGCGTTCACCGGTGCCGATAGGAGGTTCGAAGTGGTCGGGCAGGTCGACGGCGTCACCATCATCAATGATTATGGCCATCATCCCTCTGAAATTGCCGCGACGCTTGAAGCAGCTCATTCTCGCTATCCAGAACATCGGGTTTGGGCTGTATGGCAGCCACATACTTTCTCCCGGACGCAAGCTTTGGCAGACCGCTTTATCGATGCCCTTGCTCTGGCTGATAAAGTAATGATTCTAAAAATCTTTGCTGCCAGAGAAGTTGACCCCGGACAATCTGCCGAGCAATTTGTCCAGGCTTTCCCTGTTAAAAAAGCCGTCTATGCCTCAACCTTCGACTTTGCCGCAGAAAGCCTGATCAAAAACCTTTTGCCGGGCGATGTGGTGATCGTCTTTTCAGCTGGCGATGCTATTAAACTCAGCCAGATGCTTTTACAGCGTTTGCAACGTCGCGAAACCGATCGTCAGGAAGTGAACCCATGAAACCTTACCCAATGGATGAACTAAGGGCAGCTTTCGGAGACAAACTGCATGAGAATATAAGCATGGCTGATTTCACCACCGCCAGGATTGGTGGGTCTGCCATTGCGTTAATCCCCGCCCATACAGCGGAGGAACTTTCTAACTGTATTCAAACCCTTTGGCGTCTCTCAATGCCGTTTATCATCCTGGGGAGTGGTTCAAATGTCCTTGTCAGCGACAAAGGCATAGGCGCAGTCATCGTGTATAACCGGGCCCAGAACCTGAAATTTGACTCCGAGTCCGAGACACCGTCTATCGAAGCAGAATCGGGTGCAAATCTCGGAACCGTTGCCCGGCAATCGGCGCTGAGGGGTTTAAGCGGTATGGAGTGGGCAGCACCGATTCCAGGCACAGTGGGCGGCGCTGTGTATGGTAATGCCGGTGCTTATGGGAAAAGCATCAAGGGTTGCTTAAAAATGGCAAAGATCTTGCACAAAACTGAGGGCGAGGTCGTTTGGCCGGTTGAAAAATTTGCTTACCAGTACCGAACGAGCGTGCTTAAACGCGAAAAGGTTCCTGCAATAATTCTCTCGGCAACTTTTAAAGCCGTCCGCACGAGTCGTGACGAAGCCTGGGAAAAAATCGATGCTTATCAGGCGCATCGGAAAGAAACACAGCCGCCCGGCGCATCAATGGGTTCTACATTCAAAAACCCCGCTGGTGATTCGGCCGGAAGGTTGATCGAAGCGGCTGGATTAAAAGGTCATCGCATTGGTCGGGCGATTATCAGCCCCATCCATGCAAATTTTATCGTTAACATGGAAGGCGCCACAGCTCAAGACATTTATCAGTTGATTGTGCTTATGCAAAAAACTGTTGAAGATCAGTTCGGGGTTCATTTACAACCCGAAATCGAACTTTTAGGTGATTTTAATTAATGAACAATAAATTGAAATTAGGCATTATTTATGGTGGGCGTTCCGGAGAGCATGAAGTTTCTCTGATGTCAGCGCGTTCAGTGCTTTCGGTGATCGACACCAACAAATATGATGTGATTGAGATTGGGATTACCCGCAAAGGGTTATGGTTGGTCGGAGAGAATTTATGGCAGCGACTAAAAAGTGAGGATTATTCTGGCTTGAAGCCTGCTTATTTCCTTCCGATGCCAAAGAACCCTGGCATTTATGTCGAAATTGACGATAAGTTGACCCTGTATTCTTCGCTGGATGTCATCTTCCCTGTCATGCACGGTTCCTTCAGCGAAGACGGCACAATCCAAGGTCTTTTTGAATTAGCAAATATCGCCTATGTAGGCGCCGGAGTGCTTGGCTCAGCCGTATGCATGGATAAGGCCCTCTGGAAAGATATTATGTCTGCGCATCACCTGCCAGTCCTCCCCTATCAGGTCTTTACCCGTTCAGAACTTGATGCTGATCTGGAGGCCTGCATCCAAGCTGCAGAAACCATTGCAGGTTATCCACTTTTCACGAAACCGGCAAACTTAGGTTCATCCGTTGGCATCAGCAAGTGTAATCATCGGGATGATCTGGTCGATGGATTGTTGAAGGCAGCTCGCTACGATCGCCGTGTCCTCGTAGAAAAAGGGCTCAAAAAACCGCGTGAAATTGAGGTCAGTGTATTGGGCAATGAAAACCCAAGTGCATCAATACCCGGTGAGGTCGTTCCTAAAGATGAATTTTACACCTACGCTGAAAAATACATAAACGATACCGCTGAGCTCTTACTCACGGCCAATCTACCGCAAAATGTCATCGAAGAAATCCAAGAATTGGCCATAAAAGCCTACCGAGCGACAGACTGCGCTGGTATGGGTAGGGTAGATTTTTTAATTGATCGAGAAACCATGGCAGTTTACCTCAGTGAAATCAACACCATCCCGGGCTTCACACAAATCAGCATGTTTCCAAAACTTTGGGAAGCATCGGGCTTATCCTATGCAGCGCTGATCGAAAAACTGATTGATCTGGCATTTGAACGAAAAATGCAGCAAGACGGAATTGAAAGAGAGTACCGGAGCTAGTATGGCCAACCGTAACCAGGGCGAAATGAGCCGGGCTGAACAGGTTCGGGCCCGTAGGCAACAAAAGCGTAAAAAGCAACCCAGTGCTCCCCTTGGGAGCAGTGTCACGCGCAAGCCGAAGGCCCGCAATGTAACGGTTCCACGCAGGGCGAACACCCCTACCCCGGTGGTTACCCGGAAGAAACACGCCACTTATGTCCCCATCAAAAAGAAGGTGGCAGAATTCCAGTTGCCAGCTTTGCCAAGGTTGCAATTGGGTTGGCGCCTCTTTTCTGGAGCTGTTTTTCTGTTTGCGTTAACAGTTGTAATCAGTTTTTCCAGCCTGGGCACATTTCGAATCAGCACCATCAACCTCAAAGGAGCTCAACGGTTGAGTCCGGAGGTTGTCCTTGCACAATTAGATCTGGTTGACAAGTCAATTATCACAATTGAACCCGATGTGGTCAAAGACAAAGTTGAGGCCAGCTTGCCGGGCATTAAAAACGCGCAAGTTTCCATCAAACTCCCTGCCAAAGTCACCATCCAGGTTGAAGAGCGCGAGCCGATAATCCTCTGGGAACAAGAAGGTTCTTCGCAATGGATTGACGCTGAAGGTGTACTCTTCCCCGTTTTCGGAGAGGAAGACGTCCCCCAACGAGTCGTTGCAGTGGGAGATCCACCATCTGCGCCCACGGTTCCACATCAGGAGATTGATGTCGAAATGGGTGAGATCAGCCCCCTAATGGAAAACGTCATCCCCCGCACAACACCAGAATTTGTCGCAGCAGTTTTATCCATTACAAAATTTATGCCCGAAGGCAGTCAGCTGCAATACGATTCGCAGTTTGGGCTGGGATGGCAGGATCCGAACGGTTGGTTGGTTTATTTTGGCCAGGAAACAGCCAATATTGATACAAAGCTTATCGAATACCAGGAGATTTTGACTGTTCTCAATCAACAAAATATTACCCCGGCTTTGATCAGCCTTGAATTTATTCATGCCCCTTATTATCGAATGGAGCAATAAGCATGGACGAACCAATTATTGTCGGAATCGACATCGGAACAAGTAAAATTTGCACCCTGGTGGCCCGGGTTGAAAATGAAAGCGATCTCCGCATCCTCGGGGTGGGTATTGAACCTTCCCAGGGGCTGCGTAAAGGCGTGGTTGTCGATCTGAACGCGGCTTCGCTTGCAGTTCAACACTCTGTTGAAAAAGCCGAACGAACTTCGGGCTTTGAGATTAATGCGGCTTTGGTCAGCTTGGCGGGTTCTCATGTGTCTGCTGTCAATAGCCGCGGTGTTGTGGGTATCTCTGGTGGTGTCGTCGATCTGGATGACATTGATCGCGCCCTGGATGCAGCTCAGGCCGTTGCCATCCCGCACAACCGAGAGATCGTGCACGTCATTCAACGCAGTTTCATCATTGATGGACAAGATGGCATTCGAACCCCGGTGGGAATGCATGGTTACCGCCTGGAAGTAGAAGCCCATATCATCACCGCTTCTTCTTCAACTATGGAAAACCTGCGCCAGTGTGTTGCAGCCTCGGGTATCGAGGTCTCACAATTCGTCCTCAACCCCCTTGCTTCTGGTGAAGTCGTCCTCACCGAAACTGAACGCCACATGGGAGTCGCCGTGATTGATATTGGCGGAGGAACAACTGATATGGCCATTTACATCGATGGTGATGTCTGGCACACCATGGTGTTGGCCGTTGGTGGAGATCACGTCACCTCCGATATTGGCTATATGTTGCGTCTACCGATCAGCCAGGCTGAAGAAATTAAATTGAAATTTGGGCATACGTTAAAAGAGGCCCTTAACCCCGAAGAGCAATTCACCATCCGAAGTTTCGGCGGCGATTTACCCGATCGAATTAACCGGGTGGAATTAGCAGAGATCATCCAGGCTCGTATGGAGGAAATTTTTTACCTTGTATTACAAGAGATTCGTCGATCTGGTTACGACGGACTCTTACCGGCCGGCGTGGTGCTGACCGGTGGGTCGAGCCTTCTGCCCGGTGCACGTCAACTTGCTTCACAAGTCATGGGTTTGCCTGCGCGAACCGCCCAACCTCAAAACCTAGTTGGCCTTACAGACCAATTAGACTCACCGGCATTTTCAACCAGCGTGGGTTTGTTGGAATGGGCCTTACTGATTGCCCAATCAAATCAGTACTCTGACCGGCGCCGACCAAAGCACACCGGTGAATGGTCGGTGAAATTTAAGGATCTCCTCAGGCGTTTGCTGCCCTGAGTTTAGTCTGAAATCTTTGTTGAACTTTATAAAAGAAGAGGAGCAAATCATGGATAAAAGTTTACAACCTGAATCATTTGCAAGAATAAAAGTCGTCGGCATCGGTGGGGGCGGTTGCAATGCCGTCAACAGGATGCTTGATGAAGGCTTGTCCGGCATCGAATTCATCGCAGTAAATACAGATGCCCAGGCACTGCAATTTTCAAAAGCCAAAGTGCGCGTGCGTGTTGGTGAAAAATCCACCCGCGGGCTTGGTGCAGGCGGTGATCCCCGCATTGGCCGCATCGCCGCCGAGGAATCCGCCGAAGAACTTTACGAAGTCCTTAAAGGCAGCGATATGGTTTTCGTGACCGCAGGCCTTGGCGGTGGGACAGGCACCGGTGGCGCGCCCGTCGTCGCCCAAATTGCCAAGGAAATTGGCGCCCTGACCATTGGTGTGGTCACACGTCCCTTCACTTTTGAGGGCACACATCGGTCAAAATCAGCAGAAGAAGGCACCATGGCTCTTAAAGAGCACGCAGATACCCTGATCATCATCCCCAACGACCGTTTGCTGCAAATCGTCGACAAACGCTCAAGCCTTCAAGAAGCTTTCAAAGTTGCTGATGATGTTCTCCGCCAGGGCATCCAGGGCATTTCGGAGTTAATCACCGTCCCGGGCTTGATCAACCTCGACTTTGCAGATGTGCGCACGATTATGTCAGAAGGTGGTGCAGCGCTCATGGCTGTTGGTGAAGCCAGCGGGGAAGAGCGTGCTCAAAAAGCTGCTGAAATTGCGATCTCCAATCAATTATTGGATGTCACCATCGATGGTGCGCGCGGCATTCTATTCAACGTAACCGGCGGCGAAAACCTCAAGCTTACTGAAGTTAACCAGGCCGCTGCCCTGATTAAAGACACAGCTCACCCGGAAGTCAATCTGATTTTCGGTGCTGTCATTGACGAAAGAATGGGAGAAAATCTGCGCATCACGCTCATTGCCACCGGGTTTGAAGGACAAAGTTTAAGCAGTACTTTCTCAAGAATCGAACCCAAAGAAACCTATACCTCGAAGCAGCGCCCACTGCCCACGTTGCTCGAAAAAGAAGTTGAAACAACAGAAGAGGCGCCTCGTGTGAATGCGGAAACCTATGAATTCCCGACACGGATCAACACGGATGATTTAGACGTACCGGCCTTTTTGCGTAAACGAAATCAAAATTAATCGGTGTTGGTGTGGTCAACCAGGATCGCACAGCACGTGTGCCTTAATACGATACTAATAAGATTGCCAGCTTAAGTTGCATACCAGGGACCCCCTGGTTTGTTTAGGATGGCTGTAAAACCAGTAAACGTTCAGGGTTAACCCACTCCTCTCCCCTGAATAAAAGGTTTCAATGGAAAACGCAGGTTGATCCGCCTGCGTTTTTCCATTAATTAACCGCAAAAAGTTCGTCTTACCCAAAATGGGTTCATGGAAACTCACGCCGATTGCCCTGATCGCTAGGTTTATAACACTCATCTCAAAATCTATAAGTTTTACAAATTCGAATGGTTAAAAAGTGTTTAATATGAGAATTTTTTAAGGTTTATACACGAAGATTTGCTTGAACAAATTTCGTCTTGTGCTACAATTGAATTTCTCCCGAATAAGTGGGGGGTAAAGGAAATCACACCCCTATCTATGGGGGTGAAATTGTCACAGTCTGTTTCTCACAGGAAAAGAGCCTCGTATGCATTGCCCTTTTTGTCAATATCATGACTCAAAAGTTATCGACACCACCAAAAATGCTCCCGGTGGAATCCGGCGTAGAAGGGAGTGTCTGAACTGTGGTGAAAGATTCTCCACGTTGGAACGCCCCATCCTGGGAACACCCTTGTTGGTTAAGAAGGATGGTACACGCGAAGCCTTTGATCGCGATAAATTAAATCATGGCATTCGCATTGCCTGCGGCAAACGACCGGTTTCTGCTGCCAATATTGAACGTCTTACCGGGGAAATTGAAGCCGAACTTCAACGCATGGGGAAAGCTGAAATCCCCTCTCGCATTGTAGGTGATTTAGTCATCCAGGGCTTGAAAGAATTGGATTACATTGCATATATTCGATACGCCATTGTTTATTTGCAGCTGGATGACCTTAATGACATTCGTTCTGAAATTGATCGTTTGTTATCCGACGATTTTTAACAGCATCATTAAGCAAGGAGATTACGACATGACAGATAGCGCCCGGTCGCAATCAAAAGATCTTTTACCGACCCCTCCCTTACCCAAAAATTTACCAGGGGTAGAGTTGAGTGAAAATGCACGCCAGGTGCTTATCCGGCGATATCTGCGTAAAGGTGAAAATGGCTCACCAATTGAAACCGTCGAAGAAATGTTTTGGCGTGTTGCTTACCATGTGGCTAAGATTGAATCTGAAAATATGGCCGATGTGGATGCTCGTGCGCATGCTTTTTATCGATTGCTGGCCGAAAAAAAGTTCTTTCCCAACTCACCCACATTTACCGGAGCGGGCACACCCCTCGGTCAATTGGCGGCATGTTTTGTCCTTCCCATCTCCGACGACATGGGGCGGCAAGATGATGGAATCTTCTCCACGTTAAGAAATGCAGCCCTGATTCAACAAACAGGGGGGGGGAACGGTTTCAGTTTTTCCAGGCTGCGCCCTTCTGGCTCACAGGTAAAATCTTCTGCTGGCGAAGCAACAGGTCCGATTGGTTTCTTACGGGTCTACGACCAGGCCTTTGGCGAAATTGCTCAGGGAGGCACCCGGCGCGGTGCTAATATGGGCACCCTGCGCGTGGATCATCCAGATATCGAAGAGTTCGTCACCTGTAAAACCAATGAAAATGCCATTACCAATTTTAATACCTCTGTTGGTATCACCGATGCATTTATGAAAGCAGTCCAAGCGGATCTCGATTGGGAACTGCGCTTTCCAGATGAAACTTCTTCGGAGTATCAAAGTTTCAACGGCGACTTGAGCGATGCCATTGCAAAAAATATCCCAACAAAAATCCACAAGACCATCCGGGCGCGCGACCTCTTCGACAAAATCGTTTCTCAGGCCCATCATAATGGTGAGCCTGGCTTGCTTTTTATCGATGCGGCTAATCGGGAAAACCCTGTCCCTCATCTTTACAACCTGGAATCCACCAATCCCTGTGGCGAGCAATGGTTGGGCCCCTACGAAAATTGCTGCCTGGCATCCATCAACCTTGCAGAGCATTTGGGTCCGGATCATACCCTCGATTGGGGCGCACTTCAAAAGACCGTTGAAACAGCCACCATTTTTCTGGATAATGTTGTCGATGCCAACGCCTATGTGCCCGCTGTGCCTCAGCTCAAAGAAGCGGCATTGAAAGCCCGCCGCATTGGCTTGGGCATCATGGGCCTGAGCGATTTGCTTTACCATGTTCAAATCCGTTATGGCAGTAAAGAAGGGCAGGAGTTTTCCGCCCAGGTGATGGAGTTTATTCGTTTTCATAGCATGCTGACCAGTATTGAATTAGCCAAACAAAGAGGCAGCTTTCCAGCCATCAAGGGCAGCCTGTATGATCCTGAAGACATGCGCTGGACGCCGCCTCAACCGATTGAACCTTACGAAAATGACTATCATCGGCCAGAAATCAACTGGGAAACCGTGGTCACAGGGATACGAAACCACGGTATCCGCAATGCTGCCCAAACCACAATCGCTCCAACCGGGACAATTGCCACTGTTGCAGGCTGTGAGGGATATGGCTGTGAACCCGTATTTGCCCTAGCTTATGTGCGACATTTCAATGACAACGGCAAGAATGTCAAATTAAATTACATCAGTCCAAAATTTCAAACAGAACTCGATTCCGGAAATTTTGACCCTGAATTCCGGGAATGCATCATCGAGGAAATCCTCGAGACCGGTTCCTGCCAGAGCGTGGATGACCTGCCACCCCATATCAGGAATGTCTACGTTGTTTCAGGCGACATCACAGCTGAAGAGCACGTCCGTATGCAAGCTGCCTTACAGGCCTTTGTTGACAACAGCCTGAGCAAGACGATCAACTTTCCTTCCTCCGCAACCACAGAGGATGTCGCACAAGCCTACTTGCTCGCCTGGGAGCTGGGGTGCAAAGGCATCACCGTGTACGTCACAGGTTCAAGAGAACAAGTCGTTCTGGAAACCAATAGCACTGCCAGGGTTAAACAATCAGATCAAGCAGGTCCCGCCCAGCAAATACCCATCTGGCATGACACTGTCAAACCTCGACTGCGCTCATTAAGGGGCTACACAAATACAATTGAAACACCCTTGGGGAAGACTTACGTCACCATCAATGAAAACGGTGGTGAGCAACCCTTCGAAGTGTTTATTAATACGGCCAAAGCCGGCACAGAAACCGCGGCCCATTCAGAAGCAATTGGTCGCTTAATTTCGTACATCCTGCGAATTGCATCCCCGATTGAACCCCGTAAACGCCTGAAAGCCATCATAGACCAGCTTTCCGGGATTGGTGGCGGTCGGTCGCTCGGCTTTGGTGCCAACCGCATTCGCTCTTTGCCCGATGGAATCGCCAAAGCATTAGATGAGTACCTGTACAACCGCTACCAAGACCAGGACAAAGACAGCCTTGAAGACCCGATGCTCAACGAGCCAACCCTGCCATTATCGGATATTGCTTCAGATGAAGAGCAGACGCCGCGTGTGATTAATGAACTTTGCCCTGAATGTGGTCATGCCTCTCTGGTCAATGAAGAGGGATGTCGGAAGTGTTATAGTTGTGGCTATAGCGAGTGCTGATTTTTCAATGCAAATGGGAGTTTCCAAGATTAACGTCATCAGTTTGCACCCATCACAAGGTTGCAATCGAAGGGCTTATTGATCGCCATTGTCCCTGTCTTGACAAAAGATAATATTGCCTAAGGGTCCTTCCTCCTTCCTTCTTAAAGTATCAAAGCTGTTTTGACAAGACCATCATTCTTTGATGCTCTGGCACTCCACAACTGAAAGATTTTTCCTTCAAGTCTTTCACGCAATGCTAAAATATCAATTTACTCACGTGTGGTGAACAACTTTTCGACATGAGAGTCTGCGAGCAACTTAGTTTCCGCAAAGCGATCCAAAGGCGGTCGAGCATGGTCACAATCCGTTGGCAGCGAAACTTGTCCGCAAAGTCTGTATGAGTTCCACTTTTTGAGGAGTTTTCAGCCGCGCACGCCAGAAATTGGCCGGGCTTACGAGCTAGGCAAGCATCTGCGCCACAGCCACCTGCTGCTGCCGGGGTATGTACCTGCTGCGCTTCCAAGGCCTGGTAATCTGCTAGGGTATTTTAAAGTAGGTCCTGTGCGGCTTGCTGGTGCGAGCCGTCAGCTTTGGCGACGATTTGCTTCGGATAGCGTGTGTTCATAGAAAATCTATTCTACTATAAGGAGGGAAATACCCGATTAATTCGCCGGTTGGGCAATATGTTTTTCGAAATAGTTTTACATAAATTATAAATTACTGTTATAATTATTTCAAATCATTTAAAATTAATCTATAGTACGGGCTTTTTCACTTCACGTATTTATCAATGGCCGTATGTTCACCTCTGATACCTACTTCTGTGAGGGAAAAACATGAAAGCCTCAAAACGACCGTTCCACCCTCTCCTAACAGATGTTAAATTACACGTTATGGTGTTGTACTAAATGCCTTGATGTCGAGGTTCTGTTTAATTTAACTTTCTACGAAAAGGAGGTTGTGTTTAATAAGATGTCGCTGACAGGTAACGTTTGAAGAAACTGATAGACCCTATTTTTAACAAATAAGGAGGTTACCGTGATGAAAAATGACAAGCAGGTCAAACTGCGCAGTTTTTTTACTTTGTTTTTCGTGAGCATTTTTATGCTTGCCTTTCTCGCTTTACTACCCGGAGAGGCAAAAGCAGCTCCGGGCCAAGTGGAACCTATAGACGGGGAGTTTAGTTCACAACCAAACGCCTTTCCTGATTTTTACATGCGCGTTAATCCGCAAAAAAACACTATTTATTCCCCTGGCTGGCCAAGAAATTCGCAGGTGGCTATAAAGATTAATAAGTCGCGTGTACAGACTGTACAAGCAAGCAATTATGGCGTTGTGGATGTTACCCTTACTTACGATATACAGGCTGGCGATGAAATTGAGTTATCCACCCTATTTGGCAGTCAACACCTTAAGCATATTGTTGAGATCATAGAAATAACGGAGCTTAACATTTCAAATAATACGGTCAGCGGCAAAGCCGAAGCTGGTAAAACCGTGCAGTTAACGATTTGTGCAAAAAGTGGAAACGGTCCACCATATGCGCTTAATTGCATCTGGCCGACCATTGAGCTTGGTGACTCAGAAGAAAATTGGAGTGCAGATTTCACAGATTTGGTCTTTGGGAAACCGGATGTGAATGAGGTTTCAATTTCCGCAGAGGTAAAAGATGCGCAAGGAAATTCAACAATCGCTTCTACAAGAAGCGATTACCATTACCACGTTGAGCCCAACCGAACAATAACTGTCTATCCGCAGACTGGTAGAATCGTTTCTTATGGCTGGCCAGAAAATGCGGACGTATTTTTAGAGATTGATGGCTCTGGGCCAGAAACCGTTACCGCCGATGATGATGGCATGGTGGATGTCACGCTTGGCGAGAATGTTATACATGGCGGCACAGAGCTTAAAATGTATACCTTAGGCAGCACCACTGCGCTTGAGTACACGGTTGAAAACCTGGGAATCAACGGGAGTAATTTTCATACCAACACGGTCAGC
>LSQX01104105.1_pt1 | contig 50050 bp, 43 predicted proteins | sample 654561 | NCBI WGS metagenome assembly LSQX01 (sample SAMN04489861, study PRJNA283612) | anaerobic digester metagenome | isolation source: 4 biogas reactors fed with cattle manure at either 37C or 55C with and... | place: Denmark: Kongens Lyngby | collected 2014
GTGTCATGGAGGCGGCGCTCCGCACGGCCGCCGACGTTCTGACGGGGGAAGACCTCCCGAATTTCGAGTACCAGGCAGTCCGCGGCCTGGAAGGCATCAAGGAAGCGTCTGTTACCCTGCCGCTTGATGGTGTGCCAACAGAGCTCAAGGTCGCCGTCTGCTCCAGCGTCAAGCACGCTGATACGATCCTTAAAGCCGTCAGAAGCGGGGAAAAAGAATACCACTTCATTGAAGTCATGGCGTGCCCCGGCGGCTGCATTCACGGTGGAGGTCAATCATACGTTTCGTCAAGACAACGGATGACCGCAGACCCGCGCCCTGCTCGCGCCAAAGCGCTTTACAGTGAAGATGAACGTCAGGTGATCCGTAAATCGCATCAAAATCCTGAACTGGTTCAGCTGGTTGAGCAATTTCTTGGCCACCCAAACAGCGAGGTCGCGCATAAGTATTTGCACACGCATTACCATCCGCACTCATTCTATGATCAGAAAACAACTGAGGAATGCATTGAGGAAGGTCTCTTGTAAGAACTAACTCATCCTAAAACAAGAAAGGCGACTTCAGCAAAGTCGCCTTTCTTGTTTTATCGGTTATAATCTTGACGTTAGAGGAGGTATAGATTGTATAAACTAATTGCCCTGATCACAGGCATACTCATTTCCGTCATGATCTCCATCAACGGAATTTTGGCACAACAGTACGGCGTATTCCCTGCGACTGTTATTATCCATGCGGTCGGGGTTGTCTTTGCGCTTCTTGTCTGTGCAGTCAAAAGAGTGAAACCGTTCCCCCGCTCCGGGTCACCCTGGTGGTTCTATTTGGGCGGCGTCATCGGTATCCTTACAACCGTATTCAATATCTTCGCCTTCGGACGAATCAGCATGACCAGCATTGTAGCCCTCACTTTGTTGGGTCAAACAGTGGCTTCGATTGTCGTAGACGCAACGGGCTGGTTCGGGATGACACGACGTCCTTTCCGAAAATCATCACTTATCGGGCTCGTGTTCTGCCTCGCTGGCATCGCCTTGATGCTCGACAGCACTGTCACAGAGGCTTCGATCGCCGTATGGTTCTCACTTGCCGCTGGAATCACCATCGTTGTTTCACGCTCCATCAACGCACGCCTTGGCGCCAAGATTGGCGCTCTTCAAGGATCTTTTGTCAACCACCTTGTCGGTCTTCCGGTAACGATCATCGTCGCTCTTGTCGCATCAGGCTACATGTTACCCACATCAACTGTATCCGGATTTCGCCCCTGGATTTACCTTGGCGGCGTGCTAGGTGTCGCCGGTGTTCTAATTTTTAATATAATTATCCCTAAAGTTTCCCAATTTGACCTGACCATTCTCACATTCGTGGGACAGGTGTTCACCGGGGTCATCATTGATCTCGCAACAGTCGGCATCACCTTTGACGCCGCATTCATAGGCGGAATCGTCATAACAGGCGGCATCGCGCTCAACCTGGCGGTCGAGTATTACGAGGTCCGCAGATCAAACAAAAAAGACACAAACTCTAATCAAGCGTCTCAATAAACTGTCGGTAAAACACGAGCATCCTTGCGACGTTATCTACTGAAAGATATTCGCCTGTGCCATGCACCAACGCAAGCTCCGCTTCGCTGAGCCTCAGGGGTTGGAACCTGTAGACATCACCGGCAATCTCTTCATAGTGACGACTGTCTGTCCCCCCTGCCATCAGATAAGGTGTGATGACCGCTTCTGGGAAGTTGGCTTTTATTGTTTTTGTGAGATGCGCGTAGGCCGCTGTGTCGGTCGATGCAGTCTTGGACGGTTCCTCGATGGCGATGGGTCGGACGGTGTATTCCATACCCGATACATCTTTTAAGTGTTTGAGAACAATATCCGTTGTATCGCCCTGCAACACCCGGATGTTAGCCGTGCACGAAGCTTCTTTGGGAAGTACGTTGGGCGCGGAGCCGCTGTGACTCACTGTAAATGCGACCGTTGAACGAAGCAGGGCGCCCGTCTGTTTGCCTTTTAGCAGGCTCGGTTTGATAAGTGGGAACAATGCTCTCGGATATTTTAAGATTTTGCTCTGAATGCCCGGCATATAGGGCGCGATACTCATGAGCATCTTCTCGACTGTCTCAGTTAATCTTGCCGGCATGGGGTTGCGCTCTACTTTATATATAAACGTCGCCATATGACCCAGACTCGTGTGGACAGGCGGGGTCGAAGAGTGACCTTCCGCACCTGTGAAAATAAATTCAAAGCTCGCGTTCGCTTTTTCAGCCATCCCAATCACCGCGACAGGCTCTTTGATGTTCATCATGGTCCCGTCGGCCACCGCGCCGCCCTCGTCAAGCACAAACTCGAACCGCATCTCCTGCTGTTTAAACCATTCAACGATTTTCATCGCTCCGTTTCGACCGTTGACCTCCTCATCAAACCCAAAGGCGATCCAGACATCACGCGACGGAACAAACCCTTCTTCCAATAGGGTGTCTACCGTCTCCATGAGGCCAATAATCGAGCTTTTATTGTCGAATGATCCTCGTCCCCAAACTTTACCGTCTTCGATAGCGCCGGAAAAGGGGCCACCGTGGGGCCAACCGTCTTCGAGAGCAGGGACAACATCATAATGTGCCAAAAAGAGTGCCGGCAACTTGTCTGAGTCCTTACCCTTCCAATGGTAAACCGGACTGTACCCATTGATAAGGGTTCGTTCAAGTTCTCGGTGAACGTTTGAATAGGTTATTTCAAGAAATTTTAAAAATTCCCCAAAAACAGCAAGATCCATTTTTTCGATATCAAAGTTGGATATAGTCGGATACCTCACGGCCTCACCCAAGTGACGCGCAGCCTGTTCAATCTTCTTTTCCATTACTAATTCTCCTTAATGTGTTTGTGCCATGACTTTGTCAAAGCCCGATAAAATAACCTATATAGAGCCAGCCAAGGCTCAAAGCAGCTAGTCCCAATTGAAGCAGCAATTCCCACCTCAACCATTTTACGTAACCGACAGGTGAAAACCCAAGCCCGATCATGAGGGCAGCATTCGTCGGATAAAGAAGGTTAGAAAAGCCGTCGCCGAACAGAAACGCCTGCACAGCCAACTGCCTCGAAAGCCCCACTACATCTACGATGGGAAACAGAATCGGCAAAACAAGAAACGCCTTGGCCGAACCGGATCCGATAAAAAAATTGACAACCAGAACAAGAAGCCAAATCCAAAGGATCGCCGTCGTCGGACTCATTCCGCCCAGTTTGCTGACGGCGGCATATAAGATCGTATCCATGACGCCGCCGCGAACAACAATTTGTTTGATGCTCATCGCCATCAAGATCAAAGCGATCGCAGGCGCGACGCCGAGTAGTCCGGCAACAAGTGCCCGCCAAACCTCTTTCACGGGCATCACGCGCGCGATAAATACGCTTGCCAAGGATCCCGCAAGGAATAATACGGCAATTAGCGGAAAGCTTATATCCGAAAGCACACTTATGAAAAAGGAAGCGACCAAGACTACCACAATGCAAACAAGAAAAAGCGCGAAGATCCGCAACGCTCGATCGACTCCTTCAGGATAAGACAGCGTCTCCTCTTCATCTAGCGCACTGTCTTCCTGATATACGAGTGAACGCTTCGGACTTTTCTCAATCCGCCGAGCGTACCATCGTAAAAAGACCTGAACAATCAGAAACGATGTCACGAAGATGGCAATCCTATAGGGCGTTCCCGAATATAGCGGCAATCCGGCAAGTTTTTGCGCCACACCCAAAGTAAACGGATTAAAAACAGCCGCCCCGAAACCGATACCAGCTGACAACAGACTCATTCCAAGACCAGTTAAAGAATCCCATCCCATTTTTCGCGCCAAGATCAAACAGAACGGTACGAGGACAATCAGTTCCTCAAAAACTCCAAAACATGCGCCGAACAGCATGAAGAATAAACTGACAGCTGAAAGGAGACGGTATTTTTTATCTGAAAAGCGGGCAGTCAACCGGTCCATCAAGCGCTCAACCATTCCACTCCTTAGCAAAACCGTAAAGCTGGCGCCGATAAAAAGGAGGAAGACGATAATTACCCAAACAATGGCGGCCCCTTGCGCGATCAAAACTTCAAAAGGTGCGATAAACCAAAGCAATGGTGAGTATGACGGCCTATCAATATAGCGGAACGATCCCTCGACAATCATTTCGCGACTGTCAACGATCACGCGATCGTATGCTCCCGCGGGCAGAATCATGGTTAAAAGTCCCGCTACGATCATGAGGATCAGGAGCGTGCCAAGCGAGATCAGATACGACCGTTTCCCAATACGGAGTGATTGACGGTTCATGGAGGAAATCTCCTGTTCTCTATTTAAAGTGCTCGTACCTTCAGTCGGCGCGGGCTGCTCGGCGGTAAAGTAATATGACCCAGAATGCGATCATGGCAATAAGAATTTCAATACCCGTCATGAGAAGAAAGCGATCGCCATTTTGACCGGATACAAGCGTATTAAACACGATGAGTACTCCGGAAAACACTACGCCCATCACTGCTCTACCTGTCGTCGACGCAAAAATACGCGGCCAGAATCGCTGTTCGTATCCAGGCAAGCTGGGCTTGGCTTTATTTTTACCAGATTTCTTAACCGTGCTTGACAATTTGTTCGTTTTTTTCTTTTTCTTTTTCGATGCCACCTCTTTACCTCCTCGTTCCTATCCATGATACTATTATTTTGGCACAGCACAAAGAAAGGACAATTCAATTATGGATGGACTGACAGCGCACGCATTAGCTCCCGAACTCAATGATCTTCTCACAGGCTCTTTTGTTGATCGCATTACCATGCCCGACCGTCACACGGTCAACTTATCGTTTTTCGCGCCGCAAAAAGGCAGGTTTAATTTGTCGCTTGATGCCAATCCATCAAAACCGGCGCTTAATCTCTCCGTGCATGCGCCACAAAGGGCCTCGAATTCTGCTCCGTCCTTTACAATGTTTTTGCGTAAATATCTTCGACGAGCCCGCCTAGATCAAGTTAGCTCACCACCTTGGGAGCGCGTTTTTATCTTTCATTTCACTGCTGTCGACGATATTGGAGACAGTCGAGAACTCAAACTCGTATTCGAGTGCATGCCACGTACCTCCAATATTATCCTTCTCAACCGACAGGACACCATTTTGGACGCCTTGCGACACATTGACCATCGCATCAACCGTGTGCGCGAAATTTTGCCAGCACATCCTTACGAACCTCCGCCGCCTCAAAATCGTCTGACACCCGACGCCTGCGCTGCGACGAACACAGACGAGCTGTTTTCTGGTGTAAAGCCCAATAGCTCCACAGGTCGTGCCGTTTCGCTGACTATCGCAGGCTTTTCTCCTGTTGTCGGCAATGAGGTAGCGCATCGAGCTGGTCTCGACTCAGTTATACCCTTCTCTTCGCTTGACGAAATCAAGCGCGATCGGCTGGCATCTGAGCTGCGGACGGTCTGTCGTGCCCTGTCTCAAGGACTATTTGAACCTGCCATCTACTATGACCGGCCAGCCACAGACAGAAAACGACAGGTGATGGCCGTTCATGTTATCGCGCTCACACATCTCCCCTTTTCAGAGTCCTATACACACATCTACCAGGCCGTGTCCGATTACAATTTCGCAGTCTCGACACTCGATCAGTTCGAACGCATGAAAACCTCACTATCCAAACGCATCGACGAACACATCAAACGCGTGCAAAAAAAACGTATGCTCCATGAAAACGATGTCGCCGACGGAAATCAAGCTGAGAACGACCGCCTCATGGGCGAACTCATTCTTGCCAATGTATACGCGATCCCCCCTCGATCCGACGGTGTATTGCTTAGCAATTACTACGAGGAGGGCACAAGCATTTTTTGCCCGCTCAACCCACAGCTTTCCCCGGCCGGAAATGCAGAACGCTATTTTAAGAGAGCCAAGCGAAATCGGCGCAAGCTAGAAGCAGCCTCACGTCTACTCGCGAATGACCTCGATGAACTCAGCTGGCTTGCGTCGCTCTCCGCCGCCGCCGGCTACGCAGAGTCAGAAGATGATCTGCTCGCGCTTGAACTCGAATATGACGAACGAACCCGCCGTCAAAGTCGCAAATCAAAAAAGAGTAAGTCGCCGGCTGATTATCACCCGGGAAAACCCGCCGCAAAAAGTCGCCGTAAAGATAAAGTGTTCGCTCGACCGGGGAAAAGGAAAGACGCGCAACAGCCAAAACAAGAATCACGCCCGTTGCCTCCCCGCCGTTTTCTTTCTTCTGACGGGTTTCCTATTGTTGCGGGAAAAAATAATATCCAAAATGACCGACTCCTACGAAAAGCGCGCAAAGATGATATCTGGATGCATCTCAAGGGAGCGCCAGGTTCTCACGTCATCATTTCTTCCGAAGGAAATGAGGTGCCAGACCGCACGATTGAAGAGGCAGCCGGTGTCGCCGCCTGGTATTCAAGCGCCGGTCATTCGGGCAGCGCCGTGGAAATTGATTATTGTCCAGTACGCAACGTAAAAAAAATCCCCGGAACAAGACCGGGGAATGTCTCCTATCAGAACCACAAAACGGTTTATGTAGTGCCTCTTGATCCGTACGATCTGCAAAGCGCGGAACAATCAAGCACTGAATAAGTATGCCGCCTTACTTGACAGATTCATCTTCAAGCAAGAAACGATCACTCTGTTTTTCCCATTTGCCAGCATCATAGATGACCGCTTGTTGCGCTAATCCGCCTGAACTCAGACTTCCCCAGATTGCAAGCTGTTCGTGTTCTTGTGAAATTCGCTCCCAATAAGATGACTCTTTAAGGGAAATGATACAACCACAGTACTTCTGACGGTAAAGACCAATCTCCTTTGCCATCGTTTGACCGCGGCGGTAGCCGTCTCGCCAATCGTATGGACTAAAAGCGAGGTCGCGCTCTGCGATAGCCTTCCCACCTTCTTCGAGAATTAAATCTCGATTCTGATAAGGGCTTACGAAAAGCGTTGTGCTAATCGCGTCAAATCCGTCTGCCAGTGCTTGATCGGCCACACAGGACAGTCTCGTTTGGTAACAGTACCGGCAGCGTTCATCTCCGTCTTCTGCCCGTCTGAGCCAAGCTTGCGGCATGGAACATCCCTTAACAATCATCGGGACACCGTAATGGTCTGCCACTTTCACCGCATTCTCAAGGCGTCTTTGCCACTCGATAGCGGGGTGAATATTGGGGTTGAAGAAAAAAAGAGTAACGTCAATACCCTCTTCGAGCAAACGCTCTAACGGCCACATCGCACACGGTCCGCAGCAGGTATGGAGCAGGAGTTTTTTAGGTGCGGTGGATTGTGTCATGTCAACAATTTTCCTCGTGTTCCTTGTTTTCGGAATCCAAGATATCGTGCAATGATATCTGTCCCTCTGTGTTAGCTCCCCGGGTATTTCGGTCGATAAAGGGAAGTCCCAGGTGGTTGAAACCGCCTTTTGTCAAGATCCGTCCGCGCGGAGTCTTCGCGATAAAACCGATCTGCATCAAGTACGGTTCGTAGATATCCTCAATCGTTACGGAATCTTCACCCGTCGAAGCCGCAAGTGTATCGAGCCCTACTGGCCCGCCTTCGTACATCTCTGCCATGACACGCATAATGAGACGATCGTTCCCGTCAAGTCCGATGTGGTCGATGTCGAGCGCCGACAGACCCATCTCGCAAATATCGCGGTTGATGATATTATCGCCTCTCACCTGTGCGTAATCGCGCATACGGCGGAGCAGGCGGATTGCCACCCTTGGTGTTCCTCTGCAACGGGTTGACAATTCTCTCAAACCGTCCTCATCGATCCCCACACTAATAAGTGACGCATAGCGCCTCAGTATCAGGGCGATTTCCTCCGGAGCATACAGGTCGAGTCGCTGAATCAATCCGAAACGGTCGCGTAACGGCGACGACAGAAGACCTGCACGCGTCGTCGCTCCAATCAGGGTAAAGTGAGGGAGATCAAGCCGGATAGAGCGAGCGGACGGACCTTTTCCGATCAGGATGTCTAAGGCATAGTCTTCCATCGCGGGGTACATCACTTCTTCAACCGTTCTGTTCAACCGGTGAATCTCGTCGATAAAAAGCACATCGTGCTCATGAAGATTTGTTAAAATAGCCGCAAGATCCCCCTGGCGTTCGACCGCGGGACCTGACGTGATACGCATTTCAACGCCCAGCTCATGCGCAATAATTCCCGCGAGCGTTGTTTTGCCAAGACCGGGAGGCCCGTAGAGCAGAATATGATCCAGTGATTCACCGCGCGCTTTTGCCGCTTCAATAGCAATGCCGAGATTCGCCTTAACTTTCTCCTGGCCGAAGTACTCGCCCCACCGGCGCGGACGCAACTGAGGCTCTTCCGAATCCTCCCGCAGTGCTTTTCGAGAAAGAACACGCTCCTCTTCGAAACTGTCGTCCTGTTCTTCTATCATCGAACTTTGAAATTCGTACATCTCAATTACCCGTTCCCGTTCCGGCGGCCTTTCATTTCCTATCGTATCAAATCCACGGTGAATATGTGTGTGACAATTACGCGGGTTTCATGGTAAGTGGTCATTCATACACTTACGCAACCTCATAATACTGATAACTGGTATATCTTGTTACTTCAAAAAATGGCGCAGCTACAAAATAGCGAGCTGAGTGAGGGCGCGACGCAACAGTGACTCAACTGTGTCGGATTCATCAGGCGTTGCTCGGTGAACCGCGTCATGCGCCTCAGGGGCACTGTAACCTAGCACCATCAGCGCAGCGACTGTTTCATCGATTGTTCCTGTCGCCCCCGATAAATGAGGCATACCAGGCGTGGAAGCCGTTACCGGAACCGCCATCCCCGACTTTTTGAGTTTGTCTGTCAATTCTAGAATCATCCGGGCCGCACCCTTTTTCCCGATGCCTTTGACACGTGTCAGACTCTCCACATCACCCTGGAGTATGGCCAATGCGAATACCCCCGGCGTAAGCGTTCCGACCACCTGCAACGCAAGTTTTGGACCAACCCCGCTGACCGTCTGCAGAAGAGAAAACAGATTCTTCTCTTCTTCATTCGCAAAACCGAACAACCCGATTTCATTTTCACGGACGTGAAGATGCGTATAGACGGTCGCCGTTTCACCCGCAGCAGGCAAAGCAGCGATCGCTCTGGGAGCCATCTCGATGTGAAATCCGATGCCTCCGAGTTCCAGAATGATGAACTCTTCGGCTTTTCTTGTGATCCGTCCTGTAATACTCGCAATCATATGCTGCTCCTAGTTTATTGATACCCGCCAACTGCCTTTGCGCTATCGCGATTTCCCGAATGCGCGTGACAAATCGCAACTGCAAGCGCATCGGCCGCATCATCTGGTTTGGGAAGATTTTTCAAATTGAGAAGAACCCGGACCATATCCTGGACCTGTCTCTTATCCGCCCTGCCATACCCCGTCACCGCGACTTTGACTTGCATCGGAGTGTACTCATAAACACTCACACGCGCCCTGGCAGCCGTGACAACAGCGACACCCCGTGCTTGAGCTGTTCCAATGGCAGTTGTAGTATTGCGGCTAAAAAATAGTTCCTCGATAGCAAAACAATCGGGATGGTATCGATCGTTAAGTTCGCCTAAAGCTTGGTCAATGGCAAGTAAACGTTCGGGAAAAGGCATGTCGGAAGCCGTCTTGATAACACCGTAATCAATCACCCGCAGACATTTTTTCTCATAGCAGATGACACCGAATCCGGTAATGGCGTAGCCCGGGTCGATACCTAGGATAATCATTCGCCACCTCCCCCGCGCATCCAAAGAATGGAATCAGTCCATCGAGCCTCCGGTCAGCTCTCCATAAAAGCATGCAGTGCTTTTATGTTTTCAGCCCAATTGATATCATACATCTCCATACCGCGGATGATTCTCATCGCTTTGTATGTTTCCAGAGGCAACATCAATTGATCGAGCTTGTAAGACTTATAGGATCCAAGATTGAGAATCATTTCCATAATTTCGCCATCTGTCAGATTCGTCGTAATGCAAGGCATCAGAACTTTGACTGTCTCGGTCAGCGTGGCCGGATTGCTTGCTGTCATTTTCTTAAACAGTGCAGAAATCACATTGCGTTGACGTCCCATACGATTGAAATCAGAATCAATCTTTCTGATCCGCGAGTAATCCAACGCGGCATTGCCGTTTAGAAGCTGGGAACCTGCTTGAAAAGATCCCGAACCCAATGCAGTCAGGTACCTGGCTTCCGCGGCTGTCAGATTGATCGTGACGCCTCCGACAATATCAATCGCTTCTTTGAACCCGCCGAAATCCGTGGCCATGTAACGTGACACATCAACGCGGAAATTGCGCTGAACCGTTTTCATCAGCAGTCGGGGACCTCCCCATGTATGGGACGCATTCAACATATAGTCAGGCGAATAATTTTTGGCGTATGCGGGGTCCGGATCATTGGGAATGCTTACATAAATCGCCCTCATAAGCGACGTCAGATGAAATGACTTTGTCTTGCTATTGATGGTCAAAAGCATCATCGCATCTGCTCGGCCATGCTTATCCGGATCGCGCGTATCAGAGCCAATGATAAGGATATTTGTGATGTGCTTGCCCTGAATGACGGGAATCTTCATGCCTTCCTGCATATTGGATGGCACATCAAGCTTTGACAGATCCTGCTCGATCTCGATCGGGTCGTCAATCTTATCGTAATGGCGAAGACCTATGATGAAATATAGATATCCAAACACAAATACGGCAGCCGCCAGGATCATTCCTGCCAGTATCCCTGCCACCACACTAAATGTGCTAATTTTCTTGCGCGATTCATTTTTCATAGATTTAGTATAACGTATCAACCTGAAAAGACGGCAGAATCACTGCCGCCTTCATCACGGACTCACAATCGAATGTCAGACGTCGGTTGGTTGGACGCGCGCGATACGGGATTTCTTCCGTGCGGCTGTATTCTTGGACAACAGACCGTCTGCTGCGGCGCGATCGATCTTGGCCTGTACCGAGCGAGCAAGTATTTCGGCGTTGGGAAGACCCTGCTCTTTAGCCAAAATAGCTTTCTTTGTGAGGGTCCTGAGTTCGCTTTTCCTGCTCTTGTTCGCAACGGCTTTTGCTTGCGAAGATCGCACTCTTTTTATTGACGATTTAATATTAGGCACGCTTGTTTCCTCCTGCGCTGTGTACTATATGGTAAACACTGCGCATTTTAACACGCAACGCGCCAATGGCGCAAGTCAGACCAGTACGAGATTGTAATCGGATATTATGGAAAAGATTGATTGCGAAACTTCTAATGACATCGTTTGACTTCATATTTGAGAAGTAACGAGCATTTCCCCCGTGATTATATTTATCTCATGTTATCATGAATCGTTAGAGTATTAACGATAGCCGATTGTTTAAGCGGTTAATCGTATTTCAATAGGAGTAAAAAATGAGACAAAACAAGAAACAAGCAACTAGTATAGCTGTGTCTTCGCAAAAGAAAAGACAGACTAAAACAATTAAGAAGGATAAACCGGTTTTACGCGTTATTCCATTAGGTGGAATGCGAGAAATCGGGAAAAACATGACCGTATTTGAATATGACGGCGATATTGTGATTATAGATTGCGGCATGGCATTCCCTGATGACAAGATGCCGGGAATTGATATCATCATTCCTGACTTTACGTATCTTCGCGAAAATCGAGAAAAGATCCGCGGTGTTTTGATTACACACGGTCACGAAGACCACATTGGGGCGCTCCCATTTTTTCTCAAGGAATTCGATGTGCCCGTCTACGCGACACCGATGGCCATGAAGTTGATTGAGATCAAGCTCGAAAATTTTAGACCCAAAGTCACGAGCAAAAAACTTCAAGTCATTAGGGCAGGAGAATCGATGACGATTGGAAATTTCTTTATCGAGTTTATCCATGTTAACCACTCAATCGCCGATGCTGTCTCTATTGCTATAACCTCACCGGTAGGCACTGTCTTCGTCACAGGTGATTTCAAAATCGATTACACGCCGACAACGGTCGAACCGATGGATCTTGGGAAAATCGCGGAAATCGGTAACAAGGGCGTCCTCGCCTTACTCTCTGATAGCACCAACGCTGAGCGCCCGGGTCATTCTCTTTCAGAGCGTGAAGTCGGTAAAGCGTTCAAAGAAATTTTTTCTGAGGCTACTGGACGTATTATCGTCGCAATGTTCTCATCAAACATCTTCCGCCTGCAGCAAGTCATCTCAACAGCGGAAGCACACGGTCGCAAGGTGCTGATCCTGGGGCGGAGCTTGTTGAATGTGTTTGCGGCCTCAAATAGCCTCGGCTACCTCACCTACGATCCTTCAACGATCATCGACATCAAAAACATTGATAAATTCCCAACGCAAGAGATTGTCATAATCGCGACAGGCAGCCAGGGCGAACCCATGTCGGCGCTCTCCCGGCTCGCATTCTCCGAACACCGGAGCACGGAGATCATGGAAGGCGACACCGTCATTCTCTCTTCCAGCATGATTCCCGGCAATCAAGAGGCGATCTACCGTGTCGTCAACGAACTGTTCATGAAAGGAGCTCAGGTAATCTATGAGTCGATTTTGGATGTGCACGCGTCCGGCCATGCATGCCAGGATGAATTGAAGCAGATCATCACGCTCACACGACCCAATCATTTCATCCCCGCGCATGGCGAATTCCGTATGCTCTACAGGCACGCAGAACTGGCAAGCCTGATGGGAATTCCGAATGACCGGATTACGCTACTCGCGAATGGCGATATTATTGAATTCACAGAAGACGGCGCGATGAATTTCGCCGGATATACCGAAGGGGCTGGTATCTTGATCGACGGATCAGGAATGGGCGATGTCGACGCGTTTGTGCTTCGCGACCGTCTCCAGCTTGCGGAGGATGGCATCGTCTCGGTCATGGTCCTGATCGATGCTCAGGCAAACAGGCTATACGGCGATCCCGTCATTCAGGCTCGCGGGTTTATCTTCGAAAGCGAGATGAACCACATCATTGATATCTGTCAAAATCGTGTCAAAGAAATAGCCGATGAACTCCAGAGCAAGAATAAGCCGCTCGACCGGGCAATGACATCAAAAGACGTCAGCGATAAAATACAGAGAACTTTGTACGGATATTCGAAGAGGAGACCCTTTGTCATGGTCTCGGTGATGACTGTCTGAAATCAGTTGTGACCCCTGGAAACGCTGACGACGCTGTCGACGGCTTTGATGCGTCCGACAAGACGGTCGTACTGCTCCTGATTTTCAATATCAACCGTCATTAACAGATTGGCGCTGATATCGCGCGCCGATGACATGCGTGCCGACTGCACTGAGACATGTTCTTCTGCAATCGCCGCTGATATTTCAGCGAGCAGATTGGTGCGGTCACGTGCGATGACACGCAAATTAACGGGATATGTCCGGTGCGAACTGCCTGTCTCAGTCATCCAAAGAACGTCAATAAGCCGTGAAGCGCGTTCCGCGTCTTCCGGTGATCGGTCGAACGAATCAAGGATAGACCGAATGTTGGGACAGTCGATCCGGTGAACCGCGACTCCCATACCTCGTGTCACATAACCGATGATTTCGTCGCCGGGAACGGGATTGCAACAACGTGATATTTTGACTAACGCATTTTCGAGTCCTTTAACCTTGACCGGAATGTCTGCTTGTTTTTTTGTCTTCTTCTTTGGCTTCTCAGGAACAGTTTTGTCGAGAATCAGCGCTTCGGTGACAAGCATATTGCTGGGATTGTGAATTACCTGACCTGTTTTAGAGACACGGTACCCCCTTCGGACGCGTTCTTCTTCTGGCAGAGCAGTAATGTAAGCATCACGAAGCTTGGGGACGACGCGGCCCGCAGGAAGGCCGCCGTAACCAACTACGGCAAGCAGATCATCCAGCGAATGAATCGAGTATTGTTTTAGGAGAGGAGTGACATACTCTTTCTTGAGAAGATCCGATGTCTGAAAGCCCAGTTTCTGAGACTCCCGATCTAACAGTTCACGCCCGCGAATGATATTCTCGTCACGGCGCTCACGTTTAAACCAAGATGAGATTTTATTGCGCGCAGAACTGCTCTTCACGATATTGAGCCAGTCGCGAGACGGGCCGCGCACCTTATCTGACGTCAAAATCTCTACAATATCACCATTTTTCAACTCATATGTGAGTGACACCATGCGTCCGTTTACCTTGACACCGTACATTGAATTGCCGATATCGCTATGGATGTGATACGCAAAATCAACAGGCACGGCTCCGGTGGGCAATGCTACGACCTTGCCCATGGGAGTAAAAACAAACACTTCCTCCGGCAGTAGACCTTCTTTCAAAGCATCCATATAATCGCCGGCGTCACTCATGTCGCTCTGCCATTCAAGAAGCTGACGGAGCCATGAGAGGCGAACCTCAAAGACATCCTGTTTTTTGTCGCCGGCGCCTTCTTTGTAGCGCCAGTGCGCCGCAATACCGAACTCGGCCGTACGGTGCATATCTTGTGTTCTAATCTGAACTTCAAACGGAATCCCACGATGTCCGATAACCGTCGAGTGCAGTGACTGATACCCGTTACTTTTCGGCATCGCGATATAATCACGAAACCTACCCGGAATGGGTTTATAGAGTTCATGGACAAGTCCAAGAATAGCGTAACACTCACTTACCGTCGGTACGATGATGCGTGTCGCGAATAAATCGTAAATTTCGTCGAGCTGTTTGACTTGCTCTTTCATCTTGCGATAGATGCTGTATAAATGTTTGGGCCTTCCTTCGAGATCTGCTTGAATGCCCATCTCCGCAATCTTTTCGGCCAGTTCAGCTTCAATCTCGTTCAAGTATTTTTCGCGGTCAGAACGGCGCTGTGACAGCATCCCTGCAAGTTCATAGTAGGAGTCAGGATCCAAATAGCGGAGGCTCAAATCCTCCAATTCCCACTTGATGCGATGGATACCGAGTCTGGCGGCAAGAGGCGCATAAATATCGATCGTCTCACGCGCAGTTGAAATCTGTTTTTCAGGTTCTTTGAATTTCATCGTGCGCATGTTATGCAACCGATCCGCCAGTTTGATCAGCACAACACGGATATCCTTAGCCATCGCGAGAAACATTTTGCGGAAATTTTGTGCCTGCATTTCTTCTTTCGAGGAATAGGAAATGCGTGACAGCTTGGTAACACCGTCAACAAGGTCGGCTACTTCCTGTCCGAGACGATCGCGGATATCTTCAAGCGTGGTATCCGTGTCTTCCACCGTATCATGCAGCAGTGCCGCCGCCAACGTGTATTCGTCAACAAGACCGAGCTCGAATAGAATACCCGTCGCGGCTACTGGATGGATAATATAAAGCTCGCCTGTCGCGCGAAGTTGTTTTTTGTGCGCCTCTTTGGCCATTTCGTAAGCGCTGATGATGAACGAAGCATCCTCCCGGTGAACTGCTTTTTTCCAAGCTTCAACAAGACGCTCCATTTCAGCATCTGTTTGAGCGATCGTTTTCAGCTGATCATCGGTATAAGCAAACTCGTCCGTCATATTACAAGAACTCCCTGTGCAATCAGTTTAGCCCATAAAGGCGCCTCTGATAAAGCCGGTCTCTGTCCTTCAAAATCCAGAATCCTAAATGAAAAACTACCGTCTTCTTCAGCAATAAATTCCCCCAGGCCCGCTTGGCTGAAGACAGCAAGTGCAAGCAAAATTTCAAGGCCACCCGCCTCTACATTATAACGGTGCGACAAAACCCACGCCAAACGGACGGGCATAAAGCGAACTGGGAACTTGCCGGAACCGGAAAGTTCCTCCATAAGTTGCCATAAAGAGACAAAAAGAGCTTGTGACATCGCGGGAGATGGGTACTTTGAAGACATGGAGGGTGACTCTCCACGAGCTACTCCGTTCCAGCTTTGCAAAGCCGAAACAGCCTGCTCATTGAGTTTTTCCTGCTCCGACGGCCGTATATCCTTAACTCTCAACTGAAGCTGGCGGCGGCCCCGCCAAGTATTGAATTCCGGTGTCGCCAGTACATCCACGATATCTCCGACGCTGTAAAATTCCTCGTCAGCACCACGGTGAAATAGTATGGCATCCACAAGGCGCATCGTTCGATCCGATGTTCTCAACTTAATCTTGAGATGTCGCCCGTTTCCAACACATGACAACATTTCAATCACCAGATTGGGAATCCACAGCACGGGTCGTTCAAATCCGTTTCCTGACGGTTCAAGAATCTCAAATCGATCGAGAAGTTCTTCACTGAGTTCATTGCCTTCAAGCATCGCATCGGCCTGAAAAGGTATGACGCGCTCTCGTTCCGGTATTGCTTCGAGGTAGCTCTCCATCTCTTCGCAGAATGATTCTATGTTTTCCGCTCTGAGTGTGAGACCCGCAGCCCCCTTATGACCACCGAATCTCTCGAGCAGGTGCCCTGCTGAGGCGATCGCTTCAATGAGATTGATGCCGCCGAATGAGCGCGCTGATCCGGTATACATACCATTTTCTTTGATGAGCGTAATGGCGGGCACACGGAGCCGATCTACGAGACGGGAACTAACAATGCCAAGTACGCCCGGATGCCATGTCTCGCCTTGCGCGATGGCAATATAAAGCGGCTCATCGCCATGCTTTGCGAGAACTGAACGCAGCGCATCCTCAAAGACATCCTGCTCGACTAGACGGCGCTCACTATTTAATACATCTAGCCCCTCTGCAAGGTGAGTCGCCCGGGCCGGATCATCTTCGAGCAGAAGATCAAGAGCGAGACGAACATCGCTCATCCTTCCGGCAGCATTCAATCTTGGCGCGATTGAAAAAGCAACATCGCGCGCACGAACCGCCGTGCCTTTATCCGCGTCTGATTGGCGGTAAACTGCTTTCAAGCCCTCAGGCGCAGAGGTCGAGAAGACACGCAGCCCTTCTCGGACAATTGCCCGATTGGATCCTGTGAGTGGCATCACGTCCGCTACCGTTCCAATCGCTGACAACACAATCAAAGACTCTCGGACGCTGGAGACCACTCCCCTACGTTTATCGAGCGCCAACGTCAGCATCAGCGCAACACCCGAACCCGATAGGTGCGCAAACGGAAAACTATCATCCTCAAGCGCAGGATTGATGACCGGCGCCATCTCCCGATCAACTGGACCGGTTGCCTGATGGTGGTCCGTTACGATAACACCAATGCCTCGAGCTGTAAGCTCCGCGATTGAATCTGGTGAAGCGGTGCCTGTATCTACCGTGATCACAAGATCGGGGCGATGAAGCGCAATTTCGTCAACCAGCGACATGGACAGTCCGTAGCCATCGTCGAACCGGTCTGGTATTAAGAGGGCCGGTTTAAATCCGCGCTCCTCAAAATAACGCGATAACAGGGCGGTGGATGTAAGACCGTCGGCGTCATAATCACCGAAGATGAGCAAGCGCGGACTCTGCTTTTCGAGTGTGTGCTCAATTACATCGCACGCGCGCCCCATATCGATAAATAGAAATGGATCAGGCAGGTCATCAATTGACAAATTGAAAAAAGCATTTCGCTTTTCGAGTGTATCGAGCCCGCGAGCTTCAAGAATTCGTGACAGCGCATCAGTGCCCGGATCTGTCGCTATCTTGTCATCCAACAGTTCCCAAGGTGCAGGTAAGAGCCAGCTCAACATCTCACGTCTTGCTTTGTCCTCTATCACGAATTCTTCCTCCGCATTTTCTGTTCCATAGAAAAAAGGTCCGTTGCTCAACAACGAACCTCTCTCTTGTCAATCGCAAATTATTAGCGCTTGCGCTTTCTGGCGGCTTCTGCTTTTTTCTTACGTTTTACACTCGGTTTGTCGTAGTGTTCACGTTTACGCACTTCCGAAAGCACGCCCGAACGCGCGCAAGAACGCTTAAAACGTCTCAGCGCACTGTCCAGGGATTCATTNNTTTCTTTAACGCGAATCTCCGTCAATTTCATCCCTCCCCTCACAGTGGACTCTGAGTAATCCCATAGGATTCACAGTTACTGTGTAGTATACAATGAATGGCATGAGACCGTCAAATAGGTGATTTCACGCTCTTTCACTCAAATTTTCAGCAAAATGGTGATAGACTGAAATCAATCGAACTGTATGCACGATTGGGGAGGTGACTTGTGGCTGTCAAAAAGAGACAACCGCACTTATGTGACACAATGTCCGTCAAAAAACAGCGGCAAGCACGCGGTGTGGCCGTGCCGTGTACATTGTTTGTGACTATCCTAATGCTTGTCTTAATTTTCCTGCCAGCCCCCAAGGTACAGGCAGCAGGAAACTGGACGCACAGCGCGGTCGAAAAAGCGACGGCTGACATCCGTGTCAACCAGGATGGAACCGTCGATATTACAGAAACAATTGTCTATCGCTTCGATAAACCAAAAACGTCGCTATCGTTTGATCTTATTTTCCCATTCCAGGGCGAACCGCGGCTAACATCTTTCGAAGTTGCTCAGACAACAACAGAAATGTCTGAGAAATTCATCACCATCCCTCAACGAGACGAGTTGCGACCGCAACCCATTTTTTTCACGACAACCCGTAAAAACGACCGGATCCGAATCAATCTGCAAATGACCGCATTTACTGGTGATTTCGTTTTCAGAATCGGGTATCAGTGGAACCGCGGGGTCGTTCATAAAGAAGGGCAAGCCTTGATGTCGGGTCCACTGCTCGTTGTCCGTCCTGAGACGCCTGTGGATACCATGCGCTGGACCATTACAATGCCAGCGGGATGTCGACTTGACCTCTCGCGCATTGTACCCGTCACTATGCATTCGATGACTATAAACAAGGTATCAGAAACATGTATCTCGCTTGTTGACAATCGCCCCTTCTTTAAGAACGACGGAGTAGGAATTGTCATAAGCGTTCCCGCGGACTGTTTCCCCTTGATCCTCCCCGCCTCTGACTCCGATACCTTTGAGACGATTCTGGCAAACGCCAGCTCACGTTCTAAGTACCTTACGCGCTTAGAAACATTGCGAAGATCAATCTCACGAATTGTGGTACCCCTCACAATCGTGGGAATTTTGCTGATCTATACGTTTTTTTATATGATCCAAATACTACGGCGAAAGCGGCTGTCGCGCGATTTCGCATACTGGCCTACCACCGCCTCCCCTGCCATTGTTGCCAGACTCGCCCGTATCCGGCCCATTGATTCCCGACTCCTTCTCGCCGCAATTGCAAGTCTTATCAATCGAAAAGAGATTGAAGCGGTGGATGAAGTTCTAATCTGGAAACATCCTGAGCGCAACGATTTTTCTGATTTTACCACGTGGGAGACTCTGCTTTTACAATGGCTGTTTGCTTATGATCCCGAATACGGGCACGTGCTTGCCCCTGAACGACTTCGTGTCGCAGCGAGACAATCTGATTTTCGAGAACTCGCCCATCGTTTCAGAGAACACATCGATAATGAATTCGCAGAAAGCGGGCTCATCGATCCACGTTTGACAAGATTTTTCCGAGCCGGATTCTTCTTGTTTGCATTTCTATTTTTGATCATGTCAACTGTTTTCTTTGTTTTGACTCACGCTGTTTTCGCATTATTGCTTATGATCCCCGCATTGCTTTTCACTATTAGTGGTATTACCTTCCGATTCCTAACCAAGGAAGGCGTCTTACGTTACCATGAGTCACGAGAATTTTCGAAACAATTGACATCACCGCTTAAACTGATTTCATCATGTTCCGGTCGCCTCACCGATATTGAAACATTGATCAGCGCACTGCCGGCTGCCATCGCGATCAATAAAAGGAAAAACTATTTCCAAGGCATTCGTTCACTGTCGAGACGGTCTTTCTTGCATGCGTCTTACGCTCTTTTGCACGTATATCGCAAAGTCCCGTTTCCGGCAGCACCCGGTATCCCCCCGGGAGATATCGATGCGGAAATCGCAAGAGTAACCCGTGATCTGGATGAGATGGAACGCATTCTGACCGCGTGGAAAGAATTTTTTGATTCCTGCTTTATATAGTGTGAACGATCGATTCTAGAATGCTGGAAGCACAGCAGACGCGATACAGATACATGCAATCCCTTCTCCACGACCAAAAGCCGTCATCTCCTCTCCCGAAGTAGCGGTGATTGTGACGTGATGTACCGGCAACTGCACAAGGGTGGCGATTTCTCGACGCATAGATTCGATGATATTCGCAAATTGCGGTCTTTTTGCCTCAATTGAAAAAGACAAATGTGTGAGTTGAATATCTTTCAGAGAATCAAGCGCAAGCATGACATAGGCGCGGCTGTCGGTGATTCCTTTCCGGCACAGGTCGTCTGCTGCCATTCCGAGCACACGTTCTCCCGTAAGACCTGACACAGCGTTCGTCAAAGCATGTAGGATGACATCGGCATCACTGTTACCGAGAAGGGGCGGGCAGCCTTCAACCGTAACTCCTCCAAGAATAAGAGGGCGATTATTTGCCTGCCAATCTGCTTGCGGTACAAAACAATGACTGTCCTGACCGATGGCAGCTATGGAAATCATGGCATTATTCTTGTCACTCATCCTTTTGTTCCTCTCTATGCTTTGGGTGGCATGCTTTGAGAATATGATACCCTTTTGCGCGAGCAACTGTTGTGACAGCCTCGAAATACAATTGGAGTTCGCGTTTCGCGGTGGCTGCACCCTGTTTGACACGGATCACAACATAAAAAACGCCATCGGGCGTCAACCGGGAACTTACCTGCCGGAAAAGGCGATAAACAGTTTCTTTGCCTGCACGGATTGGCGGATTAGATAGGACGAGATCAAAAATGGCGTCACCGGGCACACCATCTGCTTCCACGAAACGAGTGCGACTGGACATGCCCTCATGTTCTGCATTATGAGTAGCCAGTTCTACCGCCCGGCTATTGATATCACAGCCAGTAACTGTAAATGACGGACGGAGTTTGGCGAGCGCGATCGCCATAATGCCAACCCCTGTTCCAAGATCGAGCGTATTTAATGGCCGGTCCTTTTGTTCCGCGAGAACTGTCCTGACAAGCAAATCAGTTCCCGGATCAACTCGATGACGCGAGAATACACTGCTGTCCGTCCGAAAAACGAATTGCACACCCTCCCACATCGCTTCGGTGGTTGCCATATCGTGAGCCGTTACGGGAATTTTATCAAAGTAGTGTGAATGCTTGTCCGTCATTGTCAATTACGGTGAATCCCTTTCTTTTGAATCATGGCTCCATTCGGCCAGATAAACGCGCTGAGCCCAGGATGTTTTCTTGAGCGCCAAAATAAGGGGAAGTCCCACGCCTAGCAGGATGACCGCCTGAGAAACAAATATAGTGCCAATACTTGCGGCAATCAGTGTCGGTGAAACGTCGTTCGTCCGGATCAAGAAAGGCAAATAGGTTCCGACAACCACGGCATTCAGGACAATTGGCGGGACAAGCGGAACAATCTGCTGCATAAAATGCTTTAGTGAAAACCCCGTATCAACGGGTATTTCGCGTGTAACTTCAAGTGCTAGGCGACGACGCCACGATCTTCCTATTCGCCACGTCGCGACAGCCGCCAGAAGTGTTGTCGCGCTACCTGCGAGCACATCTACGAGACCAAGTGGCGCGGGGTTCAGAAGATTTGAGACAAGGCAACCCACGAAAACACCGATGATCGCGGACGGGAATAGTGCAGGAAGAGCCGTCAATGCTTCTGCGAGCCGGAACTGTACGACGGAAAAACTCATGAAAGACGTCGCCATTGTCAACGCCAAATACAGAGCGACAACCAGCGCACTTTGTGTCAACGAAACAAGTGGGCTGGCGCCCGGCCGTTTATTCAGCGATATACGTGATCTGTCCATTCAAAACGTTCCGTCTTGCTGGCGGATACAACAATCAGTCGTTCGGAGACGCTACAACGACGGCGAATACCATCTGATGGCCGTTGATGTCCCACGTTTGCGCGGTTACTCCTTCGGGGAGCGCTTCGCCTTCATCGTAATAGATCATCTGATCAGCCAAGACATCCGCCATGATGTCTTCGGCATAGTCATCAAAGACTTTCTGCTGCTCATTACGCATGACATGTAAATAGATCCGGTCTGTGACCTGGAAACCACTGGATCGACGCATCGTCTGCACCTTGCTGACGATCTCACGAACCATACCTTCTTCGATCAGTTCCAGTGTTAAGGCTGTCACCAGAGCGACTTTGACATCGCCTGCGGTTTCTACGGCAAATCCTTCGGCCGGTATTTCCTCAACGAGCAGATCGTCAAGCGTCAGATGGTAAACCGTGCCGTCAACGTCAAGCTCAATTGTGCGATCCTGCTGAAGCGCGTCCATGGTGACTCTGCCTGGTAGCGCCTCGATCATGGGGCGCGCTTTGGGAAGATCTCCACCCATCAAACGCCCGAGCGTTCTTAGTTGCGGCTTGAAAGTGAAATCGATGAGGCACCTGTCGTCCTCTGCGACTGTGAGTTTGCGAACATTTAGCTCGTCTAAGATAAGCGCGCACAATTCCGCGGAAAGAGGTTTTGTTCCGACTACAACCATTTCAGACAACGGCTGGCGAATCTTGAGTTGCGCGTTGTTTCTTGCCGCGCGCCCCAGTGATACAAGCTCGAGCACGCGCCCCATATCTTGTTCAAGCGCCGAGTCGATCCGATCTTCGCGTGCGGTTGGGAAATCGCACATGTGTATACTTTCCGGTACATTCGGGAAATGACCGGCTATAAGGTTTTGGTAAACAGTTTCGGCCATAAATGGCGTAAAAGGCGCGATCAGATGTGCCATTGTCACCAGGATGTCGTGCAACACGATATAGGCTGTGATCTTGTCAGCATCCATGTCAGGACCCCAGTAACGCTCACGCGACCGGCGAACATACCAATTCGATAAATCTTCAACGAACGCTTCCAAAGCTCGCGCGGCCATCGTGATGTCGCAAGCTTCGAGTCTTTTGTCGACTTCACGGCAAAGCGAATTCAACCGGCTCTCAATCCAACGGTCCATCACCGTCTTGTGTTCATCAACGGGGTAATCCCGATATTCATACCTATCAAACTCGTCAATATTCGCGTAAAGCACAAAGAACGCGTACGTGTTCCAGAATGTACCCATGAAACGTCGCTTGGCCTCATTGACGGACGCTTCCGAAAAACGGGCCGAGAGCCAGGGTTGGCTTCCGGAATAGAACATCCACCGCATGGCGTCCGCGCCCTCGAGGTCGAGAATACTCGCCGGCTCAACGATATTGCCCAAATGCTTTGACATCTTGATGCCGTCCTTGTCGAGAACATGTCCCAGCACCAAACACATCTTGTAAGCCTCGCTGTCAAAGAGGCATGTACTAATCGCGTGAAGATTGTAAAACCAGCCGCGTGTCTGATCGATCGCCTCGGAAATAAAGTCTGCGGGCATCCGCTCTTTGCAAATTTCTTGATTTTCAAATGGGTAGTGATACTGAGCAAATGGCATTGAACCGGCATCATACCAACAGTCAATAACTTCCGGAACACGATTCATCACGCCTGAACACTCCGGACACGTCAGATGGACGCGGTCGATCATCGGCTTGTGAAGTTCAATATCTTCCGGACAGTCAGGCGACATCTTTTTCATCTCCGCGATTGAACCTACCATATGGAGTTTGTCACACGATTCACACTCCCATACGGGTAGCGGTGTGCCCCAGTAGCGTTCGCGCGACAGGCACCAATCGACAACATTTTCAAGGAAATTGCCAAACCGTCCCGGACCGATGTGTGGAGGGATCCAGTTAATCTTTGCATTATTTACAAGCAAATTGTCGCGTACTTTGGTCATCTCAATGAACCACGCCATGCGCGCATAATAAATGAGCGGCGTGTCGCAGCGCCAGCAAAACGGATAGGTATGCTCCGTCTCATCCTCACCGAGGAGGAGATTCCATTCTCTCAAAAGCTCAACAAGTCCATCGTCGGCATCCTTGCAGAAGACACCGACAAATCCGGTGACCTCCTCCGTCATAGTGCCGTCTTCTGCAACAAACTGGATCAGCGGCAAATCATTGGCACGACCGATCCGCGCGTCATCTTCACCGAACGCCGGAGCGATGTGCACAATTCCTGTGCCTTCCGTCAGCGTGACGTAAGGATCCGCGACAACATAGAATGCTTGCTTGCCCGAATTGGCGACCGTATCAACCGCGTACGGATAGATCGGCTCGTATTTTTTTCCGAGCAGATCACTGCCTTTATATGTATCGAGTATGCGGGCGTCTTCGCCGAAGACTTTGTGACATAAAGCTTTGGCAACAATGTATCTGGGATTTCCCGGTGATCCGCCGGGTTCCTGATCGACTTCGCAAAGCACATAAAGCTCATCCGCGTTAACGCACAAGGCGACGTTCGACGGAAGTGTCCACGGAGTCGTAGTCCAGATAGCAAAGTAAGTATTAGATTGCCCCTCAACACGAGCACGTACAAAAATCGACCGCTCCTTGATATCGCGGTATCCTTGCGCAACCTCGTGGCTTGAAAGTGATGTTCCGCAGCGCGGGCAATAGGGCACTACCTTGTGTCCCTTGTAAATCAGTCCTTTATCCCAGATCTCGCGAAGCGACCACCAAACCGACTCGATATAGTCATTTTCGTAAGTAACGTACGGATTGTCCATGTCGGCCCAAAATCCAATGCGCTCTGACATCTCCTCCCATTCTCTCTTGTATTTCCAAACAGATTCTTTGCATTCTTTTATGAATGCCTCGACGCCAAACGCCTCGATCTGTTCCTTACCATCCAGGCCGAGCCGTTTCTCAACCTCCAGCTCCACAGGAAGACCGTGTGTGTCCCATCCGGCTTTGCGCGGTACGAAGTAACCCTTCATCGTCCGGTAACGCGGGATGAGATCTTTAATGGCGCGTGTCAGCACATGGCCGGCGTGTGGCATACCGTTCGCGGTCGGCGGGCCGTCATAAAATGAATATATAGGCCCATCTTCTCTGTTTTGCATCGATTTATTAAAAACATCGTGTTCTCGCCAAAAAGTCAGAATTTTTTCTTCACGTTGGACAAAATCGAGACCGCTGTCTACTTTTTCATACATGAATTGTGTTCTCCTTGCAGGTTGTCATCTTCGCCCGATCTTGGGACACTGTCAAAAATTGCAGGTGCCGGCGGCAGACCAATATCTAAATGATTATAGTGTCAGGCGCCAGTTTGTGTCAATCAAACACCTTCCTACCGCGGTTCAGACAATCAGGACAAGTGTGTATGTTCGCTAGTATTTTATGCAATCATGGCGCTGATGTTCACCTAATGTTCACATTTCAGTGATATTTTATGGGTGGAGAATTACTCTACAGAGGAATCATTGAGGAGGTTTTTATGTTAGAAAAATGGTTTAAGCTCAAAGATCACGGCGTAAACGTGAAGGGTGAGCTTGCGGCCGGTTTAACGACGTTCATGACAATGGCGTACATACTGGCTGTCAACCCCCAAATTTTGAGTGCAACTGGCATGAATCCAGGCGGCGTGCTGATTGCTACAGCGCTCGCATCCGCGGTTGCCTGCGTCGCCATGGCCTTCATGGCCAACCTGCCGTTTGCGCTCGCACCCGGCATGGGACTAAACGCGTATTTTGCCTATACGGTTGTGCTCCAGATGGGGTATTCGTGGCAATTCGCTCTGTTTGCGGTATTTGTTGAAGGACTTATCTTTATTGTCCTTTCATTGACCAATGTCCGCGAAGCAATTTTCGATGCGATCCCGCTATCGCTCAAGCATGCGGTTGGCGCTGGCATCGGTCTATTTATCGCATTCATCGGTCTGCAAAATTCAGGCCTCGTCCAGAAAAATCCTGAGACACTAGTTGAACTCGTCCCTTTCAAAGACACAATGGGCAACGTCGGACTACCCGCGCTCCTAACGCTTGTCGGCGTCATCCTGATCGCTGTGCTCGCGCACAAGAAGGTGAAGGGCTCGTTGCTGATCGGCATGCTGGGAGTCTGGATCGTTGGCATTATTTTGCAGGCAACCGGACTCTATGTAGTACAACCGGAACTTGGAATGTTCTCACTCTATCCTTCGTGGGGATTGCCCGATTTTGCCGGATTCGGTCAGATCGCAGGCCAGGCGTTCAGCGCGGAGGCATTTGCGAACTTCAACATCGGAGATTTCATAATCATCTTGTTCTCGTTCCTGTTTGTCGATATCTTTGACACACTGGGCACACTTATTGGGGTCGCCTCCAAGGCAGACATGCTTGATGAAAACGGCAAACTTCCAAAAATCAAAGGCGCGCTGTTAGCTGATGCTGTCGGCACAGTTGTCGGTGCTGTCGCAGGAACATCAACCGTCACGACCTACGTCGAGAGTGCCGCCGGTGTCGCTGAAGGTGGCCGCACAGGACTTACAGCACTCACAACAGGTGTTCTTTTCCTGTTTGCGATCATCTTGGCACCGATCTTCGTCGCGATCCCGGCGTTTGCGACCTCGGCCGCGTTGATCTACGTCGGATTTTTGATGTTGTCATCTATCCTGAAGGTTGATTTCAATGACATCACTGAAGCACTCCCCGCATACGTTGCCTTGTTTGCGATGCCGTTCTTCTACAGCATCTCAGCCGGCATTATGCTAGGGATCATCTTCTACGTCCTGATCAACCTACTCAGCGGCAAATTCGAAAAGATCAGCGTGCTGATGTACATCTTGGCTATTGCGTTTATCTTGAAATTCGCTTTCTTAGGTTAAGACGTTACTGTAGCTAACACACCAACAACACCTCTGTTTTAGAAAAGCCCAGGCAGGAAGCCCGGGCTTTTCTTGTATTTAGACACATCGCTCGAGCCCACTCATGGCTCATGATCATTGAGCCTGTTGCAGAGTATCTTATCTTTCGTGTACGCTTGACACTATGAATCCTTGGTTAATTGCGTTTCTTCCCATGATGGGTGCCGGAGCACTATGTCTGCTCTATGGGTTTTTCATCGAACCACACTGGATCAAAACTCGCAAAATAACGATTACGGTCACTCGAGATAAACCATTCTATGGCAAGACAGTCGTCTTTTTCTCTGATATTCACGTTGGTCCGACAACAACCCCGAAGAAACTTGAACGACAAATGCGAGCCATCATGGCAATGAAACCAGACGCCATCATATTCGGCGGCGATCTGGTCGAAGAACCAACACCGCTGAGAAACGAACACTTTCGTTTGATGGTCACCAGCGCTCTGTCAACGCTTCAAGCACCGCTCGGGAAATGGGCCATATTCGGCAATCACGATGTCGAAGCTCCGCGCTTCCGCACCTGGGTAACAGAGGCACTTGAAGCATCAGGGTTCACGATTTTGGAAAATGAAGGCCTAGAGCTTTCCGGACTTCCCGTTTGGGGATTTGCGAATACACATCACAGTCTGCCGCTATTTGACAGGAACACGCTCTATGGAGAATCAGCTGAAGACAAGAAAGACCCTTACACGCTCTTCTTAGTACACGAATCGGACTGGTTCCCCGACACAATGCCCGCAAACGGTCCAGGACTTGTTCTGTGCGGTCACTCGCACCATGGGCAGGTTACTCTGTTCGGTCTTCCCCTGATGCGCCCAGCGGGCGGTAAGCGCTACTGGAAAGGTCGCTATCAACTAGACAGCGATCTCTCCCTTGTCGTTAGCGCGGGACTTGGAACCGTGCATATACATGCCCGATTTTTCGCGCGCCCTGACATACTGTTTGTTGTGTTTGGAGAAGATCTCGTCAGTTAACTGATGCCGAAAATCCTATTGCGATGAGAATATGGCGCGCTTCTTGACGATCTGTTCATCGACCCGTTCAATGTAGACCAACAAGTCTTTGGGATTGTAAAGGCGTTTTGCCTTACCTTCTACAATTGCTTTCGATGACGATCCGCTGCCGAGACCGATAACAGGTACTTGGTCACTCATCATGGCAACATTGTAAAGAGATCCTCGGCCATCTCTCGTAAACCCCGTGTTTTCAAGGCCAGATCTGCAGTTTTGTTGACGATAAAGATAATAAGGAGCGTACCCATGTTCACGTAGGAGCGCATGTGCCCGTTCAACGGCATCGATCAGAGCTTGATCGGGCAAGAGAACATCGCGATCTACCAACATTTGGTCTAGGTATGAACCTTTTTTAACCGCAAGTGTATGAAGTGTAATGTTCTCAGGTCCAAGTTCGATGACTCTACTCAATGAGTCCAGCAGTTTAGTTGCGTTTTCACCGGGAAGGCCCGCGATAAGATCCATATTGATATCATCAAATCCCATGGAACGCGCGAGATGAAATGCCTTTACGGTTTCTTCGACCGTATGTCCCCGACCGATGCGTCGCAATGTCTCATCGTGCATCGTCTGAGGGTTGATACAAATCTTATGAAAACCGAATTCCCTTGAAATCTCAAGTTTCTCCCGGTCAATCGTATCCGGACGCCCCGCTTCCATGGTCAGCTCAACATCCTCACCAAGCGGTGCGACTGCGAGAATACCTTCTAAGTAACGGCGGAACAGAGGGACGGGAAGGCTTGTCGGTGTGCCTCCACCATAGTAGACAGCGGCAATACGACCCGTGAAGCTATCAGTGAAGACACCTTGGGCTTCTTGGATGACCGCTTCTACATACTTGTCGAGACTTGCGCCGTGTCTTCTCGCGTCCTGCGTGATAAAACTGCAATACAAGCATCGGCTCGGACAAAATGGCAACCCAACGTAGAGAAGACAGTGGTTATTGTCCTTCTCAATCCGCGAAAGAATCGATTCTTCAGCAAGCGCTGTCTCAACCGCAAGGCGAGCCTTGGGAACAGAAAGGCGCCAGTAATCAACGAGCTCGTTGATCGCGTTGGCTTTGATCTGAGCCGGTTGTTGTGCGAGATTAGCTACCTTCCCAATCACCTCACGTGCGATCTGAGTGGGCCTAACTCCCGTCAACGCACCCCATGGATACTCTATCCCCGTCTCTCGTGACAAAATAATGTGAAGTTGTTGCTTGAGTACACGACGCACTTCATGGAGCGGTATATGCTCGGAAATAGTATCGGTTTCCTGCCAAATATCTCCTTGAATTCGCAGACGCTTTATCGTCGTGACCGTCACAAAACAGTCAGAAGTCCCACTTCGACAAGCATTGCGAGTAGTATCCTGGCTGATAGGCGGATTGACCGTCGAGATTACGGATACTTGCTTGCTATAGGGTGCTTGGCAGGTATTCTCTTCAGTTTGTATGAACGATCCGACAAAAACCCGCGCCGCGCTCATCAACACAGGCAATTCCATGTGGCCATGCGCTTCGATTACAAAAGTCACGGCAAATCCCTCATTAAAGAACCCCTGCCCGCGAGAGCAACCAAAGCGTCAGCAGGACAATCGGCTGGTGAAATAAGTACACCCAAAGAGAATGACGGCCGAGAAACCTGAAAGGACGGCCCATTTTATGGAAGAAACCTTCGCCTTTTACAAGCGACAGGCCGGGAGCATAAAGTGTGTAACCAATCGCAGCGCCAGCCAGGAAAAATCCGATCCATGGGAAGAGAGGCATCTGATCTAACACATGAACGCCTTCCGCCGCGGATCCGAGTATAACGAGTAGCGGATTCTTTGACACCTCCGGGAGAATGGGATTTATGATGGACGCGATGAAAATCCCCAAAATACCGGCAATGATAAGCATACCGGTCATGATGTGCTGTTTGTTCTTGCGAGGAGCATCACGTTCTCCGGTATCTGTTGTCAACTCGGTTGGCGGCAACCATCCGCGTTTTTCAGACAATTTTTCAATCAACGCGTAAACGAGAGTTGATACAGTCACCACTTGAATGACATTGAAGAAGATGATTCCAATATGAGTAAAATGGTCTACGGTAACCGTCAAAGCCACCGTCGCAAGGCTAACCAGCACCATCCGCAAACCGCGCTTCATACTATTTCTGGAAAATCTCGAACTGATTCCTGATACGGTGAGAAAAACGGCAAGGACTAGCGGTCTTCCTACATAATAAAACCAGTAATCGTATTGAAAAGCGAAAAATTCAATATTGTAAATTTCATATAAATCGCCAATTGTATGGTGGAACATCATCAGGGTGAGCGTGCATCCTCTTATGAAGTCAATTTCCGGGATGCGTTGCTTGACTTGTGTCTGCTGTGTATCCATGATCGCAAGGCCTCCTAATGATCGAGTTTTAAAAAAGCGGTGTCGGGAAAATCACAGAAGATCTTCCCGACACCGCCATGGTCAACTGAGCGCTTTAATTATTTGCGTGGATATCTGAGAGCCGACTGCGCAGCCGCTAGTTTTGCGATCGGAACACGGTAAGGTGAACACGAAACGTAATCAAGGCCAAGAATCTGGCAGAACTCCACGGATGACGGATCGCCTCCGTGCTCGCCGCAGATGCCGAGCTCGAGCTCAGGTTTCGTTTTTCTGCCCAGCTCTACCGCAGTTCTCATCAAAGCACCCACGCCGACACGGTCAAGCTGTGCCGTCGGGTCTACTTCGAATATACCCGCCTGATAGTATGTCTCGAGAATTTTGCCCGCGTCATCGCGTGACAAACCATAAGTCATCTGAGTCAAGTCATTGGTGCCAAAACTAAAGAAATCTGCCTCCTCCGCAACCTCATCGGCTGTCAAGCATGCGCGCGGGATCTCTATCATGGTGCCGACCCAATATTTAAGAGGCTGTCCAGAGTCTGCGATCAGACGGTCTGCCGTCGTCTTAATAGTACGATTAACGAATTCAAGCTCTTTAACTTCACAGATCAAGGGAACCATGATCTCCGGCTTTACCACGATGCCCTCGGCCGCAGCCTGCAGAGCCGCGCCTATGATGGCCTCCGTCTGCATCTCGGCAATTTCAGGATAGCTAACGGCAAGACGGCAACCACGGTGACCGAGCATCGGGTTGAGTTCGTGGAGTTCATTGATGATTTCTTGAAGGCGCTCGTAAGTGATATCAAGTTCATCCGCGAGTTCTTTGATCTCCCCTTCAGCAGTTGGCAAGAATTCGTGAAGCGGCGGATCCAATAGACGGATGATTACGGGCAGTCCGTCCATAACTCTGAACAAGCCAAGAAAATCTTCCTGTTGCATCGGCTTGATCTTGGCTAACGCTTTGCGTCTGTCAGCTTCGTTGCGGGCAACGATCATCTGGCGGAACAAGAAGACACGCTCCGCCTCAAAGAACATATGCTCTGTGCGTGTAAGCCCAATCCCTTGTGCGCCAAGGTCGCGCGCCACTTGCGAGTCGTGGGGCGTGTCAGCATTGGCGCGAACGGTCATGTCACTTATCTCGTCCGCCCATTCCATAATGGTCTGGAAGTTGCTAGACATTTCTGCTTTGACGGTCGCGATGCTGCCTTCGTAGACGATGCCGGTCGAGCCATCAAGTGAGATGAAATCATCACATCCAAAAACTCGGCCACTGATTGTCATGGTTTGATTGGACGCGTTAATCAACGCTTCCGAGCAACCAGATACACAGCATTTGCCCATGCCGCGTGCGACAACGGCTGCATGCGACGTCATGCCGCCGCGAGCTGTCAAGATGCCCTCTGCCGCGTTCATTCCCTGGATATCCTCGGGCGATGTTTCCTCGCGGACAAGGATGACGGGACGTTTCGCCTCTTTGGCAGCAGTCGCCTGCTCCGCTGTGAAGGCAATCTGTCCGGTCGCCGCACCAGGCGATGCGGGTAACCCCTTCGCAATACGCGTCGCAGCTTCAAGTGCGTTCGGATCAAATGTGGGATGCAAAAGAGCGTCAAGTTGCTTGGGATCAATACTCAACAACGCTTCCTCACGAGAGGTCAGACCTTCAGCCACGAGATCAACAGCGATCTGTAGCGCGGCAGTCGCAGTTCTCTTGCCGTTTCTTGTCTGTAATATGTATAATTTTCCATTTTCAATCGTGAACTCAAGATCTTGCATATCGCCATAATGGCGCTCTAACTGTTGCGTGATGTCGGCAAACTGTTGGTAGATTTCGGGCATCTGCTCTTGAAGATGATCGATCGTGAATGGTGTGCGAACGCCAGCGACGACATCTTCGCCCTGTGCATTCATTAGGTATTCCCCGTAAAGCTTATTCTCGCCAGTGGCCGGGTTCCTTGAGAAGGCGACACCGGTTCCCGATGTGTCTCCCATGTTCCCGTATACCATCTCCTGGATGTTAACAGCCGTGCCCCAGCGGGCAGGGATATTGTGCATCTGGCGGTAATAGACAGCGCGCTCTGTATTCCATGAACGGAATACAGCCTCAACAGAAAGAATCAATTGTTCTTTGACATCCTGTGGAAACGATTCGCCTTTTTCGCGCAAGTAAATCTCTTTAAATTTGGATACGATGAGCTCAAGATCATCGGCGTCAAGTTCAAGGTCAGTCTGAACGCCTCGTTCTTTTTTGACTTGCTCAAATGCTTGTTCGTAGAACGAACGCGAAATATCCATGACAACATCCGAGAACATCATGATGAACCGACGATAGCTGTCGAACACAAAACGACGGTTGTCCGTGAGTTTTGCGAGCCCATCAGCCACGGCATCATTCATGCCAAGGTTCAGCACCGTGTCCATCATGCCGGGCATAGAAGCACGGGCACCGGAACGGACAGATAAAAGTAACGGGCGTTCGGGATCACCGAACACTTTGCCCGCGAGCTGCTCCATTTCAGCAAGCGAGCTGAAAATCTCATCCTGAATTTCAGGTGTAATTGTCATCTGGTCGCTGTAGTATCGGTTGCAAGCCTCAGTTGTGACAATAAATCCGTTGGGCACAGGTAGCCCCAATCCGACCATTTCGGCCAGATTAGCACCTTTGCCTCCGAGAAGGTTACGCATCGAAGCATCGCCTTCAGAAAACATATAGACATATTTCGTCATTTCAAATCCTCCTAAAGATTGGTTATTCATCGAATACCGGTCCTAGTTGTCCGGTAACAATAAAAAATATCATGGGCCGGCATTATGGTAAATCAAATTTCCCGGCGAAATAATCTGTGAGTTGATCGATCGGGAGACGAATCTGCTCCATCGAATCGCGTTCACGGACAGTGACAGCGTGATCTTCCAGCGAATCAAAATCGAACGTCACGCAATACGGCGTTCCGATTTCATCTTGACGTCGGTAACGACGACCAATCGACTGACGGTCATCATATTCGCACAGATAATGACAGACGAGATTGTGATAAACCTCTTCCGCGCCCTCTCGCAATTTATTGGAGAGCGGCAGTACAGCTATCTGAACGGGCGCAAGTGCCGGCAGTAAACGAAGTACTGTTCGCGTATCCCCGTTATCGAGTACTTCCTCATCATATGCCTCGGAAAGAACAGCAAGCAATAAGCGGTCTACGCCAAGCGACGGTTCGACGACATACGGAATATATTTTTCATTGGTTTCGGGATCAAAATAGCGCAGATCTTCCTTGGAATGTTCAATATGTTGCTTGAGATCGTAGTCTGTGCGATCGGCAATTCCCCACAACTCTCCCCAACCAAAGGGATAACGATATTCAATATCGGTTGTCGCCAGCGAGTAAAATGAAAGTTCTTCCTTGTCATGATCGCGGAAGCGGAGATTTTCCTCAGGGATTCCCAAATCGATAAGCCATTGATTGCAAAATGAGCGCCAATAATCAAACCACTCCAGATCTGTCCCCGGTTGGCAGAAGAACTCAAGTTCCATCTGCTCAAACTCACGTGTCCTGAAGATAAAATTGCCTGGCGTGATCTCATTTCGGAACGCCTTGCCTATCTGGGCAATCCCGAAAGGAATCTTGCGTCGTGACGTGCGCTGTACGTTGCGAAAATTAACAAAAATCCCCTGCGCCGTCTCGGGACGCAGATAGAGCTGTGAAAGATTGTCTTCCGTCACTCCTTGGAATGTCTTAAACATCAAATTGAACTGCCGGACATCGGTGAAGTCATGCTCACCGCAAACAGGACATCCGATTTCGTGCTCTCTGATGTATCCGTGGTATTGATCATTGGTCCATCCGTCAACTGGAAAATCAATGTCTTGTTTGGCGTTCCATTCAACAATCAGCTGATCGGCACGAGATCTCGCGTGGCATTTCTTGCAGTCGATCATCGGATCAGAGAACCCGCCTACGTGACCGGAAGCAATCCAAATATCTGGATTCATTAGAATGGCGGCATCAAGACCCACATTCAGCGGGCAGGTTTCTACAAAACGTTTCCACCAAGCTGCTTTGATCCGTTGCTTGAGTGTGGTGCCATAAGGACCATAATCCCATGAATTGGCAAGACCTCCGTAAATTTCTGAGCCCTGATAAATAAAGCCGCGATTTCCGCATAAAGTAACAATTTTCGCTAGTGCGTGCGGTGTTTTAGTCATGCATTCTCCAGTCCATCTAATTCTGCACTGGTTTATTTAGTGCGATTCTCTATCTTCGTGCCACGAACGGATCATTGTGCTTCTATTTCAGAAGACTCTTCTTCGTCAGCATCATCTTCTTTGTCAGGTTGATCGGCTTGCGTTTCGTCTGCCTGTGCGATGGCTTCCTCAGCCGCTTTCCGCTCTTCTTGTTCGAGTTGTGTGACGTGACTGATCAAACGCTCCGCAATAAGAGAAGCATCTTCAACCGAAATACCGGCTTTCTCGAAGATTTCCTCGTTGGCTTGACGATCGGCCTGCCGCATAAACCGGCTGTGCTCTTCCATGCGCTCTTCTTCTTCTTTGGCACGATTTTCGCGCATAGCGGCTTCACGCGCTGCGATAATCGTCGGATGCTCAGGAACAACAACATCCAGCTTGCCGTAACGGTAGACCACTGAACCGGCTCCGATTTCTTCACAAGCCATCGTTACCCGACTAGGTGTCTCTAAGTTAATAGTTGGACATGCGCCCGAGGTAAGTTGTCGTGCACGCCGCGCCGCCAACATGGCAAGCACGTACCGGTTTTCGGCGCGCGGCAGTAATATTTCTGTTGCGGGGTGAGTTAACATATGAAACTCCTATTCAAAATGCGATTGTTCATCTCTAATTCTAAAAAAACCATAACCTTATGAATTATACAGTTTATAAGGTACATTCGTCAACAAAAAACCTTGAAACACGCCGCTTCTCTGCTTTGACGATAGCTCTGATATCGGATGCGGTGTCTGCTATGACATCATTAATAACCCAGTAATCAAATAAATTGATTCGACCAAGCTCTTCACGTGCGGTGGCCAATCTGCTTTCAATAGCCTCCTCTGACTCGGTACCTCGAGCAAGAAGCCTGTCCCGCAGCGCTTCCTCTGTTGACGCTGTGATAAAGATAATTATAGCGTTCGGACATTTGCGCTTGAGCTCGAGTGCACCATTAACCGTAAGATCAAGCAAAACATCAATATTATCTTGGATCATGCGATCAATCGGAGCGCTAGGCGTTCCGTAATATTCGCCACAGTATGTGTCATATTCGAGAATGTCACCCCGCCGCGTCAATTCCTCGAAACGGTCTTTGGTTGTAAAATGGTATGCGATACCGTTGTGTTCACCTTTTCTTGGCTGACGTGTCGTCATGGAGACTGAGTGGAAAAAGCGCGGGTCCTCCTCACGTAACGCATCGATGATTGAATTCTTTCCGACACCCGAAGGTCCCGTCAAAACAACCAGTAGGCCGCGTTGGTCTAAACTTTGCTCATATGTCACCATGTGATGCCTCCTCTTCCTGCGACGATAGCATCTCGAGCGGAAGCTCATCCGGTTGGATGGCGGACAAAACGACGTGGTCGCTGTCCATGATGAGAACCGACATTGTTTTTCGACCTCCGGTAGCGTCGACGAGCGCACAACGCTCGCGTGCATCCTGAATAAGCCGTCTTGCCGGCGCGGAATCGGATGTCACCACAGCGATTAAACGCGACCTTGCGACAAAATTGCCATACCCTACTGGGACCATATCGTAAGACATAAGATACCTCTATTCCAGATTCTGCACCTGTTCACGGATTTTTTCGAGCAGTGTTTTCATGGTTACCACTGCCTGTGTTATTGATAAATCATTGGCCTTAGATCCAATCGTATTGACCTCGCGCAGGATCTCTTGAATCAGAAAATCGAGTTGGCGTCCGACAGCAGCATCCGACCGCAACCCCTGTTCAAGCGCCTCCAAATGCGCCTCCAAACGGATAATCTCTTCGTCGACAGAGGCACGGTCCGCGAATAGGGCCGTTTCCGCGAACAGTCGCTGGTCATTGTACCATTCAGGTCTGTTTTCTTCGAACAACTCCTCTGCTCTTAGCAGGAGCTTTTCCCTGTAATGGAGTGGCACCTCAGGCGCTCTTTTCGCAATCTCACAAACACTTGTTCGCAGCTCGCTGCATTTTACCAGCAAATCAGCCGATAGGTGCGCCCCTTCTTCTTCACGCGACCGGTTGAGTTCAAGTAGTCCGGCATCAAGCGCTTCAACAATCTGTTTCTCCAGCTCCAAGTCTTCCTCTTCACTGTCTTCTTTGCTGAATACTCCTTCGCGGGATGCGAGCAGCGTTGTCAGATCACTGCACGGCTGTCCCGTAAGCGCTTCAAGTTTTCGCAAGGCCGACAAGTACGATTCTGCGAGTGATTGGTCAAAAACAATACGAGAGTTGTGCGAACCACCCGTCTCATCTGTTACCTTTATTTCCACTCGCCCCCGGTCAAGCACCTGCTGTGACCGTGCCCGGACAAGCGGTTCAAATGCTGATAACGCGGAGGGCAAGCGGACGGAAACATCGAGATAGCGGTGGTTAACCGAGCGGCATTCCACCCTGATAACACGACCGTTAGTTGTCGATAGCCCACTTCCATATCCTGTCATGCTTTTTGGCATATTATTTCTCCTTACGCCTATTTTACGAAATCATGCCGCCGCTCGGTTCCACGTCAGCGATGCATAGCTGCCCGTCATCTCCGATTAAAAGCGGACGGAACTTAAGCTGATCCGACGCCGTCATGATGTAGCGGACAGATCCAACTAACGGGCTACTACTATAGTAAGGCGCGTGGTGATGAATATGTCCAAATAAACACACATCAACTTGCGATTTTTCTAGTTGTTCACTGAGAGCAGACGGTGTCCCTTTTTCGGAAATCGGGGGATAATGCATCAATGCAACAGTCTGGCGACTAGTTGTCCACTTTTTGCGAAGCTTTTCAAGCCCTTGAAGAGAAAGATCGAGACGGATCTTCTCGCGGTTAAAGACTTTTTCGGCAGCGGCATCGAACGCCTCGTCCGTTGGCAATAACCAACCGCGTGTACCGCAAATATCAAAACCTGCTTGTGTGATCGCGTCATTTCTCAAAAATTGAAGTGTCGACAATCCCTTTTCCTCGCAAAACATCTCCATCTTACGCAATGTCGTCCACCAGTAATCGTGATTACCACGTAGAAGAATCTTTTTTCCTGGCAGACAATCGATCAAACTCAAATCAGGAAGTGCTTCCTCCAGAGAGTTAGCCCAGGAGATATCACCTCCGATAAGTACAGTGTCATCGGCACCGACATCAACCGTCCAATGGTGAATGATCTTCTCTACATGATTATCCCATCGCGCTCCGAATATATCCATCGGTTTATCGACGGCATGTGCGAGATGAAGATCTGACAGAGCATACAACCTCATGGTGATTTTCCCTCATTATCGGCTTTGCTGCCTTGGAAGTGATTATAGATTGTTTGCGCGACTTGGTCGGGGATACCCGCGACAGCCTTGATTTCCTCCAGCGTCGCGTCCGCAATATTTTTGCTGGACCCGAATGTTTCGATCAATTTTTTTCTGCGCGCCGGGCCTACACCCTGGATTGTTTCTAAGTCATATCGCATCGCGCGAGTATGGCGTTTCCGTTGATTGTGACGCAACGCGAATCGATGTGCTTCATCCTGGATAGCAGCCAATAAATGCAGCAACCCCAGTCTTCTTGCCCGATCTTCTTGCGTTTCATTTTCCAGGATGTCACGAGCTACCGAAGTTGTTAAAAGCTCGATCGTATCTCCCGTCTGTAAGACGAGACCGCGCGTCCTGTGCCTTGTATCCTTGACCATCCCCGCAAGCTCGATGCTGTGATCCCGCGCGAGCGGAAGACATGAAGACACGTGCCCCCGCCCGCCGTCCAGGAGAATTAAATCGGGTCGGCTTCCAAAGCTTTCGTCATCAAGGCGCTCAAGCCTGCGTGTCAGAACTTCCTTCATCGAGAGATAGTCATCGATTCCATGAAATCCCTTGATACTGAAATGTCGATAAGAAGAGCGTTCGGGGCGTCCGTTTACAAAGGTAACCATGGAACCCGAGCGATCGCCTTTGCCAAGATGCGATACATCGTAAGCTTCAATGCGCGCAGGGGGATAGTCCAATCCAACAAGTTGGCCAAGATACTTGAGCGTATCAGTAACCGCCCGCGGATCCGATCCTCGTGACATGGAACGCCGTTCTAGTGCTTTTTCGGCGTTGTGGCGAGCCATCTCGATCAGCGCTCTTTTTTGCCCGCGAACAGGCTTTCGCAGGGTAACTGCTCCGCCGCGCTGTTGGCGCAAAAACTCATCGAGCAGCTTTTCATCCGGCAAATCCGATTCAACGAGCACTTCTCGGGGAACTTGCCACGCCGCACGATACCGCTCACGTATAAATGAAGCGATGTATTCACCGTCCTCGCCTCCCATATCCTGTGCGAACACATGCACACAGCCTGTAACACGTCCGCCGCGAACCTCCAGCTTTGCGACAGCCACTTCATTTCCGTTTCGAGCAAGCGCAAGCGCGTCGCGGTCTCCTCCGGCCTGATCGACAACGCGCTGTTCTTCACGTAACCGCAAAACGGCATGCCATTTTTCTCGAATATCCGCTGCTCGCTCAAAATCGAGACCATCGGCCGCCTCTTTCATTTCACTGTAAAAACGCCGAATCAATTCATCGGTTCGCCCTTCAAGAAATGAGCAGACCTCCTGCACCATGGAGCAATAATCTTCCTGGGATACTTTGTCGGCGCAGGGCGCCATGCAGCGTCCGATATGATGGTTGAGACATGGCCGCTCTTTGCCAATTTCGCGTGGAAGATCTCGTGAACAGCGACGTAACGGAAAAACCGTCTCCAATACCTTGAGCGCGCGGTTGATATCACCGGCAAGCCATGGCCCGTAATACCTGGCACCTTCTTCTACATCGTCACCGACCCGAAAAGCTTTCATAACGCGTGGGTAGGGTTCCTGCAAGGTGACACGGATATACGGGTACTCTTTGTCGTCGCGCATGAGAATATTATAGGGGGATTGGTGTTTCTTAATGAGCGTTGCTTCCAGGACCAGCGCTTCTAACTCATTTGCGCATAGAATCGTGTCATAGGAGGCAATCTTTGAGATCATGGACGCGATACGTTTGTCAACGTTGGGATTGGGGGTAAAATAATTTCTCAGGCGCTGTCGCAGTGAATTTGCTTTCCCGACATATAGAATAGAACCCGATTTGTCACGCATAAGGTAAACACCGGGTTCTTCTGGTACTAAATCAAGTTGCGCGTCAAAGACGCCTTTTTGTTTGTTGTGGTCCGTCATCCGGGAGACTTTCCCTTCCGATGCCGTTAACCGGTCCCGTTTCAGTTCATTTTCACGAAGGTTCAGAACTCATATAGGTAAGGAGTTCCCGGATCGCAAAACTTCCGTCGTCGCCGTCGGCTGTGACTTCAAGGCGATCACCATTAGCGATACCAAGTGACAGCACGCCTAACAGGCTCTTCGCATTGGCCCGGCGTCCGTCTTTCGAGATATATATGCTTGCATTGAAGTTGGACGAGATTTGAATCAGCATCGCGACCGCCTTCATCAGTGTTTGCTCTTTACAATGAAAGATAACATCTTCTCTCAACATATCAGTTCTCCATTTCGGCGTTTCGCCGCCGATGCTGTAACGGTCCATCAAGTATAGCGAGTATCCCCACCTAATTTCAATTATTGATTGAACAGCTTCACACCTCTAAAACAGTGCATCTCTTGTCTAACCTCCCATGGAACAGGTGACTCACCTGTCATGAGGATTGCCGCCTCATTCGTATCGGCATAGTATCCGTGCCTTTTTCCTGTTTCGAAAAATCCGCAGCTCGCGTAAAGCTTTCGTGCGACTGTATTGCCTTCGCGCACTTCAAGGATCCAGCGCGCGATCCCCCTGGACTTCGCCCACCGTAACAAAGACATCATGAGAATCAATCCGACACCCTTGCCCTGTTCTTCCGGCGCCACGGCAATGCTCAGGATCTCAAACTCATCTGAAATTTCCCTACCGACCGCGAAAGCATCGGGGTAGGAGGATTCACGACAACACACAAGGACGATCGGTCCGTCCATGCCTCCTGCAAGATAATCTTCAAAATCGCCCTGTGTCCACGGAGACATATTCGCGGCGCGTTCAATCTGGCATATCGCTTCAAGATCCGGGCGTTGTGCTGACCGAACGATCCGCAAAGAACCGTCGGGCGCTGCGAAGCGAATCGGACTCATGAGAAGCGGATGCTCTGTCATAAATCACAACTTTTCGCGCGTTCCGCAGAAGAACGCAATACGTAACTGGCTTCAAGCAGGAATGGATCCGTTTCGGCAATACCCCGCTCGAGATCGTCGAGTGCCAGCTCGCTCACGGCCGACGCCCTAATAAAACAAGAACTTGGCGTAGCAAATACAATTTGAAACGGAAGTGCGGAAAGATTGACCGTACCGTTGCTATTCGCTGCCTCTATGACAGGGATGCCGTCTCCCGTTACAAGCACGTCGGACCCGGGAGGGACAACTGAGCACAGAGCGTCAATGAGGCTGGCAACCGGCCGTGGCTCCTCAGGTATCAACAATTCGTCGCCCTGATAAACTGCCGAATAGACGCGACCTCCGCGCGCATCGAGAACAGGAACCGCGAGTCGAAATAGACCACCTGCGGAGTGCGCGAGAGCCCGAAGAGAGGAAATGCCAATTGCTTTACCACCCACTGCATACGCCATTGTTTTCACAGATGATAATCCAATCCGGATCCCCGTAAATGATCCAGGACCAACCGTTGCGGCAAAGAGATTGACATCAGAGAGCGTGAGATCACAGCGATCGAGCAAGTCATTGACAGCAGGTTGAAAAGTAACTGCGTGGCGGTAGCCGAGCGCAAGCGATAACTCCGCGAGCACAGCGCGGTCTCGCGAGACGGCAACTGACAGGGTTTTGCCCGATGTATCGACTCCAAGCACGATCATATGTTATCCCCCCCATGATCCACAATGGCGCGATATTCCGGGAAACGGAGAGCCAGCACCCTTTCATCCGGTTTTTCCCCGTACGTAATGGCGATCTCAAGGATTTCTTTTGGCAGCGCTATGCGCACTCGGTCACCCCATTCAATAAGAGAAATGACATCGCCTGTAATCAGCTCATCGAAACCGTTGGCGACAAACTCATCGGCATCCCGAAGCCTGTATACGTCAAAGTGATGCAAGGGAACTCCGCGCTTATCTCCCGGCTCATGAGGATGAAGAATCGTGAATGTAGGACTCGAGACGTGGCCTTTGACTCCGAGACCTGCCGCAATTCCGCGAACCAGGCAAGTCTTTCCGGCGCCCAGACTTCCGGTCAAAATAACGACATCTCCGGCGAGGAGATGCGAGGCAAGCTCCCTGCCTATCTCATATGTTTGTGCCGGTGATGATGTCAATCGTCTTATTTCCATTGTCATTGAATCCTCCGGCTGCTTATTTCAATTATAAATCCTGCCACAATGGTCAAAAAGCCCCATCCTATGGACGGGGCTTATCAGTAACAATCGTGTCGAACGATTATCTCTTCGAGAACTGGGAAGCTTTACGTGCTTTCTTGAGACCAGGCTTCTTTCTTTCCTTGGCGCGCGCATCGCGTGTCAAGAATCCAGCCTTTTTCAAAACAGCCCTGTATTGCTCCGTGTCTGCGTCCACGAGCGCACGGGCAATCCCATGTCTGATGGCGCCCGCTTGACCGGCTATCCCGCCACCCCGAACGTTGACAAAGATATCGTAACGGTCCTGTACACCCGTTTCTAGGATCGGCTGCCGAACGATGACACGCAGCGTCTCCACCGGGAAGTAATCTTCAAATGCTTTTTTGTTAACGGTGATTTTTCCGCTTCCAGGATAAAGACGGACGCGTGCGACCGCTTCCTTCCGTCTTCCTGTACCGTAAAAAAACCGAGTATCCTGATTAGCCATATGTCCTCATCCCCTCACGCTAAAGTTCAATTTTGACAGGTTTCTGAGCCTGATGATTGTGATTTGGTCCCGCATAAACTTTGAGTTTGCGGAACATCGCCCGTCCCAGTGAATTCTTTGGCAGCATTCCACGAACAGCACTTTCCAACACACGCTCCGGATGTTTCGCCATCATGTGTTCGTAAGGCACCTTACGTAATCCGCTCGGATAACCCGTGTGCCTATAATAAATTTTTTGCTGTTCCTTTTTACCTGTCAATACTACCTTGTCTGCATTCACAACAACGACAAAATCACCCATATCCATATGGGGAGTGAATTCTGGTTTGTTTTTACCGCGAAGAATGGTCGCGATCCCTGTCGCCAACCGACCAACTACTTGGTCTTCCGCGTCGACGAGATACCAGTTGCGCTCGACATCGCTCGCCTTCGGCATATATGTTTTCATGCTTATCTCTTGTCCTCCAACTAATTCAATGCCGAGCGAAGCCTCTCGCACGGCGCGAGCACCATCTTAACAGGGGAAAACAGCTCTGTCAATACCAGAATCAAAATACTTCACAAGAGCTCGAAAATACGCTTGATTTGTGCGTTATTCGCCATTTATCTCCTGCCTCTTGTACGGTTATTTTGCTTCTCGTGAAGCTTTTTCAACTTCATAAGCAAGATTATGGATCCAACAACGATGGCTGCAATGATTACCACCAGGCCTAACGCGGCAAGCGCCAGGATGACGGGGTCGGTCTGATTGAGCCCCCCTGCAAAAAACAAATCGTCTTCATTTTTATAAGGCTCTGACTCGAGAAAGCCCGGTTCGGTGACTACCGAGTCTCCGGGAGAAAGGGGTTGTGCGGGGTCGGCTTGGCCAGACGGTGTCACAGGGGCAAGCAGATCTCTGCCTTCTTTCACCGGAACGCCTTCCTGGCGTGCCGCCTCCTCTAAGATGGCACGAACAGGCAACGCCCTTGCAAGCCAAGGGTTCTCGCTCATTTCAATCGATGTTATGCCCATCGCCGCGCAAATAAAATGACGATCGTCAGTTGTGACGCCCGATCCGACTAGACATTTTCCTGCCTGCGGTGTCGTGCCGGTTTTGACGCCTGTATACCGCTCATAATACTCTGACTGCATGAAGTCGGCTCCGTAGAGCACCAGCGCATTTGAGTTGCCCATCGTTCCCCACCACGAATTCTCATGCTCATCGGTCGTTGGCATGCGATAGTACCGCATCGAACATATATGAGCAATCAATGGGTTCTTCAACGCTTCTGCCGCAATTAGGGCGAGATCATGCGTCGTGGTGTAATGACTCCCGTCCGCCTCATCAAAACCGGCAGGATTTGTGAAATGCGTTCCTGTCGCACCCAATTCGACGGCTCGCTGATTCATCCGCCCCACAAAAAGTTCTTGAGAATTAGTCGCGTCATTGTATCCACCCGGATCAATGGCACCATACGAACCACCATAGTTTTGAGCGATCACGCGCGCCACATCATTCGCTGAAGCGAGTAGCAACGCTGCCAGACCGTCAACCGTGCGTATCTGGTCGTCGGTCTTTAGCTCTTTGAGCCTCGCAGAGTTTGGGTCAAGAAAAACGAGCGATTCATCCGAGACGGTGAGCATACGTTCCGGGTCGAAGTTTTCGTCTTCAACAAGAATGAGAGCTGTCATAATCTTGGTCGTACTGGCATTGGCACGTTTTTTATCAGGATTTTGCGCAATTATGATTTTTTTTGTAACCGCATCAATTACACAATAGGAATCCACATTAACTTCATCATAGGCGGGCCATCCAAGATGATCGACCGCGTGTACCTGCATACGATTGACGCCGCCTGTGAAGATTAGTGCCACAATCAACACGGCCGTAGCAACAAAAAGGCGCCGGCGCGCTTTTAAATTGGCATTGTCTCTGCCTGCATAATCCCCTATATCATTGTTTCTTTTGTGTAGCTTGGTGTTCTTCAATTTGCTTCTCCTATCTCCTGCTCGGGCATCTTCGGGCAAACACCGTTTAGCTGATTCATAACTGCTTCCTTGAGTGTGCCCGTCAAAACAGGAATCGTATTGTCCTGCGCGTTATCAAAGGAACGTTCGAGTGAGGGCCAAATCTTTGCCCCCGATTCGACCGCAAGTAGTCGGATGACCTCGGGTCGCCCCGCCCCTGCCTCCTGAGCGTTTAGAAAAACGCGCCCGCACAGGTAATGGTCAAGCAGCGGAGAGCGAGCCAATATGAAACATGTGTTGGCATCTGTATTCTTCTTTGACCGCTGTTCCCAACAGGCAATAGCCTCTGCTGTCCCCCGATCAACAAGGTAGTCGGCCCGGTCGTACACAGACCGCATAACCCTCTGGCACCCCTTAAAATCGCAGCTTTCGAACACAAGCGAATGGTTCAACAGCTCAATCTCCGTATCGGATAAGCAAGTCTTCCCCGATCGTTCAATATCGTCCAGAACTTGCGTGAGGCGCGTCACATCGTGGCCAAAGACTTCAAAAAGCAATCGCTCCAGATTGACCGGCGAAGCGTCATCTTTATTGGCACGCTTTCCCTTCTTTGTCTCCTGCACATATCTGCCGGTACGTAAAAGATCTGTCATCGATGAAGATTCCCCTTCCCCTACGAAAACAGTTCCGACCGGCAACTGAAGGCTGCTCGCATAGACAAGACCGGCAAGAACATCAAGATGACCTCTAGAGACAACAAAATCAACGTCTCTGATATTATCTGTGTGCCGGGCGATGTCAGCGATAACTGCCGCCGCCATTGCCCCTGCCGTCAACACCCCAACCAAATGACCAGGTCCGACAAAAAGCGGTTCAAATCCGAGTCCGTTGAGTGTGTGCTCAAACGATGAATCGGCTGCCAGCTTCGTGAGTTCAAGATAACGTTCATCAAAAGATTCCGGATACGCACAAATGATTTCGTCTTGGCGAGCAAAACCGGCAAGCTCATATCGCCGGGACCCTCTGTCGGGAACGAACGTTAACTTCTGAATACCTGAGGCAAGACGTGAACTGGCCACGGCAAAGTCATCTGTATGGACGTTCAAGAGGATAGGCCGATATGATCGGTTCCGCTTGGCTAGTGCCCGAGGCAACAAAACATTCATGATCGCGGCGCTTATATCATCCAGACTGCCTGTCGGGAGATCGTCAGCGTTCAAAATGAAGTAGTCCGGAAAATAGGAGTTGAGCTGTGTAAATGGTAGTTCAAGCGATTCGGCATCCTCCTCGAGCATCCGGAACGCTTCTCCCAGAATGGATCCCCATTCATCGAGCGAAAATTCCGGCAAATATCTTTGGAAAAACATCGCCATGACCTGTTGAGAGGAAAGAGAGGTCAATGTGGAAAGATCCAAGGGCTCCGGCAAAGATGCGGGGATAAACAGCCCGCCCGTCAGCGATAGTCCGCGGATAATGGCATCTATGCCGCTGACGGAGTCTCCTCCCCGAGTACTAAAATAATTCATGAGCGATCAGCTCCTTAAACAAAATTGCAAATAGCTTTAGGCGTAACTCGCGCCTGCCGTCTTCTATACTATTTTCCGTCTATTGGAGGAAATGTCTTGCGGTACATATCTAAAATTTCGGCCACCGATTCATTTTCAGATTCTCGTTCTTCCAGGATTTTTTCCATCCATTCGAGCCGCTCACGTCGCGCTTCATTCTTTAATATTATCGGCCTGATGGCGAAGTAGAAAATCAGGAAAAGAAGTGAAGCGGTGATGACCGCGAGTGTCAATCCTTGAATAAGTCGGACAACATTCCCCTGGGTTCGTGATGTATCAGAAGTCTTGTTCTGAGCCATTCGATAGGCTTCTTCTTGCTCGCGCCTGCCTGCCATCTGGATCCGGCCTGTTCCATCTTCATCTGCTGCACGCTGCAAGATGCCACTTTTTGCCATACTCGCGCGCACAGGCATCAATACGTGTTCATTTCTTTTTTTAGAGCTGTCTCGAGCTTGCTCTCGGATCCGCTCCTCACGAGCTGCCATCCGGCATTTATCAACTGTGGTTGCGAGTGCTGAATCAGGCGATGCGAGTAAGACCTTATCAAACTGCTCTTCTGCTTCGCGGTACCGTCTCTCTTTGGCGAGCAGAACCCCATAGAGTGATGCTGCTTGTGAAAATTGCGGCCATCCCGAGGTTAGTTTCTCGAGCGCAATCATCGCCACATCATTGTGCCCCGTGCCAGCCTGTTCCAACGCACGGTTATACACAGCCAAGATACGTTCTCGCTCACCTTCGGACACAGGCAACTCTTCAGGCAGCTCTTTGAGAGCCTTGTACGTTTCAAGTACACGGTCCCAGTTGAGCGTCTCCGCTTTGTTCCTGGCCGGAAGCGCTGATCGATTGGTCTGATTATGTCGCAAGAATTTCTCCGCCTTTCTTACATTAAATAATAATTAAACTTTATCTTAGTCCTTGCCAGTAGGGTCTTTGTTTGTCTAGTCCATTAAACCACAAACGGCAAACGATGCCTCCCGATCGGTAATAATTTACTAGGTATTAAAATGACGTACTAACCGCTTGACTTATCTAGCTTCCACTTGCGAACGAAAGGCCTAACTACACCTGCAAGGTAAAGTGAGCCGCACACACAAATCATTGCGCCGTTCTTTTCGGCCAGGTTCAACGCATGCATAATCGCTTCATCAGTGTCACGTTCCGGTATCACCGGAGTCGACTGACCGTCGTCCCTTATCACACCCTCCGCCTCAGAGGCAAGGTCCACTGCCGAAAGGCGACGCTCGCCCGGCGGCTCTGTGCAAACAACCGCCGAAATATCGTAAGGTGCCGACTCAAGCAATGCTTCAAGCATACCGCGATGGTCCTTGTCTTTAAATAAACCGATCACGAATATGACACTCTGACCGTCCGTGAGTCGCCCGAGCGCTTCCCTGAGTCCCAGACAACCCTGTACATTATGTGCGCCGTCGAGAAGGATCAAAGGCTCTCGTGACAGGACTTCCATCCGAGCAGGCCAGATGCAGGCCGCAATGCCACGATCTATCGCTTGTTCGTCGGCCATCTCTGTCATTCCTGTCGCAGCCGCTGCCATGAGGGCATAGATCGGCTGGTAAGGGCCGAGCAGTTTGGTCTTGTAAATTTTGTCGGTTGACAGAGCCTTAAACGACTGGCCCACCCATCCGTAATCAAGGGTGACAAAGTCATCGTATCCGTAGTAATGAAGCGGTGACGAAAGTTCCGCGCATCGCGCATCGAGCACCTGCCGGGCAATCCGAGCATCGGCTTCAGAGAGAAGCGCATCCTCCGGCGCATAGGCAATCACGGGACAGCCCTGCTTGATAATGCCTGCCTTCTCGCCCATGATCTCCCGCATTGTATTCCCCAGCCGATCCATGTGATCAAAGCCGGGAGCGCCAATCAAGCATGCCAGCGGCTTCTCCAAAATATTGGTCGAATCGAGACGACCACCGAGGCCCGTTTCGAGAACAACTACATCGCAGCCTTGCTCCTTGAACCAGAGAAATGCGAGTGCCGTCATCAAGTCGAATTGGGTTGGCTCTTCACCTCCGCGTGACGCAATCGCTTGGGCGGCTTCTTCGACGCGTTTCATCAAACGTACGACATCATCATCGGGAATCTCTCCCGTCGCCTGATCCACGTCATATCGTGCGAGATCGGCTGCACCGTCAAGCACACGGATTCTCTCATTGAAACGCTCGAGATATGGCGAGGTATACCAACCTGTTTTGTGACCGGCCTCGCATAAAATATGCGTCAAATAGCTGCTGATCGACCCTTTTCCATTAGTTCCCGCAATGTGAAAAGCCGGATACGATCGCCATGGGTCACCTAACAGTCGATAGAGCTCGACCACACGTCCACAGCTGTCACCTGTTCCAAACGCATCGGCCTCCGAGATTGTGTGCAGTGCCTGGTCAAGACTGGCCGACGTATTCGCCGCTTCAGAGGGATTCTCTGCAACAGCAGATGATGCACCATTGTTTTTAAAAACATAAAATTTCCCTACAATGCGATTCCCAAGTACAACAAATGTAAGTGCAACCAATTTAGCGAGATCAAGCATATCGGGGATAATTACCGTTGTATTCTGCAATACATGCCTGAAAAAATAGATGCCCGCGTACTCAAATACAAAGGATATTGCCAGCCTCGTCCCCACGAAACGGAAAAATTCTTCCTTTACGTCCGATGTTGAGCGGAAGACCCAGATCCGATTGAGCACATAAGCCGCCAGTACCGAAAGGATAATGGCAGGTACGTCGGAATAGTACCATTTTTCAAGCCCCAACCAACGGTTCATTAACATGTAGACCACCAGATTGACAACAGTGGCGACTACACCGGAAACAAAATAGCGTAGGAATTCCTTTGTAAAAAAAAGATCGATCAGATAATATTTTGCTTTTCTCATAGTTCGTCTCGGTCAGACGGATCATCACGTCCGGCTCTTCTTTGTCTGAACTGCCGTATGCCCGACTCATCGGGACGCGATTCATGAACAGCGTCTTTGTCTTCATGTTTTCGGAGAGTCTCGTCGAGTGAACGCCATCCGCTTTCAAGGTCCTCCGTTCCCTCGTCAGAATCTACCGGCCGATCATCGTCTTCCCGTTTCGCGACCGCAATCCCACCTGTGACACCTGTCATCAGCTCTGGTGTTTGGGTGCTTGACTCCTCCGAGAGATCCACAATGCTAGAGCCCTCTTGAGTTGATTGAGACTGCGTTTTCCGTTCTTCATCCATGGGTTCTTCTTGAAGATCATAATCTTCGTCATGAAAATCGGCAAGCGTCAACTCGGGTTCGTGCTTGATGACACGCCGTATACGGGCAACCAACCAAACACCCGAAGCGATCACAATAATGAGAACCGCGATTGCGGCGACCAGAACACTTATCGGGATACGGCGACCAAAGAGTGTGACCGTGTTCTCTGCGACTAAAGTTTCCGTAACTGCAGGCTGCTCTGTTTTCTCAGATTCTGTCATCGCCGGTTCTGTCGGTTCTGTAGGCACGGGCGGTATGTCTTCTAGGCCCAACTCCAGATAACTCCCCGCGACGGGGACAAGCCAGAGATCAGCCCGGATAAGCGAATCGAGCTCATGATCATACAGGTACATCATTTTATCTTCGGCATCATTCATCCTGAGCGCGACAAGATAAAGATCACCAGGAACGGCAACGGAAACTCCCTGCCAAAGATCGTCCCTGGCAGGTTCGTCTAACGAATCATCACCTTCGTAGGTTTTCCAGTCGGGCAAGGTCATACCGGGTGTAACTTTCGAGCGGAGTTCCTCGTAAGCGGACTTGGTAAAGTAATAACCTTTGACCGGCCGGTAGGCTGGAACGTCGTTGCCGCGCACTGACAGAGTCGTCAGTTCAAATCCGTCCGGCACGGCTTGCTCCGACAAGACGGCAAAGGTGAAATAGCGCGATGACCACTCCGACCGATAAAAAGGAACAAAAACGCCTGCCTGGGCGTCGGCATAGTAGAAACGTGCCGGCAGGGTCTCATCGGACAGCCAGTAGAGCGTATAGGGCAATGTATTCGACTCATAGCCGGTCAACTGTTTGCCCTCCCATTCGACCTCCTTGGGTCGGAATGATTCCGGAATCGCGCCATCGGATGGGCTCGTCTCAGGAATGGACAGCATGACCCCGTCATATCGTTTCCCAATCGATGCCTGTGCCGGAAAAGTCGGTCGCGTCTCTGACGGAATCGTGCTCACGGTAGAGACAGAAGAGGTGGGCTTGGTGGTGGTTGCTTTGGTTGTTGTTTTCGAGGTCGTTGGTTGGGCGGTTGTGGTGGTTGTTACAGGCGGGTCCGTAAGGGTAAGGTTCAAAACGGCGCCTGTCGATATGTTGTTTGCGGGGTCATAGATGCCGTCACTGGCCTCTGTTATCTTTAATGTCGCGTTTCCAGTGCCGATCACTTTGAATCTCACTGTGAGAATTTTGTC
>LSQX01036927.1_pt1 | contig 49974 bp, 44 predicted proteins | sample 654561 | NCBI WGS metagenome assembly LSQX01 (sample SAMN04489861, study PRJNA283612) | anaerobic digester metagenome | isolation source: 4 biogas reactors fed with cattle manure at either 37C or 55C with and... | place: Denmark: Kongens Lyngby | collected 2014
CAACAACGCTGCGAAGGCAGCATAAGCGATCTGTCCACTAAAACGGGTGAAGACCATTGGTGTCGCCAGTCGGCGCCTCGTCATCGTTGCTGTCGCAGCCCGAAAATGCGACCGCCACCGCGGCCATCAGGCCCACCAAACAGAAATAAAGCATCCATTGTTTTGTCCGGGTCATCTCAAATGCTCCTCAATTGGCAACGCAATGTAAAACGCAAACCGCCTCGAAGGGGGAGTGAGGGCTATTTCACCCGGCGGAGACAAGTGAAAAAATACGCCTTCTCTTTTAACATCCCTGCAATTTGCACACTGTTTACCCAGGCTGCGTCATCCCGGTCTTTAAATGTTTCTGAAGTCCATCCCCGGGGTGTATGAGTCCAAGTAGGTGCAAACGAAAACAAACTGTTGCAACGGCTATCGACGTCATCAAAACAATCATCACAATATCCGCTTCGCATCTGCAAGACATCGTCATCGCAGCCCCCCAGGAGGTTTACGAAATCTTGTCGGCTGGGCAATATCCAATCGGAATGACCGCCAAGCACTAGCTCGTCACATGTTTCAAGGGCTTGGTACCAAGTGTCGTCAAAGACCCTCCCCCTTCGCCAACACACCCCGAATTCGGCGTCATAGACGCCCCAACTGGAATTGCACGCGGTTTCGAGGTCCACTGGACCGGATGGGACGCTGTCGACCGAAACGCCGCTATCCGCATCTGAACCGAGAGCACTATCACTACCGTCAGCCGCGTCTGAATCGGAAGCATCATCGCTGCTGCCAGCCGCATCTGAACTAGTGGCGATGCTGGTGTCGGCATGGCGATCTGTATTAACAACGCGTAGTTCGTCTTCCTTGGTGTGTGTGTCGTCTTGACAGGCAGCGATGGTTGTTGCGAACACCAAGACCAAAATTGCATAAAAATATCTTTTCATCGTTGGGTTTCCCTTCTCGTCCCCTATGGCTTGTTACAAACGACAACCGTTAATTCACAGCACGAACACACCGCGCTAATGCGCGATTTGATTTTCCTCCAACCCATACGAATCCGGCTTCCGGTTGAACATAAAATGCATTGTTCTCGGTGGCTGACTCGGTCCAATACTGCACCTCTACGCTCGTAAAAATGCGCTGGCAGTCACTGTTGTAGCCACATTTTTGACAATATCCTGCGGCTCCTTCGAGCACCCAATCCTCACACCCACCGAGCATATCCTGATAATCATAACGCGAAGCCAGCACCCAATCGCCATGACCGCCGATCGTCAGCTCTTCGCAGTAAGCCACGGCCTCGTCCCAGGTGAACGTTTCGAGCGAACCGGGGATCTCCCAACACTTGCACGAGGCGCTGTCAAAAACACCCCAATCGCCGCCGCACTGCGCCGCATCCGGTGCCGCGCAGTCGGCGCCACCGCTGTCGCTGTTCGTGTCACGGCCACTGTCGTTGTTCGTGTCCCCACCATTGTCGTCTGGCTTTCCGGTATCGCTGCCGTTGTTCGAAGGCACGTCCGTTCCGGCATCGGTGCCCGCATGGGCGTTGGTGTCGCCAATCGGCGCCTCGTCATCGTTGCTGTCGCAAGAAACCCAAACCACAGAAAGCCCCCATACAAATGCGACCAATAACACAAAATAATTTCGCATCCCAAACTCCTTGTCACAGTTGGTTCATACAAAATCCCACCGCCATCTGCTCGCCGGCGCATTCGTTTTCTTTTAATGCGGGGGCACCCGTCTGCTCGTCGCACTCAAACGACGTCACCGGTCGCGATGCGGCACATCGCAAAAATGCCCTCATCTGCTCAGTACAGACCTCAATTGCCAGCATTCCCAAACACCCTTCCAAACAAGTTTTTATGGTGCCGCAATGAAGCGCCAATCCATGCTGGCAAATGCGCTCACAGACACTTTTGTCCACCTGGATAGGTACAGGTGTTGCCGCAACTGTTGACGCTGCAGAATCGATAAGCGGCAAATCGGGCTTTTCGTGCACGGCTGGAAGCGCTGGAATGGAATCATTTTTATCGTTTTGCGGCGAACAACCCCAAAACACCAAAAGCGACAAGGCGAAGAAAATCCATTTTGCCATGTATACAAACCTTTCGTTACAGTGGTGATTCCTTCGACAAGCGCTCTAATTCTTCGCGAAGCCCAGGAACATCATCGAGCCAGTTGAACAAAACCCTTCGGGCGGCCTTTTTGATCTCGATGTCGCTATCTTCCGTGGCAACTTTTAGCAATGCCTGTTTCAAACCCGCATGTACGCTGCGCAACCCCGAAGACGTGACCGCCGCCATTCGCACACGAAAGGAAGGCTCGTTCGACTCATTCATAAACCGAATGTATAGTTCATCGACTCTGCCCAGCGGCATCAATCGCATGGCCTCAATTGCAGCCGCTCTCTCTGTTTCGCTTTTCGATTCCAGCAAGGGCTGCACCGCAGCAAACGCCGAAGGATGTCCAGAATTGGCAATACCCATCAGGACATTTAAGCGAATCGTGCTCTTCGATGGCTCGGCAAGCTGTGACATCAACTCGTCAACCAACTCAGTGGCGATGTCATCATTGCCATCTTGCCGCAGCTTGCGTGCCACCGTGCCCATCGCAAATGGCGCGTAATGGGAGAAATGCGGATGGGAATGCAGATTCCTTACAAAGGCAACCACTTCGGCGCCAGGGGTTCTGCTTTGAATGACATTTCGCACGGCGCTTTCGCGAATGGCTTCGCTTGCCTTTGGGTGATCCACCAATTTGAGCAGCACTGCCTGCGCTGCTTCTGTGCCGGTGGCAGAAAGCCCCCCCAAAAACGAACGCGCGGCTGGAGAACCCGATAGTATTTCTTTTTCGGCGCGCTTGAGGGTTTGGGGTTGTTGCCGAAAAAATGCAGGGAGCGCCGAAAAATAACGCGACCAATCTGCGGTCCAGGCTTCGCCAGCTTGCTGTGCTGCCGAATCTGCCATTTGGTCATTTCGACTGGCGACCAAGTGCTGGCGTCTGGGATCCTCGGCACGCGCCTTCAAATTGCGAACGATGTCCTCAAACGTGAGCCCTTCCATTCTGGCTGCGTCCATGGCATCCAGCGGAAGGGGCGCGTTAAACGGTTCTCCAACGGCCAACATCAACACTCCGGTGGTGGGTAGTGTTGGCACATCGGCCTGCGGTATTTTTCGGGTCAATTCGAGTTTGATGTCCGTCGTTCCGCTGAGCGTCCCTTGCCCACTGATGGCATAGCGAACCGCATCGGTAATATGCAGACGGCTTATCACACCCTTGGCAAGCGCCATTTCACCTGTGGCGCGCACCAACTCTGGCGTTGGGGCTCCCATGATATTTATCGCTGGGTGATCAGCGAGCAGTCCGCGCGTATACTTAAGCTTCTTCTTCTCCCATGTTGTGTCTGCGGCAGACGCTGTCGACAATTGCCGATATGAAACCTCGTATTCGCCGTTGGCATCATATTCTGTTGGTCTCTCCGGCACAGCATGCGCTGCTGCACTGGCGCGAAATTGAAGCGATGTCACCACCGTGCGCCATATACCAGCGGCAAATGGCGTGGTCCGCTCGGGCAAATAAAATGCTTCGAGCAGACCGCTGCGCCATCTCCCCCATATGGGTGCCTGCAATTCCTGTTTCAGTTGTTCGATCTTTTCGACATCGGTTTTTTTATCGCCAACAATGGACATGTCGGTAAGAAGCAATTGAACCTGCGCCGCCTGCGCCTCATCTTCTGCCGACAACGGCAATACAACCGCCACACCGGACAGGTTCATCTCCAGCAATGGCTGCCCATTGGCGGCACGCATCTGACTATGCAGTCCCAACGCGTATTCGTAGCGGACGGCCAGTTCCCAAGATTGAGCGGTGATGGCGGCGACCGGCATTGCGGGAGGCGTTTCGGTTGCGGGTTTTGGCGGCTCGGCGCTAGAGCAACCGAGGGCCAAAACCAATAATGGAATCAACGGTAACAGCATGGCGAATCAAAAAATAATGTTTTCGTAATAGCACGCGTTCAATGGAACCCCAGTAATGGCGCCATCGCTGTTACAACGAGCATCAATACAACAATCATCGTCATTTGTGCAATTTAGCCCCCCTGCGGCGATCCCGTATCCCGCACCCATGCACGTAAGACACTCTTTTTCGGTGCCACAAAAATCGCTTGGGCAGCAGTCACTGGCCGAAGCACAGAGAATTTTTTTGGGGCGCTCCACAGAACAGTCGAGGCAAATGCCTTTTACGCGCGAGGCATTCGCACTTCCAGGAATCCCGCGGCTCTCTTGGGCGCATACCAGATCTGCGCAGCAGTCATCACTGCGAAAACACTCATCGTGCTGCATAAACTCTTCAAAAGAGGCTGTCTTGGGCAACGCCGTAATGCAGGTACACAGCGAATCAAAGAAAAACTCTTCGACCTTGCCTGTATCCAACGTAGCCATCGGAACCACTTCGGTACCATCCGGCGACTCGGATGACGCAGGGGCTCGGTAGCTAGCGATTGGCTGCAACTGGGGAAAGGGCATTTTCATTTTTGTCGTGGCCCAGGGAACATCAAAATTAAGTGCGGCCACATCTCCCGCAATCGAAAACAAATTCGGGTCACACCAACACGGCCGTTTGGGGTTGGTTTTTTTGTTGGTTGTGCAGGGAGCACCTGGTGGACAAAATCCAGACCACTTGGCGATTTGCTTGCGCCAAGTCTTGCTAAAAAAGAGGAACTTGAGTTTTACTTTGACGCCAATCGAGCCAGAGAGCATGTCGTCGATTTGTGCGCCGACATCCATGTCATATCCCAGTGACAACGCATATTTCTTTGGAAGAACATTGAAAATGGGCTCTCCCCCATCTAGGGCAGCCATGTCGCGGCTTTCCGCTGGTAGCGCACGGGTATCGGACTCGGCCGTAAAACGAATGCCAACGCCTGCATTTGCGGGCACAGAAATCTCGCCCAGGGAGAGAAGGCCTTCGATGCCCGCTTTGGCCGCCATAATGCCGATATCAAAACCCACGCCAACAAATAATCCGAGCCGCACCGCAGCGTACGGTTTGGCGCGGATGCCCACCCAGGCAATTTCGGTGCTAGGGTTCACGGTTTTGAGATTCAATGCCTGCACCAAGACTGTGCCCGGCGTGATGCTGTAGTTCGCATCCAAATTAAAGCCATAAGCAAGGGCAATGAACACCTCGAGATTGGCCGGGATTGGCCCGATGAAAAATGTTTGATTCCAAAGGGTGATCTCTTTTTCCTCGCCCAAGGTCAGCAAGGAAATTTCGTCACCAAAGGCCAGCGGTCCGTCTGCGCGCGCCAACTCCGTGGCTGCAGTGTACAACTGATCCATCACATAGCCGTTGTAATATGTGACGAAGCGATTGATCGTGTCTTCGGGGCGTTCGGTTTGGCAGGTAAACCCTTTTGTGACAGGTGGAAAACCTTTGGGAGGATTGGCCGCTAACTGCAAACAAAGACCGTTTGCGAAATTGCTGCCAGCGGCTTCGGCGTCTCGATATTGACGAATTAATTCTTCGGCGTCCCGCAGCGCTTTCTTGGCACTGTTGACCACCTTTTTAAAACGAGAATAGGTTTCGACACATTTGCGTTGTGCCTCTTTGTCGGGCTTATTGATGTTGGCCTTGTCGGCGGGCATAAAATCCATGCCAAAAACCACAATCTTCGAAGGGACCGCCCTCCCATTTTCCCAGCCGGACGTAGTCAAGCCACAGAGTTCTTCGGCGGTGTTCAGCCCCAGCCGGACGTAAAGCTGTGTATCTATAAAGTCGAGGGTCCGCGTTTTGCCGAAAACATTGTTAAGCTCAACACCCGCCGAAAGCCCCGCGTGTGCCCCCAAATTAAATTCATACATGCCCAAGGGACCAGGATTGACCTCGTAAGACATTTTGAATTTTGGATCGAAAGAGAACTCGACCTTCTTATTAGACGACTTCCCGTCATCCGCAGTTGCACCCAAGTCTCTTTCGGGCTTCACCCCTACATCGTCGGGCGGCTCGGCGGTGTTGTAATGACACCAGGGATGCGCCTCCTTTTTGTTGCATACGGCCTGGCCATTACAAGGATCCAGGTCTTCGGGTGGAATGATATAGGCGGTATCTGTGTCGACTCCATCGTCTACAGGAACAACGGGAAAACCGTCCAATGGCAGCGGATTGTCCAGTTCTTCTTCCATGGCAGTTTCGTCCGCTTTGAGGTCTTCCTCGCCGGTGTTGCAGTAGGTGACCTGCTCGCACGGATGCTCGTCGACCAATTCTCCGCGACAGGCGGCGATGCGTTGCTGCATTTCAAGAGCAAAGTCTACGCCCGGAGGCATGTTGTCGTTGCTGATGTAACCACAAACCTGACTGGCCACACACACGCGGCCCGCATCGCACGAGTTGAAGTTTTCACAAATATCAGGATCGGTGTCCGAGCAGGTATCGCACCGCTGTGTCCAATCGCACGCGCCAGTTGCCTTATCGCAGCAGACACTGTACTTGCCGCAAACCTCGTCAACTGAGCATCCTTCTGCCGCTTCGCACAACTTTGGTAGGCCTGTTTCATTTGAAAGTCTTGCCGCCACCAAGGCACAATCGCGATTGGGGAGAATTTTGTAAAAACTACTTTCTGCTAAAAATGTAGCATTCTTATCGCCTTCCCAAGCCTCGCACGTGCTGTCATCGGGGGGAACGCTGCCGATCCGCATTTGATCGCAGTTGTTACTGTAGTAGGTGGCTTCATCCATATTCATGCAGGCTTCGACTTTGGCGATCTCCTCATCGGACAGTGGTATCGCATCGTCTGTTGAAATGGGGACACACGCGTCTGAACCCGAGTCAGGATCAATTCCAGGATCAATTCCATTGCGGTGATGGTTGTCGATGGGTATCCGATCGCGGATGCCTTCACATATAAACCCCTTGGCGGCATTGCAAGGGGCGGCATGCCACTTTCCATCCGCTCCAGAAATCATGCCACAATCGCGACCACCTTCGGCGCTCGGTTCACCGGACGCCCATTCAATCGCATTGGCGTAATGACGTCGGCCATTGGCGTCGCCTATCCAAAACAAACGAGCGTTATCGACCGCCGTATTCGACCAATTCCACATGCCTTCCTCTGTTCGATCATTCGCGCCCATCCAAACATCATTTTGATCTAACAGCGATAAATGCTTGTGTATTGCGTTGTGTTCAGCGCTCGTTTCTATCCGTAGTAGGGCGCGAGAACGCTCTTCGCGACAACAGGACTGCGCTGCTTCCCAGCTAACCTTTTCGTTACAAAACCAATATGTCTTACCCCAAAAAACGCGAATCTCGCATTGTCCGCACGACGGCATGCAATCGGAAGCGCTGCCGCACTTACCGCCATTGCACGTATAAATGCCATGGCAAATTCCATCATCGCAAGGCGTTCCATCAGGCGCATCTTTACAAATCTTGGAATACTCCTGTTCGGGATCGTTTGGGTATTCGTCAATGAAATCGGGAATGCCATCGCCATCGGCGTCGACTTCACTGTTTCCACAACCCGTAATGCCCGGGTCCACTTTGTTTGGATCTAGGGGGCAGGGATCGATGCAGTTGGGGAAGCCATCTGAATCATCATCTCTGTCAGAACGCCCACATCCACAAACACCTGGCACGTCTTTATAAGGGTTTGCCGTACACTTCTTTATCAACGTGTCCCAGTTAGAAAATGAGACAAAGTTTATGGGCGTGCGGGCTTCGGCTTCGACGCGAAGGGCAAAGAATGAGCCTTCGTGGGCGCCGCCGTTCAGCGGGGCCAGGCGAATGGTGGCAGCAGGGGCCACGACGGTACCCGCAAAAGGACCGTCGAGTTCCACAACGCCCTCGCCGGCAAAGGCGATGAAAAAATCGGCCGAGCTGGTGCTGTGAAGAAGCTGCGCGCGATTGGTGAGTTCGCTGCGCACGTAGATAAACACAGGGCCGTCCGCGGCGTTCACGTGAATTTGCGCCTGCGGTTCGGTGCGAAAGGTGTCGAAGTAGTACGCCCCGCTCGACAGGTAAAGCACAGCGCGAGACTTAACCTGCAAGGAGCCGTAGCTGCCCGGCGCCAGCGTCAACTGCGCGTCGGGTTCCAGGTGGTGATTCGCGGTGGCTGTGGGCCAGTCCACGCGCCACTCATACTCGCCACCCACAATCAGGTTGGCGGGCGACACAATGCCGCCAGCAACCGTTACGTTGTTTTGTTGCTGCACCGAACCCTTGGCACGGAGCTGACCTTCTATCCGCGCGCGAGAACGCAAGAGCACATCGCCAAAGGCGTACACATTGCCGTCGATGGTCGCATTGGCGCCCAATTCGAGCAGTTCTTCGCCCATGTTCACCACATTGGCTATCGGCGCGTTATTGGCGTGTACCGCATCGGAAATGCGCACCGACTCACCGCCCCGCACCACCACGGAGTCCAACGCCACCGTTGCAGGCAAGGTAAACGAAAAGGACACTTCATCACTGGCAGTGGTGGTGGAGGTGTCGGTGGAGGTCGAATCGACGATGCTGTCGCTGTCGACGCCCGTATCGCCGCCGGTGCTGGACAGCCTAAGATTGTCGAGCAACACCGGGCCGCTCATCGAAGGTCCATTGACCACGACGATGAAGCGCAAATCCGCGTAGGTACTGTTTAACGCCGCTTGCACATCGGGCGGAATTTGAAAACGCACCGCGCCGAATTGACCCACGGGAAGCGATGTGAGCGAGGCGCCACCGATATCGCGCCACCAGATGCCCCGCGAGGGGATCTCGACGATCAACCGCACTTCGCCCCAGTGAACCGACTACGGGAGACGCACATCTAAAAAGGCCTCCGCGCCCAAGACTTCGCCGGGAGACGCGATGCTCGACAGCGGGACGCTCGAAATTTGCGTCCAGCCGTTAACGACAACTTCGCCCGAGGCGGCGCCCTGCGTGTGGGCGGCGTTCGTGCGTTGCATCCCCTGCCAGTCGGCGGCGCTTTCGAAGCCCAGCACATCGGCGGCACGCGCCGTGAGCTTTACCGGACGAGAGGACAGTGCGGCGCTGCGCTCGCTAGAGCACGACGCTAGCAAGGCCATCCCCAGGAGGAGCAACATGGCGCTGCAAAGCGCAAACGGCGTTGCGGGCTTGGGTTGCAAACGGTTGCGATGGATGTGTGCGTTGTTTTGGTGTGTGTTTTGAAGTGCCAGTTGCGGCATGAAGCCCCCCCTTGTTGTGAAAGCATAAAATGCAATGGTTGTGGAATGAACGCTGCATTACGGTGCAATGCTTGCTTGTGTCAAATGATGTCAAAATGGATCGTTAAGAAGATAAGAAATAAACATGGCATGCGCATTTTGAGTGGAATGTTTTATAAACACAGCAATCACGGCGATTAAAATGCCTAAAATCGGGCAAAACAAACCGGACCGCCGACAAAGCAAACCGGTCCGCCAAAAAAGAGGACAAAACCAACGGCTTATGCCCCGGACATTGGCAGTGTTCTCGACACGACCGACAATTGCACCTGTCACACCCCGACAACTGCCCCTTTGACAAGTCCGATGCGCGGCGCATAATGCCCCCGATTGCAGCGCTGCCCGCGCCGGGCACGCCACCGCAACATCACAGGACAACATGCAAACGTTTCAGCACCCCCGGCAAATGCGCGAACACCTCGACGCCCTACGCCACCAGGGACACACCATCGCCCTCGTCCCCACCATGGGCGCCCTCCACGAGGGACACCTCCAACTGGTGGACGAAGCCGCGCGACACGGCGACACCGTGCTGGTGAGCATCTTCGTCAACCCCACCCAGTTCGGCCCCAACGAAGACTTCTCCCGTTATCCCCGCGACCTGGAGAGCGATCGCGCCAAACTCCAACAACGCGGCGCGCACCTCATCTTCGCCCCCACCCCCGAGCTCATGTACCCCGAGGGCGCCGCCACCCGCGTCTGCGTGCAGCACCTCACCGCGCACCTCTGCGGCCCGCTGCGCCCCGGACACTTCGACGGCGTGGCCACGGTGGTCACCCAGCTCTTTCACATCGCCGGTCCCTGCACCGCAATCTTTGGCCAAAAAGACTTTCAGCAACTAGCGGTCATCCGGCGCTTGGTCCGCGACCTGCACATGCCGGTGCACATCGTCGCCCATCCCACGGTGCGCGACAGCGACGGCCTCGCCCTGAGCTCCCGCAACGCCTACCTCTCGACCGACGAACGACAGCGCGCCCTGTGCATCCCTGCGGCCCTGCAACAGGTACACGACGCCTTCCACAGCGGCATCCGCACGCCTGCGCGCCTCACCCAATGCGCCACCTCGCACATCGCCCCCCGCGTCGACGCCGTCGATTACATCTCCTTGGTTTGCCCCGACACCCTCGCCCCCCTGCGCGACGACATCCCCCAGCACCACAGCGCCCTGCTCGCCGTGGCGGTGCGCATCGGGACCACCCGCCTCATCGACAACATTCTTTTGAGCACGGCGCCATCCCCGGTCTTTCCCCGGTCTGCACAGGGCACAAAACCCCCGCGACCGACCTCTCCCTGTTAAACCTAAAATCGAATCAATCGCTCTGCGAACCGTGTGCTGAAAAATACAAAACAAGCCCTATTTTTGGGCATAATCTGCACTTCTTGACACATTTCATGACCCCTCCAGCGCTTTTTTTGCCCCAAAAACGCGCTGCCCCCAACCGGACAAGGCTTTGCGCGCCAAGAGGCAACTGCGCAAAAACAAAGCATAATTTTGCCCTTGCCCCGTAACCCAAGAACTTTAAATAGATAATCCCGAAACAACTGAACAAAAAACACTTGACTCCCAAAAACACTGAACATACGATTGGCCATACCCTAAAAAGACTGGGGAAACTTCCCCACACAAAAACAAGAAAACAGGAGAAAACCATGACCAAAGCAGAACTCATCAAAGCCGTTGCCGAAAGCAAAGCCGTCCCCGAGGGCCTGTCCCAAAAAGCCGTACAGGCCATCATCGACGAAACCTTCGAGCAACTGAAAAAAGCCATCAAAAAAGACGAGCGCTTCAGCGTTCCGGGCTTTGGCATTTTCAATAAGAAAAAACGCCCCGCCCGCATGGGTCGCAACCCCGCCACCAAAGAGAAAATCAAAATCAAGGCGCAAACCACCGTTACCTTTCGTCCGGCGCAAGCGCTCAAAGATTACATGGGCAGCGGTCGCAAATAGCCGTTACCCCAGCGTTCGCATAAAGCGTTTCACCGCAAGTCGGTGGAGCGCTTTTTTTATTGTGGGGGATTGTTCAGATCATCGTTAGGGCGGCGCGCAACACTTTCAAGCCCGCGTCCCAACGACCGCGCCTATCGCGCAACACCACTATCTCTTCTTGGCAGTCTGCGGTGCGGTGTCGTTCGACAATGCCCGGACAGTGAACCAGCTCATCTGCGAGCGCTGTCCCGGGGGTGCGGCGCAACACGAAGGCCTTGCGCATGCGAAAGACGCTGCCGGACAACACCACCTCTGCGGCGACATCCAGCCCCGACAAACTGGAGGGCGGTGGTTGCATCTTCAGGCGCACCTCCACCGGACCGGTCTCGTCCTCGCGCACCCACCACGAGGCCTCGCCTTCGGGGCACGTCTTCGCCGTTGTGCGCACCACCGAGCGGCGCCACGCCCGCAGGGCGCGAAAGCTCTCCACCGCAGGGTCCACCGGCAATTCCGAACGGTGAAATGAAAACCAAATGGGCACCACCCACAACGCGCCACTCACAGCGATGCGCAACATGTCCTGGCGGCAGTCTCCGTGGCAATGCCACACCCACACCCCGAGCGATAACAACACCGCGCCGAGGCACAACGCGCCGCGCACCGTGGCGGCATCCAACCAAGACGCGCGCTGTTTTTCATAAGTGCGCACCCACAAACCAAAGGCGTGCACGTCCGCGGCCGACATCTTTCGCCACGCACCCGCATGACCGCTGCGCGCGCCCACCGCTGTCCGCGCTGGAATCCACAACAAAATGGCGGCAAAAAAAGCCGGCACACTGCCCGCCATGACATCGCGCCATCCCGCGTAAATGCCCAAGGCCAGGGCCAGCAACGAGAGCAGCAACCGCATGGACATCGGCGTGCGCGGCAACCACCGAAAACGCGCGGACAGCCCCATGCTGCGAAACACGCGCCGCACCTGTGCCGAGCGCAACAACAGCAGCCCAAAGCCCACCAGGGCGATCAACGTGGGCCACCAGTGATTGGGAAGCGGAGCGTGCACCGCCTGGGACACGCCCGCCATCTCCGGGGCGCCGTCCTCGCCCAATAGCACCTCGCCGGATACCTCTCTCGCGGGCAGGGACACCAAGGCGGCATCGAAGTCCACCAGCACCCGCATGGGATACCATCGGGGCGCGCGGTGCTTCAAAAATGACATCTCGTGCAGGCTCTTATGGGTGGTGTCGTAATCGGCCACCACATCCTTTTCGGCGACGATGGCGGCATCGCGGCTCTCCCCGGGCAAGCGCAGGGCCACCGACATGGATTTCATGCCTTGGTCCCACACGATGGGCGTCCAGTCCAAGCGCGCCCGCCCAGCGTAGCGGCGCAACGCACCCGCGGCGACAAAGTCGATGCGGTGCACCAGGGTAAACACCACCGTCCCCGCAGAGACATAGGCCTTGTCCGCCAAGACAATCCGCGCGCTGCCGTCCGGACGTGACGATGCCTTCACGTGTTGGCGCAAGCCGCCCACCACCCGGGCTTCGCAGGAATCTGGCACCAAGTCGGCGCCGGGCAAGGCCGCCAAATCAAAGCCGCGGAAGCGACCGCCCTCCACGTGAAACTGCGCCTGGGTCTCCACGTACGACGCCCCCTCGCGCACCACCGAGACGCTCACCGCCACAGACTGCAGCGAAGACTTCGACCACGCGGCATCCGCTGGCGATGGCCACAGCAACGCCACCAGCGAGATGGCCAGCAACAGATGAAAACGAGGAACTGGAATGCGGCGGTCCATATATTGGAAGTAACCGACGCGACATCCCAGGGCAAATTTTGTGCCCAAATGTAGGTGCGAAATCACATTGTGGCGTTCTCTTTGTCTGCCCGGCAAAAAGGCATAAGATAACACCCCATGTACGACTCCCGCATTCAGAGCGCCCTGCTCGGCTTTGTTATCGCGCTGGCCATCACGCTCTCCATGCTGCTGCGGCGCAACAAGGACCACAAGCAGATGCTCTTCATCGTCTTGTCGGGCAACGTCGCGCTCTACTACCTATTCACCTTCTTCTTTCAGTGGCAGGGAAACCCCTGGTTCGAGCGCCTCTCCCTCCTGTGCGCCATCGCCTTGCCCCTGGGCGGGCTCCAATTCTTCCGCTCGTTCAACACCACCGGCCAGACGCGCGTACGCCTCCACCGCACCGCCCTGGTCTTCGCCGTGCTCCTCGCCATCATCACGCTGCATCCTTCGGGCGTGCGCCCCGCGCTGGGACCGGCGATCCTCATCTACTTTGTCGGCTTCATGCTGGTGGCCATCCTCGACTTCATCGTCCTGGCCCGCACCGCACTCACCCGCGTAGACGCCGCGCGCATCCGCTATCTCGCCGTCGGCGGACTCATCGTCATCACGCTGCAAATCACCGATCGCCTCGACCTCATCTGGGACGTCAACCTGCCCCCCATCGGCCTCGCCGCCAGCCTGGTCTACCTGTACATCATCTCCCAAGCCATCGTTCGCTACCGCATCCTCGACCTCTACGAGATGCTCGGGCGACTGGCCCTCATGACCGCCATGGGCGCCCTGCTCGCCATCATCTACACCGTGCTGGTCTTTTGGGCGGGCCGCGACATCACCCTAAACGTCTTCCTCGCCTCCCTGGTCATCCTGCTGATGTTCGATCCCCTGCGCGACTTCGTTGAGCAAAAAATCGCCGACCTCATCTTCGGCGAACGGCGCATCCTCGAAGAAAAGGTCAACGCCATCAAGCAGCGCATCGCCCATGTGTTTACCATTGAGCAGATGGCCGAAGAGCTCCTCCAGGGCCTCGAAGACTCGCGCCGCTTCACCCACGTATCGCTCTACATGCTCGACGCCCAGGGCAGCGGTTTCGACCGGCATCCGCTGAGCTTTGGCCCGGAGCCCGCCACCCAGCGCGTCGAGATGATGGCCGCCCGCCGCTTCTTTCGCCCCTTTGCCAAAAATGGCGCCGTCATCACCGCCGAGCTCGAGCTGCGCCGCGAACGCTCTTTGTCCATCGGCAAAGAAGAGGCCCCCGACTTAATCGCCGAGGTGCTGGAGACCCTCGAAGACCTCAGCGCCGACGTGCTGTTGTTGCTGGAGGGCGAAGACGATCTCCTGGGCTTGCTCAGCCTAAAAGACGAGCGCATCAAAGACCCGCTCTCCCCCGAAGAGGTCTCACTGCTGGCCGGGCTGACCCACCAGGCCGCCATCACCGCAGGCAATTCGCAGCTCTACCAAAAAATGAAGGAGCGCGATCGCCTCGCCGCGCTGGGCGAAATGTCCGCCGGCCTCGCCCACGAAATCCGCAACCCCCTGGGCGCCATCAAGGCCGCGGCGCAATACATCGAAGAGGTCGTCCAAGAGGAGCACAACGAGAACGCCGAGTACCTGCAGATCATCATCGAAGAGGCCAACCGCTTAAACCGCGTGGTCAACGACTTCCTCGTGTATGCGCGTCCCTCCTCCGGGGCACCGGCCGTGCTGGAGGTCAACGCCCTGTTGCAGCGCACCGCCCAAATCTTCGAAACCGGCAACCGCGATGCCCTCGAATTGCGCATCGACACCTCCGCGGAATTGCCCCACGTGCTCATCGACGGCGAACGCCTACACCAAGTCTTCCTCAACCTCATGATGAATGCGGCACAGGCCATGAAGGACCAAACCCATCGGCGCCTCGACATCACCACGCGCACGCGCAAGATTCGGCGCTTCACCCGCGGCAGCCCCAACGCGCAATACTCCAGTCTCGTCGAGGTGCTCTTTGCCGACAACGGACCGGGCATACCGCCAGGGCTCTTGCAAAAGGTCTTCATCCCCTTTTACACGACGCGCTCAACGGGCTACGGGCTCGGGCTCGCCATCTGCCAGCGCCTGATCCGCGACGCCCAAGGCGAAATAGAAGTGCGCAGCCAGGTGGGGCAAGGCACCATCTTCACCGTGGTGTTGCCCGCCGTTATCCCCGAAGAGACAGAGGACGCGATGTCCTAAAGCCCCGACCGACGCTCACGGCGCCGTTTCCCAGCCATCAAAATCCGCAAAGTCGCCCCCTGCCGCTTGGGGCATGTCGCTGAAATCAAACAGGTCGTGTTGCCAGGCGCTGCGCGACTCCGCGCGAAACCACCGGAGCTGTATCAAAAACGCGGGCACCGCCGCACCGGACAGCCCCGCGCCGGCCACCACCCCCAAGCGGTCTCGCGTCGCAAAGGGAAAGTCGACGCCGCCCCCCAACCACACCGGTCGCCCGTCTGCAGCGCGCATCCCCGCTGGCGTGCGCAGTAACGCCACCGCGCCTTGGGCCTCCACCGACCAGGCCACGGATTCGGCCCGGGGCAGTCGCAGCGCCGCCTTCCACACCCAGTCGCGATGCTGGACAAAGCGCCCCCCGTGGCCCCAATGCACCTCCTGTTGCGGGCGCAGGTGCACGCCGGTGTTGAGCAACAGCCGCATCCCAAACACCTCCAGGGCAAAAGCCCCAAAGGGCAACGCCGAAAAGTCTCCTTCTCCCGCCAAGCGCTGGTTGGCCCCTGTAGGCCCCCAAAGGTGCGCGCCCAACAGCACGCCCCAGCCCTTTTGCGCGACGTCCACCACCGCCCAGAGCAACGACACCCGCAGATCGCCGGGCGACACCCCCAATTGCGGCGGCGTCGCTTCGAAGGGAAACACCGCGCCCGAAATGCGCCCATCGCCAACCAGGCCAAAGAGCGAGCCCCCAAGGTTCAGCTCTAGGCGACCGGGCAACCCCAGGCCCACGTAGCCATCCAGGCGAAAGAACGCCGCGCCCGAGGCCAGGCCCGCGCCGTGACCAAAGGAAATGGCAGCGCCGCCGTGGTGTGAAAAGGGCTGGGCGGTCTCGGTGCCCTCCACAAAGAACCCACCGTTCAACGTGACGGCCGGGGCATGGAGTTGCGGCACCGGGAGCGGGGACGGGCGTTCACTGTGGGCAGCGCCACACCACAACAAAGTCCACAGCGTCGCGGGCAGCCACCAGCGCCATGTCCGCAGTGCTGTCACCTCGCGGCGAGCGCTCGGTTCGCGCGGTATGTTGCGGAGCTCAGGGAGTTTGTGGGGCGTCGGTTGCATCGGCCGTCACCAGCGCACCTGCGCGATACACCATCGGCGCTTCCACATCGGCAAAGGCTTGTGACAGATCGGATTTGGACAGCGCGTGGGCGATGACTTGGTCCATGTGTTCGACCAAGACGATGTCGAGTGCCTTCAGGACGCGCGTGGGGATGTCGTGGATGTCCTTGCGGTTTTCTCGGGGGATGATCACGGTGCGGATACGCCCCCGGTGGGCTGCCAGCACTTTTTCTTTGACCCCGCCGATGGGCAGGACGCGACCGCGCAATGTGATCTCGCCGGTCATGGCCAGGTCGGCGCGCACCGGTATTTTGGTCAGCGCAGACACCAAGCAGGTGGCCGCGGTAATGCCCGCCGAGGGACCGTCCTTGGGCACAGCCCCATCGGGGAAGTGCACGTGGATGTCGTTGGTTTTGTGGAAGTCATCGTCCAGGCCAAAGAGCGGCGCTCGCGATCGCACATAGGTCAGGGCCGCTTGGGCCGACTCCTGCATCACATCGCCGATGCGCCCGGTGAGCGTGAGCTTGCCCTTGCCCGGCACCACCGCCACCTCGGCCATCAGCAGCTCGCCACCCACCGACGTCACCGCCAGGCCGTTGGCCAGACCGATGTGATCTTCGGTTTCTTTTTTGCCCACCGAAAACTTCGGCACGCCCAAGTAGGACGGAACGCGCTGTGCCACGACTTCGAGGGAGTCGGTGACTTCGCCCTTGGCCACGCCGCGCGCCACCTTGCGACAGAGCGACGCGATCTCGCGCTCGAGGTTTCGCACCCCGGATTCGCGGGTGTAGTGGTTGATGATCGTGCGCACCGCGCCTTCGGTGATGCGCAGGTCCACGTCTTTTAAACCGCTGGCCTCTTGCTGTCGCGGGATCAAGTAGCGGTTGGCGATGTTGAGCTTTTCGTACTCGGTGTAGCTCGACAGCTCGATGATCTCCATGCGGTCCTGCAGGGGCAGGGGAATGCCCGACAGCATGTTGGCCGTCGTGATGAACATCACGTCGGACAAGTCGTAATCGAGGTCGAGGTAGTGGTCGTTGAACATGTGGTTTTGCTCGGGGTCGAGCACTTCCAGCAGGGCCGACGCCGGGTCGCCGCGGAAGTCGGAGCTCATCTTGTCGATCTCGTCGAGCAAGAACACGGGGTTGTCGGTGCCCACCTTTTTGAGGCTCTGGATGATCTTGCCGGGCATGGCGCCGATGTACGTGCGGCGGTGACCGCGAATCTCAGCCTCGTCGCGAACGCCCCCCAAGCTGATGCGGATGAACTCGCGCCCCGTGGCCCGCGCCACTGAACGCGCCAGGGAAGTTTTACCGGTACCCGGCGGCCCCACAAAGCACAGAATGGGCCCCTTGAGCTTCTTCACCAAGGCCTGCACCGCCAGGTGTTCGAGGATGCGCTCTTTGATTTTTTTGAGCCCGTAGTGATCTTCGTCGAGGATGCGCTCTGCCTGTTCGGTGTCGTGGTTGTCGGTGGTTTTGTGGCCCCAGGGCATCATGCTGATCCAGTCGACATAGTTGCGAATGACCGTGGCCTCAGCGCTCATGGGCGACATCATCTGCAACTTCTTCAGCTCTTTTTGGCTCTTCTCGAGGGCCTCTTTCGAGATGGCCGGTTTGGAGCGAAGCAGCTTCTCAAGCTCGATGAGTTCGGCGCGAAATTCGTCTTTTTCGCCGAGCTCGCGCTGGATGGCCTGCATCTGCTCGTTGAGGTAATACTCCTTTTGCGTCTTCTCCATCTGCTTCTTGACGCGGGTGCGGATGCGGCGCTCCACCTGGAGGATCTCGATTTCGTTTTGCAGGGCCTGGTACAACTTGTTCAGGCGCTCATCGACATTGAACGTTTCGAGGACTTGCTGGCGGTCTTCGAACTTCAGTGTCGCCAGGTGCACCACCACGGTGTCGGCCAGGCGTGCGGGCGAGTCGATGGTGCGCACCGTGGCCACCACCTCGGGGGGAATTTGGCGATTGAGCTTGGCAAAGGTTTCGAAGGTGTTGCTCAGCTCGCGCATCAACGCTTCGGTCTCCTGAGAGTGCGTCTCCACGTCAGCCTCGAGCCGGTACACCACCTCGAAAAACTCTTCGCTCGGCAGGTATTGCACAACGCTCGCGCGCTGGACGCCCTTAACCAGCACCTTGACCGTGCCGTCGGGCAACCGCAAAAACTGAACGATTTCGCCGAGGGTGCCCGTCTCGTAAATTTCGTCCTGGGTGGGGCTGTTGGTCTTGGCTTCTTTTTGCGCCACCAAAAAGAGCTTCTTGTCCCGCTCCATGGCGGCCTCCAGGGCCAGAATGGACTTATCGCGCCCCACGAACAGGGGCACCACCATGTGCGGAAACACAATAATATCGCGCAGCGGCAATAACGGACATCGGTTGTCCTTTACGTCACTGTTCTTCTTTTCCTCTTGTGTCATGCATATTCCTTATTAATGAACGGCTCGTTCTGAAATGGACGCGCGGTTTGAGGTCGGCCGCATCAAGCGGGTTGCGCTTTTCCCTTGGGCTTGTTTTTGGCGAACAGCACCAGGGGTCGCGCCTTCTTGTGAATGGAATCCTCATTCACAATGACCTCGGTGGCCCCCTCTAAAGACGGCAGCTCAAACATAATGTCGAGCAGGACGTCTTCGAGCACCGAGCGCAATCCACGCGCACCGGTAGACCGCGCAATGGACTGCGTGGCCACGGCTTTCAGGGCCTCGTCTGTCATCGTTAGTTTCACGCCGTCCATGGCGAACAGTTTGTCGTACTGCTTGGCCAGCGCATTGCGGGGCTGGGTCAAAATTTTCACCAGGGCGTCTTCGTCCAGGTCGTGAAGCGTCGCCACCACCGGGAGGCGCCCTACAAACTCGGGGATCAAGCCAAACTTCAGCAAATCTTCGGGCTGAATTTCGGCCAGCAAATCGCCCACGGTGTGGTCTTGCTGCGACCGGACTTCGGCGCCAAACCCCAAGGAGTGGCTGCCCATGCGGCGCTCGATGATTTTTTCGAGACCGTGAAAGGCACCGCCACAGATAAACAAAATGTTGGTGGTGTCGATTTGCAAAAAATCTTGTTGCGGGTGTTTGCGCCCGCCCTTGGGCGGTACGTTGGCGATGGTGCCCTCGATGAGCTTGAGCAGCGCCTGCTGCACGCCCTCGCCGGAGACGTCACGCGTGATGGAAGGGTTGTCGCTCTTGCGTGACAGCTTGTCGACCTCATCGATGTAGATGATGCCGCGCTGGGCGCGCTCGACATCGTGATCGGCGTTTTGCAGCAATTGCACGATGATGTTTTCGACGTCTTCGCCCACATAGCCCGCCTCGGTCAGGGCCGTGGCGTCGGCGATGGCGAAGGGCACGTTGAGGGTTTTCGCAAGGGTTTTCGCCAGTTCAGTTTTGCCGCACCCCGAGGGCCCCAAGAGCAAGATGTTGGACTTTTGCAGCTCGACCTCGCGCTCTTTGTCGCGTCGGTGATCGATGCGTTTGTAGTGGTTGTACACCGCCACCGCCAACACGCGTTTCGCGCGGTCCTGTCCGATGACGTGCTCGTCGAGGACCTGCATGATCTCCTTGGGTTTGGGCAGGGCACCGGGACCTGCGTGCGCATCCGGGGCATCCAGTTCTTCAGCGATGATCTCGTTGCACAAACTGATGCATTGATCGCAGATGTACACCGTTGGGCCGGCAATCAGCTTGCGCACCTCTTTTTGGCTCTTGCCACAAAAAGAGCAGCTCAATGTCGGTCGGTCATTTCCTCTGCCTCGGGTCACAGCTCACCTCACTGCCGTTGGGCGTTCTCGCAACAGTTAGTATATGCACGAAAGCGCACCAGACAACTCACCTTCTGTCGCGCGGCGATCACCGCGTCGCCGTGTCTTTTTTTATGGGCGTCATCACCTGATCGATCAAGCCGTATTCCTGCGCCTCTTGCGCCGTCATGATGAAGTCGCGATCGGTGTCGTGTTGTATTCGCGTCATCTCTTGTCCGGTGTTTTCGGTCAAAATTTCATTGAGGCGCTGGCGCAATCGCAAAATCTCCCGCGCGTGAATCTCAATGTCTGACGCCTGTCCGCGCACACCGCCTAGCGGTTGGTGGATCAACACTCGCGAGTTGGGCAACGCAAAGCGGCGGCCCTTTGTTCCCGCGCAGAGCAACACCGCTGCCATGGAAGCCGCCTGTCCCAGGCAGATGGTAGAGATGGGACACCCGATGTACATCATCGTATCGTAAATCGCGAGCCCCGCATTGACCGAGCCGCCCGGCGAATTGATGTAGAGCATGATCTCTTTGTCGGGGTTGTCCGAATACAAGTACAGCAATTGCGCGACGATAATGTTGGCCACCTCGTCACTCACCTCGGAGCCGAGAAAAACGATGCGGTCTTTTAAGAGACGCGAGAAGATGTCCCAACTGCGCTCTCCGCGGTGTGTCTGCTCCACGATTTGCGGATACGGAATAAAGCCGCTCGTAATGTCTCCGCCCCATTTCATGTCGTCGCCGTGCATGCTGCGTATTCCTTTCAATTGGTTTCGATCAGCCATCGTCGCTCGGGCTGTCGCTCGGGCTGTCGTTTGCATCGCCCTGGGAAGGCATGTCTTTTTCTTCGATTGTAATCAGCGGCAACACAAAATCAAAAACCTTGCGTTCCAGCAACATGCCCTTGAGATCCATGATGCGTTCGCCCTTGCCATACTCGGCGCGAATGCGCGGCAATGGCAGTCCCGTGCTCTCGGCGGTTTGCACAAACCACGCGTCGACATCGGCGTCGGTGACTTCGAGCTTTTCGCGCTGGGCGATGTCTTCGATTAGGAAGTGACGATGCACGAGGCGTGCGGCATCGGTTTCGATACGCTCATTAAATGCGGCGTCATCGCGCTGCATGCCAGCGGCCTCGTCGTCCTCCGCGCCCGCGTCGCGCAGCATTTGCGACATCATCGATGCAAAGCGCTTCTTGTCCGCGTCCACCTGTTTCTGCAGCAGCGTCGGCGGCAACTCCATGGGGTTTTGTTCGCACAGCGCATCGAACACCGCCGTGCGCAACCGCTCGGACTCTCGCTCTTCCATTTGGGTGAGGTGACGTTTTTCGATGTCGGCGCGCAAGTCGGCCAGGGTTTCGTAGTCGCCCACATCCTTGGCAAACTCGTCGTCGAGCTGCGGCAACACGCGCTCTTTGTGTTCGAGGATTTCGCACGCAAAGGTGGCCTCACCGCCTTCACCCAACGAAAACGTCGCCTTGTCTCCAACATTTTTGCCCACCAAGGCGTCGATCATGCCCTGGGGCGTGCGGTCGGGCAGCAGGGTGAAGTCCTGTTGGGGAATGGGCTCGCCCTCGGTGGTGTCGTCGACGACTTGGCGCAATTCACAGCGCACCACATCGCCTTCGGCCACGGCCCGCGGCGCTTCCAAATCGCGAATGGCCGCCAAATCCGATTGCATGCGCCCCAGCTCGGCGTCGATCAATGCCTCGTTGACTTTGAGCCGAAATTTTTCGGCGGTCACGCCTTCGGTAACCAACGCTTCGAGGCGAGGGGCCACTTCAAAGGTCGCCGAAAACGAAAAGTCTTGGCTCTCGTCGAGGGTGCCCAAGTCAAACTGGGGCTGCGACAAGGGATACAACTCCCCCTCTTGCAGGGCCACGCCCAGTTGGCGCGGCACGATGTCATCGATTACGTCTTCATTGATGCGATCGCCGTACAGACGCTTGATCACATGCAGTGGGGCCTTGCCCTTGCGAAATCCCGCGATGCGCGCCTGGCGTCCCACCGTTTGCAACACGCGTTTCACGCTGGCCGCGACTTCATCGCTGGGCACCTGCACATCGATTTTCACTTGAACCGGACTAATATGGGTGATGGTAAACGACAAGATTTCCTCCTGGGTGCGCAAAATAGACGTCGGAAATAACGGTCCCTGGCGCCGATTGTCAAGCTGGGGGTGACCGAAGATGGCACCCCAGTGGAGAATGTGTAGCAAATTGCTCGAATTCGAGCGAAATGAGGCGGCGTTAATCCGTCACTTTGGCGAGCAGAGACTCGAGATTTTGCACGGACAGCACAAAGCTCTCGCGCTCGGTCTCGGTCAGGCGGGTGAGCAAATTTTGGTAGCTCTCGCGAATTTTTTTGCGGCGCTGGCGCATGAGTTGACGCCCTTGTTCGGTGAGCTCCACCATCACCACGCGGCCGTCATAAGGCCCGCGCACTTTGATAACCAGACCGGACTTGGTCAACCGCGCCACCATCTCCGAAGTCGTGCTCTGGGCTGAGCCAACAAGGCGCCCCAGGTTGCCCACCGACACCGGGCTGTGATTGTGAATGACCGCCAATATCTTGTACTGCCCGTAGGAAATCTCTTCTTGGAACTTGCTGCCGCTCAACAACTCGAGCCGGCGAATCAGTTCCTGTGCCATGCCTTCAATTCTTTCGACCGGATCTAAGGAGACATCTTGTAAGTGGTCCATGTTTTTGTCCTTGTTGGGGGCCCGTTGTTTTCAGGCCCATAGAATTGCCCGTTTACTTAAATTTTTAACATAGAACGAATTCACGTCAAACAGAATCTACTCTATGGCGAAATATGTTCGATTTACAATCGCATTAAAAGTGACGTTTCAAAAATGACGCAACCAGCACATTTACCGCTCCGAGGAATCGGTTTCCGCGAGTTCGCGCAGGCAATCGGCAAGGAAGCGCCGGGTTTGGGGATCGCGCAAACCGGGCGCTAGCTCAAACAGGGGAACCAAAACAAACTCCCGCTGGAGAAGCTGCGCATGGGGAATCTGCAGACGGGGCGACCAAAACACCAGGTCGTCAAACAGCAAAATGTCGAGGTCGATGGCGCGGGGCCCCCACCGCAGTGCATCCCCACTTCGCCCCAGGCGGCGCTCGATATCCTTCAGCGCATCCAATAGGGGTTCTGGCGACAAATCGGTGTACACCTCGGCGACGGCGTTTAGAAAATGCGGTTGCTGGGTCAGGCCCCACGGCGCTGTCTCGCGCACCGAAGACAGGCGCGACAGATGCATGCGGGGGTGCTGTCGCATGGCGTCACAGGCGCGGTGCAGTTGTGCCTCGCGATCCCCCAAATTGCTTCCCAAGCCAACAAAAGTGCGGTGCGGAAAATGACTCAGAACAGCACCATGGCACCGAGACGAGCGCCGGCACTGAGGTACAGACCGGTTTTCCACGGGTCGAACATCTCGCGGTTTCGAATCCAACTGGGGCCGACATCCACGAGGCCCTCCAGGATGAGCGACCAGGATTTGGGCAACCGAACCCCGAGACCCAAGGCGCCTTGAAAGTCGATCCAAGTGGCGCGCGAGGAAACCCCGTCCCGGTTGATGAACGTGGGAATGGCGATGACCCGAGCGGGGAGAAAGAGACGCGGCGACTTCACGTCGAAGTGAAACGCCACGCCGGCGCCGAATCCCACGTGGGTGGTGGCGTCGCGCAACACAAAGGGCGTCCCGCCTTTGATGTACTTACCGACGGACAGCCCCATCACCAGGGCCACCCAGGGCTTGAAAAAAATGTGCGGCCACAAATCGATGCCGAAGTAAGCGTGGCGCGACGAAGCGGCGTTTTTCAACTGCGGGCTCAAAATGGTGAAACCCGGCCCCAGGTTGAACAGCAGGCCGAAACGCAGCGGTAACGATTCGCCATCCGCGTCAGCAGCGGATGTTGTGCGATCCGAAGAGGTGCCCTTGGCTTTGTCGGCGGACGATGTCTGGACGTCGAGTTCCGCCACGCGCCTCTCCACATCGGGGCGATCGGTGGCCTGTGGGTTTTTTTCGAGGTAGCGCCGATAATACGAAACGGCGCGCTCGGTCTGCCCGTCGGCCTCGTAGCAGCGACCGATGTTGTAGAGCAGCCCCTCTTCACCGGTGATCTCATACGATTTGATAAAGGAATTCGCGGCGTCGATGTACTGACCGGCCTCGTAAAACACCAAGCCCTGTTGAAAGAAATCTCGGGCGGACGCCTCTTGCTTGGCGCTTCTCGTCTCTTGGGCGGCAATGCCATTTGAGAACAAAGTGCCAGCCAGCATCCAGAACCCCAAAACACCGATTCGCCACCATTGATGTTGTTGTCGCATGCGCTCCCTCGACTGGGCCGTGCAGCGGTCCCCACAGTGCCGCATGGGTCGTGCCCCGAAATCCAAATCAGTTTACTTCGTTTGCGGCGTTGTGGCGAATTGAATGCGGCCAAATTTTTCCAGTGTGTGAAAGTCCCCGCGCATGGGCGGCGACCAGGCCCCAAAGGAGGCGTGTGATGCCCCGCGATCCACGCGAAAGAAGTTGGCCGTGCAGGACGGGGGGACAGCGGCATCTTTGTCCGCAGATTCGCCCGCGGGTTTGTTCGCAGATTCGCCCGCGGGTTTGTCCGCAGATTCGCCCGCGGGTTTGTTCGCAGATTCACCCGCAGATTCGCCCGCGGGTTTGTCCGTAGATTCGCTGGGAGGCGCACAATCAAAGAGCTGCCGCGGGATGGCCAGTTCGGCTGTCCAATACGCCGCGCCGCCATTGGCGGATGTGTGAATGATCGCGCGCCCCGCGGTTGTGTTGCGAAACGACTCGTCGCGAACGCGCCAAGCGGAGTGGGCATAGCCGGTCAGCCGTCCCGACGGTTCGATGGTGAATTCATAGTACTGCCCAGAGGCGGCATCAGGGCGCAGCAGGACGACAAAGGCATCGCCCGGCACAGTGCCCGGAGCGGCGGAAACGGCTGGTGCGCCGCCCGGCGTGTCGTCGAATCCCTTCATGGCCACATAAAAAAAGCGCGCGTCATAACCGAGCCACAGCGATGTCTCCATCGCCGCCGAACGTCCGCTAAGGGCATCGCCAAACGGCGCAACGGGCGCCACATCCGCCCAGGCAGGATCGCCGTCCACTCGGCCATCCAACACCGGAGGTCGCGACAACCGGAACACTTGGACCTCGGGCAACGGCGGCCCCTGGGGCAGGCTACCGCGCATGCGCACCGGCAGCTTCGGTCCGCGAACGCGGTTCTCCTCATCGACCGATTTTCCGGTGGCCGACATGCGTTCGGGCCCGCGCCACAACCCCGTGCGCACCTCGAGCACCGGGCTGGCCCATGTCGACGGCACAGTGATCACTTCGCTGTCCACCACCACGCGGTTCACCGGCCATGTATGGGGCGCCCAGCGGCTGCGCAGCGCTCCGCGGTTGTTTTGGCTGGTCACTAGGTTTCCCTGGGCGTCGATGAAGTGCGAAAAAAACGACCACTCCTCTTTAATGGCCTGGCGTAGGCGCCAATACCACGTGATGGTCGCCTGCTCGCCGGGAAAGAGCTCCATCTGCTCGTTCACCGAATAGCCCAAGAGCACGGCGCCTTGCGACAACTCTGCGTTCAGCGCCACCATTCCCTCCGGGGGCTCAGACAGCAAAAAAGATGCGGGCAGGGGTGTCTTGTCCGTGGGCATCGGCGGAGGCTTCGCGGCTGTAACGGCTTTGGCGGACTGCGCACCCGCAGAGCTTGACGTCGCTGGCCTTTCGCTACACGCCAGCAATCCCGCGCAGCACAGACAGGCCCCCAGCAACGCTCTTTTCACATACCCCCGCGCGCCCCTCATCGGCGGTTCTTCTTTCTGGAAGCCTTGGCCTGCTTGCGCTTGTTCTTCGCCTTGCCTTTGTCTTTGGCCGATTGCAATTTGCGCGCACCGGGACTTCCCGCCACTGCGGCCTGCAGCATCTCGGCCGTGAGGTCTCCCCCCATCCCCGGCAGCCCTGGCATTCCCGGCATCCCCGGCATTCCCGGCATCCCGGGCATCCCCTGCCGCATCGACTTCGGCGGCGTCGGGCCCCGGCCGCGGCCCTTCTTGCCCTTGCGGCCCTTCTTGCGCTTGCGGTTCGACGGGCGGCCACCCGGCATGCCGAACTGGCCGGCCATCTGGGCCATCATCTTGCGGGCCTCGAAGAACCGCTCGACCAGCTGGTTCACCTCACTGACCGGGACACCCGAACCATTGGCGATGCGCTTGCGGCGCGACGCGTTGAGGATCTTCGGGTCCTCGCGCTCGGCGGGGGTCANNCGGCATCCCCGGCATCCCCGGCATTCCACCGTCCCCCATCATGCCCTTCATCTGCCGCGCCATGGCGAGTTGTTTCATACCGGGAATCTTCGACAGCAACCCCGCTTGGCGCCCGATGTTCTCCATCATGCCCTTCATCGCTTCAAAGCGCTCGAGCAGTCCCTCCACCTCTTTGGCCTCGCGTCCACTGCCGCGGGCCACTCGCTCCACCCGGCTGGGCTGCTTTTTAAACAGCGAGGTGTCGATGCGTTCCTTGGGCGTCATGGAATGGATCATCGATTCGATTTTGACAATTTCTCGATCATCGACGTTTTTCAGCTCGTCGGGCATGCCGTCGGCGAAGAAGGGCAGCTTCTCAATGAGATCGGAGAGAGAGCCCATCTTTTTAATCGCCTGCATTTGCTCGAGAAAATCCACCAACGTGAATTTGCCACGCAGCATGCGCTGGGCGTCTTTCTCGGCCTTTTCGGCGTCGACGACCTCTTCGAAGTCCTTGACCAGCCCCACCACGTCACCCATGCCCAGGATGCGCGATGCCATGCCCTCGGGGCGAAATTCCTCCAGCTTGTCGAGGGCCTCGCCGGTACCGATGAACTTGATGGGCGCACCGGTGGCCTCTTTAATCGAGATCGCCGCGCCGCCCCGGGCATCGCCGNNTCGAGCTTGGTCAGCACCACGCCGGTCAGGTTGAGGCGCTGGTGAAACTCGCCCGCGGTGATCACGGCGTCCTGGCCGATCATGGCGTCCGCCACCAGCAGGATATTTTTGGGCTTCACGGTCTTCTTGATGTCGAACAGCTCTTGCATCAACGCGTCGTCCACGGTTTGGCGACCCGCCGTGTCGAAGAGCACGTAATTGCAGCGCAGCGAGCGGGCCTTGCGCATGGCGTCTTCGCAGATCTGCACCGGGTTTTTCGATTCGAAGTCGACGTGTATGGGCAGCTCCAGCCGAGAGGCCAGCACCTGCAACTGCTCAATGGCAGCGGGGCGGTAGACGTCGGCGGCGCAGAGCAGCGGTTTTTCGCCTTGCCGCGCCAACCAGCGTGCCAGCTTGGCCGTGGTGGTGGTCTTGCCCACGCCGTTGAGGCCCACCATCATGATGCCCGTAGGCACATTGCCCGCCGCGCGCTCCAGTCCCGTATTGACCGGCCCCATCATGGCGCTGAGCTCGTCTTCGCAAATCTTGACGAAGGCGTCTGCCGCGGAGATGCGCATCTTTTTGCGATCCTTGCCCACGGCCTGGGTTTGGACAATCTCGCCCAAGGACTTTTCTCTCACGCGATCCAAAAAGGCGCGCGTCAGCTTTAGGTCGACATCGGCTTCGAGCAGAGAGAGCCGGATATCGCGCAGGGAAGCGTCGATGAGTTGTTCGTCGATCTCGGCCAGACCGGCCATTCGTTGGCGGGCTTTGCGAAAGCCCTTTTGCAGTGTTTCGAACATGCCGCAGGTACTCCGGATGACCAGGCGCTTTGACGGGAAGCGCGCATGGCATACCACAAATCACCACGCCCGCGCGATACCCATTGCAGACAATCCATCTCCGGGAGAAAAACCGCAGCGCCGCTAAGACATTCTGGGGGTAGTGCCTTCCGTATAAATGCGCAAAGTGGCTTTTACCGTTGGCGTAGGAACATGGGTTATTCAGCAGCTTCTTCTTTTCGGGGCAACTTCAATTTTTGAATGTCTTCTTCCAACTCCTTGAGGCTGTCTTCACGTTGGATATGCCGCTGGGATTTTTGAAATTTATCATATTCAAAGTTGGCTTTTTCCTGAGCCATCTGATGGCTAATCTTTCCTGCATGAGTCAGTAACTCCCGACCATTGAGCTGAATGATGACATCCAATCGCTGAATCCAATCCGCCATATGCATGGGAATCCTCTGCTGGGCCATGGTTTCGGCAAAAGCCAAATACTGTTCCACCAGTAGGCCGAGCAATGTCATTTCGTTTTCATCAAGATAGTTCTTGGCGATGCTCACATCACTTTTGCGCACTGCCTGATCGGCTTTCTTGTCAAACGACTGCATGCCCATCAATGGCAACGCTGCATCCGATCGGCGATACACCAGTTCTGCCGCCGTTTGCCGACTGATGGCCCAAAGAAGCTTGTTCTGAACCACTTTGAAAAACGCAATGGTCTTCTCGTCCCTAGGGTCGTAGTCGATGCTGGTGGTGTAGATGTCTTTGATCTTTTGATAGAAGAAACGCTCGGAAAGACGAATTTCGCGAAGGCGTTCCTGCAACTCCGAAAAATAGGTCATGGCGTTGCCGGCTTTGAAGCGTTCGTCGTTTAGAGCAAAACCTTTAACAATGTATTCCTTTAAACGTTGGGTAGCCCAGATACGGAACTGGGTCCCCTGGTGAGACCTGACCCGGTAACCGACGGAAATGATCATATCCAAATTGTAAAACTGAACGTCTCTGGATTGTTTTTTATCAGGCATGGCGCCATGTCGAGTGGTTGTCCGGAATTTCCGAACAACCACTCGTTCGTTCAATTCTCCTTCGTCGAAAACATTTTTGATGTGTTCGCTGATGGTTGACTTGGCTTTGCCAAACAATTTCACCATATGCTCTTGGGTCAACCAAACCGTCTCGTCTTCCAGTCGGACATCAATTTTAATTTGCCCGTCAACAGCCCGGTAAATCAAAATTTCTGAATTGCTCATACCCTTCACGCCTCCACGCCACCTTCGTTCACAAGGTCTCGATTTTCCGTAAGAAAGGTCCCGGCGACAAATCCACCCGATTCTCTTATTACCCCATACCCGTTGTGGACCCACCTTGCAGATTTTTTTTGTTGTCACGCATAAGGAGTGACGTTTTGCAGACAATCCATCTCCGGGAGAAAAACCGCAGCGCCGCTAGGACATTCTGGGGGTAGTGCCAACGCCAAAACGCCTCTATGATTCGCAACCATGAAACACCGCGCCGCATCACTGCCCATCTTTCCCCGGTCGCTGCCCGTCTTTCCCCGGTCGCTGCCCGTCCTCATTCTGTCATCGTTTTCCCTCGCGTTCATCCTCTGCCCATTCTTTGCGGGATGCCGCACCCAACCCAACGACGACGCAAAACCCACAGCCATGAACGACCCCGCGGCCGCTGCACAACAAACCGAAACCGCGGCAACACCCCAACGCGAAAGCGACAACGCTGAAGACGAAGACAACCACAATGGCGGCGAAGGAGAGGGGGAAGGTCTGCTCGCCACCAACGATGAGGAGATACCCGACAACCAAATCGACACCGTCCGCCCGCCCGCTACGCGCAAGCCCGAACCCATCGTGCCCTTGCCGGTCTTTCCCCCGCCAGCAGCCGGCGCCATGATCGACATCCCGGCCGGTCAGTTTTTGCGCGGCAGCGCCCCCCAAGATCCCCTGCGCGACCAATTCGCCGAAAACGATGCCCTCGCCACCGACGTGACCCCCTTCCAAATCGACGTCCTTCCCTGGCCCAACGACCCCGCGATTGACTACCTTGTCGGCGTTCCGCGCGCCGAAGCCGAGGCCCTTTGCGCCAGCGTGGGCAAGCGCCTGTGCACCGAAATCGAATGGGAGTTCGCCTGCCGCAGCACCGACAGCCGCCGCTACCCATCGGGCAACACTTACGAGGACAGCCGGTATGCCGAACACGCCGGACCGGCATCGCCCTTTGGCGTCTACGGCTTTGGCAAAATCATGGAGTGGACCGCCAGCGCCTGGGGCGGAGAAGCCGATCAAGTGGAACGCGCAGCGGTGCGCGGCTGGAGCCAAGGCGCCCTAACATTGGGCGAACCCACAACGCCCGAGAAGGGACGCCGCTGTGCCAAGCGCCACCACCGCACCCCCACGCTCAGCGATCCCGAGGTGGGCTTTCGCTGCTGCAAAGGAACGCCCAACAAGGCGGTGTGCACCATTGAAGGGCCTAGGCCGTCCCACAGCCTGTACACCAACATCAAGCCCGAAAAGTTCACCGAAGTGATCCGCATGATCCCGGAGTTGGCCCCCATTCACGACAACCCGCACATGTACAGCGACGGAGACGTGCGCACCGTCTTGGCCCGCCGCGCCAGCGATCGCCAGGCCCTGGCCCGCAGCGGCATTCACTTTCACTGGAAGCCCCTGCGCTGGATACCGCGCCAAGGCACCGAGCTCTGGGTCGCCGTGGGTCGCTCCAATCGCCACGCGTTCATCGTCGCCCTGCACGAAACCATCGATAACGAAGCCTACGTCCACGGCTCCAGCCTCATCCTCTGGGACACGCCCGCCCCCATCGCCATCGCCTGGCGCGAGGGACACCGCGATCAAGTGTACTGGGCGCCCTGCTGGGGATGCCGCGACGGCGGCACCATCGAATGGGACGACGCGCGCAACGAGGTTATCATTACGCACAAATGGTAACGCACGCGGCGCAGCGCACATGCACCGAGGCGCCCCAACACCCAACATTAAAATAGATGCGAAGCTTAAAAGTGCCGCGCGGCGTGTTCGGCGGCTCCGGGCGTGTCCACGTCCTGCCAGCGCCCATCGCCGATGTCGTGCACCAGCGCCCGCCCCTCCTGACACAGCGCAAAGACACCGTCCGATAGCGAACAATCCCCATCGTCGCGCGTAGCTGCCGCTTGCGCAATTTTGTCGAAGAGCGCCGGCGTACAGGCAAAGAGCCCCACATCGACGGCATCGAAGTTATCGAGCACTTTGTGAATGGCGACAATTTTGCCGTTCTCCGTGCGCACCTTGGTGGCGTCGTCCTCGTCGTAAATTTGATCGAGCTTTCGATCCACTGCCAACACCAGGCCGTTTTCTGGCAAAGCTGCCCGCGACAATCCCGCGATGATAGAGGCATCGAAGATGTGATCGGACATCGACAAAAAGAAGGGGCGCGCCCCCACGGCCTCTCGGGCGGACAGCACCGACAAGCCGTTGCTCATGCGGTAGCGCGGATTGGTGACAAACTGCACGTCCATGGGAAGCGCCGCTGCCCGCACGCCCGCCATCACCTCTTCGGCGCGATACCCCACAACGACAATGGCCTCGCGGATGCCCGCCTCCAAAAACCGATCGAGGACGCGCAAGATCAACGCACGCCCCTTGATGGGCAACAATGGCTTGGGCGGGCCCGCATCCGAATGCAGCCGCGAACCGGTACCGGCGGCGATGATCACCGCAACTTCGGGGGTGGGTTGTGACATGGTGTTCTCCTCAAACGGTTGCCTGTTTTTGCAGGTCGATGCACGCGGTCAGGCGTATTTTCGGGCCGTGGCCATCACACCCGCGTGATAGCCACCACCAAACAAAATCAAGTGATTGAGCAGGTGATAAAGATTGTAGCCATCTCGCCGCTCGGCATAACCGGGCTGCAAGGGCCATACCGATTCATAGGATCGATAAAAGGCCTCGGGAAATCGCCCGAACAATTCGGACATGGCGATATCGACTTCGCGGTGCCCAAAGTACACCGCTGGGTCGACGAGCACCGGTTCTCCGCCGGGACCGGGAAAGGCATTGCCCGTCCACAGATCGCCGTGCACCAGGCTCATCTCGCCTTCGGGCGAAAGCAACCACTGCGCGACACGTGCCACCACGCGCTCCAGCACCTGTTCATCGCTGCGCGACAGCAACCGCTGCCTGGCGGCCAGCTCCACCAAAAAGCCCAGGCGATGCGCTGCAAAAAACGACTCCCAGGTATCGGACCAGGTGTTTCGCTGCACCGTCTTGCCAATGAAGTTGTCGATGGCATAGCCCGGCGCTGGATGCCGCGATGTGCGGTGGAGCGTCGCCAAGGCGCGGCCAAAGTCCTCAGCCCAGTCCGTTGTGGGGCGCCCATGGGGGATGTACGCCATGAGCAACACCGGCGCGCCCTCTTCCTCGGCGATACCGATGGGGGTCGGCACAAGCGGTCCCCCGGGCACCTGTAACGCCAGCAGGCCGTCGCGCTCAGCGGCGAACATCTGCGCAGCCCGTGGCGAACGCGCCGTCTTGGCGAACACGTCTTCTCCGTTGCTCAACCGAAGTTTCGACGCGGCACAGATGGAGCCCCCCGACACACTTGCGCGCCGGACAACCGTTACGTCGTTGCCATAATGCGCCTTAAGACAGGCCAACAGACCCGGCAGAGTCATGCCATCAGCCTTTTTCGCTTTGGGCTGCGGTCAACTGACGCAGCAAATTTTTCGTGGTGCGGTCAATCAATTGAAACACGTGTTCAAATCCTTCCGGACCGCCGTAATACGGATCGGGTACTTCGTCACCATCGCTTGTGTCGGTATCGAAGCTGCGAAACAAGCGCACCCGTTCACGCTGCGCGTCGGTCTTGGCCAACTTCAACACTTCTTTTTCGTTGTCGCGATCCATCACCAAGATCAAATCGAAGTCATCGAGATCAGCAGCGCGAAAATGCCGCGCCCGATGCGAAACATCGACACCGTGTGTCGCGCCGATGGCACGCGCCCGCGGATCTGGCAAATTGCCCACGTGATAAGAGATCGTTCCCGCCGACTCGGTTTGAAAATCATCGGCAACACCTAGGGCCTTGGCCTGATGATCAAAAACAGCGTGCGCCAACGGCGAACGGCAAATGTTTCCCATACACACAAACATAATTTTCATGCGCCAACTCCTTGTAGGATGATGTACGTTTTGTTCTGTTTACATAAAGTCTGGCGGTGGCGGCTGATTGACCGTCTATGCGTTTTGTGCTATACAAACTGCGCACCTCACGGTGCTTCTCCGCGTGCCATTCGCACGAAGTATCAGCCTGGAATAACCCGGTAGCTGATTGCGTTATTAGCCAGAAAGCACAAAATAAACAAGATGGCGCAAGTAAAGAAATTCAAAGTAGGCGAAAAGGCAGTTTATCCGGCCCACGGCGTCGGCGAAATTGTCGATTTGCAGGTTCGTTCCATCGGCGGAAAAGAACAGCAGTTTTACATCCTCAACGTTCTCGAAAACGGCATGAAAATCATGGTGCCGGTCGAAACCGCCCAAACAACCGGTCTACGTCATGTTATGTCGCGCGACAAAGCTCGCGAAGTCATGGACATCCTCAAAGCCGACGAGGTCGCGGTCACCTCCCAACCCTGGAACCGCCGCAATCGCGAGTACACCGACATGCTGAAGAGCGGCGACCCCTTCGAGGTGGCGCGTGTGTTTCGCGACATCTACCGGCTCAAAAGCGAAAAAGAGCTTTCATTTGGCGAACGCCGCCTGCTCGATCTCGCCCACTCGCTGCTCGTGCTCGAACTCTCCTTGGCCCTCAACAAAACAGAGGCCGACATCGACAAAGACATCGACTCCATTTTTCAAAGCAAACAAACTCCGGCGGCTTAGTCCTCGTCCGCACTCACCATTACATCTGTTGCTGTGTTGGATGTCGCCTGCGTGCTGGCATCGGCGCCATTGGGCTGTGTGGCTTCGGCAGCGGCTTCGATGGCAGCGGCTTCGATGGCATCGTCGTTGGGGGCGGGGGTTTCGGAGTCGCTCTCCTGCGCAGGCGCATTTTCTTGCTCTGCGGCCCCATCTTCCGCAACAGGGGCAGGCGTGAGTTCGGCCGGCAGTTTTTCGGGAGCCCACCAGTTGCCCGACACCGTGATCAACACCATTAAGCGAATGGAGTCGGCGTAGTAATTTTCGGGTCCCTTGCGCGCAACGGCGGTCCACAACTTGTCCAACCATTCCTGGTTGTCGGGATGCGCCATCGCGCTCACAGCAAACGGAGCAATGAAGGCCATGGTTTCGTACCCGGCACCGCTCAAGGGTTTTCCCTGCAGGGTATAACCGGCCAAAATATTCGATGGCTTTCCATCCGCGGCTTTTTGAATCCAGCGGTTCATGCGGGCCAAAATCACGCGGGTGTTTTTGTCTCCAGAGACCAGCCAATCGGTGCCCAGACGCCATGGATTGCGGCAGGCATTGTAGTAATGGTGCCCGTCGTGTGGCCCTTCGAGAAAGCCCGCACGCGCAGGCTCGGGGTTGGCGGACGACGCTTTAATGATGAAGTCGGGGAGCAACCCGGTCAGCGGGCTGTGCTTGGTTTGGATCGCGTTCATGGTGCGTTGCAAATTGGCGACCAAGCGATCCCAGTCCTTGTTGCCGCTGGCGTGGCCAAAGCTGCGGTAGTGCCCCAGGATAAAGTCGGACGAGCGCGTACCATCTTGAAACGCGGGTGTGCCCGTCCCGGCCCAGTCGCCCAGGTAGGTAAAGCGCGCTTGCGGCTCCACGTCTTTGGCGCGAATGGCGCGGATCACCTTTAGGGCCTCCTCGCGGTAATTGATGGCGCCATCGCTGCCCCACTGGCGATCGGCGAGCAACAGCGCATAAGCGATGTCCACATCGCCATCGGTGGCAGAGTCGACACCGCGATCATCGCGACAGCAGATGTTTTGCGACCAGGCCATCAAGTTGCGGTGCACGGAGCTGGGATGTTCGACAAAGAAATGAAACATGCCATCGAAATACTTTTGGGCGTGGGGATCCGCACCTGCCATCAGGGCAAACACAATCATGCCATAGCCATGCGCTTCAGAAACCGTGAGGTTGTCTTGGCCGTGCCCCGTCGTAATTTGGTAACGCCCTTCGCCACAAGTTTGGCGCAGGTAGCGCGACTTCCACTGCAAATAAAAACTGCGCGCCGTGCGATCCATCTCGGCGCGACTCACGTGACTCGGAAAGATGGTGCCGTCGGCGTATGGCATCTTCACCTCTCCAAAAGGCGCGCGCGGAACGCGAGGCGCTGCATCTGTTTCACGCGGTTGGTAGCGCGGCGAAACCGGATTGTTTTGACACTGTGCCGTCGTGAGTTGCTTGTCCTTTTTTTGAAAGCCGCCCGGCGGCGCGATGCACCCCAGCAGCAGCGTCACCGGCAGAATGAACCAACACACTCGAATGTTAACCAACATCATCAACTCCCATTTGGCAAAGCGCAGTCGCCGCTGCGCAGGCGTGGCTGCGGACAAAAAAAGGCCTCCTACCCGCTCGTAAAAGTCAGCCATGTTACAGGGATAGGAGGCTCCGTAAATACATCAGTGTATTTACTTGTAGAGAATTATTGCATCGTACAATTTTTTTTTCAAATGGTTTGCAAATCACATTGCGGCTTTGCACGCGATGCCAAGCCATGCGCAGGCTATGTGTCTGCGTGCATCAACGTCAACAATGTGATCTCGCTCTCGGTGCCCAGGCGCATCGGCGGTCCCCAAAAACCCGTTCCTTGGTTTACATAAACCTGTGTGCCACTGGCATCGCGATACCATCCTTTGTTGAACGGCTGCTGCAATCGAACCAGAAGCGAGAACGGCCAAATTTGGCCGCCATGCGTATGCCCGCTCAGCATGAGCCCCACGCCGTGACGACGCGCATTTTCAATTTCTCTCGGCTGGTGCGCAAGCAGCACAACGGCGGCGGCGTCTTGGGCACCGCGCAACGCGCGATCGAGATCGGGGGCTTCTTCGGGGATGATGCGGCCAGCGTTGTAGTCGTTAACGCCCACCAAATAAAAGAACTCATCGCCGTGGGAAATGCGCACTCGCTCGTTGCGCAACACCCGCAGGCCCAAGGACGAGAAGTGCGGAAGCCACGTCGTGACGTCCGAGTAGTACTCGTGATTGCCCGTCACCACAAAGACGCCATGCGTGGCGCGCAGCCCTGCCAACGGTGCGATGTGTTCTGCCAGGTGAGCGACAGCGCCGTCCACCAAGTCGCCGGTGATCACCACGATGTCCGGTTGCAGCGCGTTGACACGCGCCACCACATCTGTCAGCCACGCCTGGGTCAGGCTCAACCCGATGTGCAAATCGGAGAGCTGCACCACGCGCAGTCCGCTCATCGATGAGGGAAATTTTTCAAGCCGGATGTCTTGGCGAATGATTGTGGGTTTGCGCAAGCCGCCGGTCACAGCGACACCCGAAGCGCCCACCACTGCCAAGGCCGTAGTCCCCGCGCTCAGCCGCCGGATAAACTGACGACGATCCGGATCATGCGCAGACTTTTTCTCTCCTGCTGGCGTGGTGTCCTTTCGAGACCGCCAACGCCGAAACAAAAAATGCAATATGCGCGCGGAGTCGACAAACAGCAGCGCGAAGACAAACAACAGAGAGGCCCCCATCCACACCAGCGGCAGAAAGGTCCACATCTTTGCCCGTTCAGCGATTGCAAGGCGCGAGACAGCCATGACCACCACCGTTCCCAACCCCATAGCCACAATCAAAGCGGTGAGCAGGCGCCTCCACACGGCTTTGTGAACCGCATCCGCCACCAGTCGCTTCCACATATAGAACTGCATCGCCGAAAACACCGATGTGAACAGCAATGCAAACACCAAACTCTGCCACGAAAACGCATTCATCTCTTTGCATCCAACCTGCTGTGTTGCCGCCCCGCATGGGCATCTATCAGACAAATTTCAAATTGGCGATGTTTCCCGTTGTCGCATTTGACAAGTCGCGACAAAACGCCTCACACTGCCGCACGAAAAGGAGGTACCGTTTCAACCATGTCATTTCAACACACCACGCAACTGCGCGACGGCATCACATACCACCAGCTCATCAACTCGCGAACCGACGAATCCATTTCACTCATCCCCGAATTGGGCGGCACCATCGCCTCCATTCGCCTGCAGGCCACGGGCGCGCCCAAAGAGTGGCTCGTCTTCGACGACGCCGACAAGGTGCGCACCAACCCGCTGTTTCGCGGCCGCTTTTTGTTTCCCTTCAACGACCGCATCCCAAAAGCGCGTTACACCTTCGATGGCACAACGCACCAACTGCCCGTCAACAGCCCCGATGACGGCTCGGCCATCCACGGCTTCCTGCACCAAATGCCCATGCGCATCGCCGATGTCCGCACCGACGAAGACGCAGCATCCATGCGCCTCGAAGCCCGCATCGCGCCCACGGATTTCCCCGGCTATCCCTTTGCCATCCAGCTCGCCATCACCTATGTCCTGGACGCAAAGGGCGTCACCCTGCGCTTCGACATCGCCAATCCCTCGCAGCGCCCCGTGCCCTTCGCCCTGGGATGGCACCCATACTTTGCCCTCGACACCGAGGCCACAACGCTCATGGCATCCTACGAGCGCTTTGTCGAAGTCGACGACGCTCTCCTGCCCACGCGGCAGCTCCTGCCCACCGCCCAGACCCCACTGGACTTCTCCTGCGGGCAGCCACTCGAGGGCATGTCCGTCGACCTGGGGTTTACCGCCCCTGCCGACGGCATAACGCGACTGCGCCACCGCGACGCCCAGCTCGAAATCCACCAGGACACCGCGCTGTTCCCCTACACGCAGCTCTACATCCCCGAAGACGGGCGCTCCATCGCCATCGAGCCCATCACGGCTGCCACCAACAGCTTCAATTTTCAGGAACTGGGACTGCGGGTGCTCGACGCTGGCCAAAGCGTACAGGGCGCAGTGCGCATCCGCTGTCACACCCCCTAAGCGAGACTTATGGTTTCGTCCTGCCCGCGCGAAACAAGTTCAACAGCAAGAGCACAAACAAAACAACGCCGGCGCCACTGGCAATGCGCGTGGCCTCCGCGTTGGAGACGCTGTGGAAATAAAGTCCGGCGCCCACGCTCGTGCCGATGAGGAGGGTTAGGCTGAGCTGTTGCACGGCCAAGTACAACAGGCGCGCAGCCGATGACATGCCGTTGATGCGCACCGTTACGTTGCCCGCCAAGACGCCGTTGGCAAATTTTTCAAGCAAACGCGGCAACGCCAAAAACGACATGAACTTTTCGCGCCCAAAATCGAAGAGCAGCTCCGACCAGTCGCGGTCGGCGTCGAGCACCAATTTTTCGAGGTATGGGCGAATGATTTGCGCGGGCTTGAGCTGCGGATCGAGGTGCGAACAGATGCCTGCCAGCAGCAACGCCGTGCGCTCCAAGAGCACCCACTCTCGCGGCATTTTAAAGGCGCTTGTGATCTGCCGAAGCCCCACGTTCATATCGTTTAGGTCGGCCAAGTGCGCGAAGCCCTTGCTGGCATCGATGTTGATCGATGAGAAGGAGAAGTTTGTCAGGTGGATCTCTTCTTGAAATTTTTGGTGAAAATGCTCGATCACACGTGTGGCAGCTTCGGTCTGGTCGGTGCCAATGCGCAAAAACCCCATGTCCTTTAGCGACTGCAACAACTGCTCTTCATTGCCCTTAATAATGGCTTCTAAAAACGAAATGAGGCCGGAGCGCATGGAGGCGGAGAGATGGCCGACCGCCCCAAAGTCAAGCAGGGCGATGGCGCCGTCGTCGCGGATCAAAATATTTCCCGGATGGGGATCGGCGTGATAGATGCCATCGACAAAAATCATTTGGCAGTACACGGTTAACAGGCGCTCCGCGATGTGGGACGGATTGAGCCCCTTGGCGGTTAAGGTGGCCACATCGGTGATCTTGGTGCCCGAAATGTATTCGAGGGTGAGCACGCGCGAGGTGGAGAGCTCGTCGAGAACTGTCGGAAAGACCACCCCGGAGTCCGGGGCAAAATTGGCGGCGACGGCCTTCAGGTTTTCGGACTCTTTGCGAAAATCGAGCTCTTCGAAAATCATGGCGCGGATCTCGTGGTAGTAGTTGTCCAGACCGCGCATCTTCACAAATCGCTTCACCAAATTGAGCACGCGCCAGACGGTCTTTAGGTCGGCCGCGGCCACTTTCTCCACGTCGGGATGCCGCACCTTCACCGCCACCTTTCGGTGGTCGCGGGTTTCGGCCAAGTGCACTTGCCCCAGGGATGCCGAAGCGATGGGCTCTTCTTGAAAGGACGCGAACAACGCCTCAGGAGACGCGCCCAGCTCTTGTGCGATCTGCATGCGGATCTGCTCAAAGGGACGCGCCGGAACCGCATCCTGCAGATTGGACAAGCCCACCCGCAAGGTCTCGGGCAAGAAACTGGTCATGATGCTGAACAGTTGCCCTATCTTGATGAACATCCCCTGCAACGAGAGAATGGTCTTTTCGATGCGCGCGGCGTTGCGCACATGCAGCGCGTCGATGCGGAGTTCTCTGTATTCGTCACCCCAGAGCCTCGCTCGAAATGCCAGCCATGCATACGAGAGCAAAATCAACCAAGCGGTGGTGTAGGCTTTGAGAAATCGAAACGTCGCGCGTTGAATCGGTTGTTTCAACGTCATCGGTGGGTTTACGGCACTTTGGCGAGCAACACCGTGATGTTGTCGTGTCCGCCGTTGCGGTTGGCCTCTTCAATCAGCGCCTGGCAGGCCGCGGACAAATCGGAGCCCTTGGACAACAAAATGCGCTGCATGTTTTCGTCGGTCACTTCGCCGCTCAAACCGTCAGAACACAGCAAATACAAATCGCCGTTGCGCAGTGGTTCGAAGGCCACGTCGACCTTCACGGACTCCTTCATGCCGAGGGCGCGGACAATGACGTTTTTGTGCGGGAAGCTCTCGATCTCCTCGGGCGTCAACTTTTTCATTTTGATGTAGTCGTTGAGCAGAGAGTGATCCTCGGTGAGCAACTCGAAGCTCTTGTCGCGCAGGCGATAAATGCGGCTGTCGCCCACGTGCGCGATGTACACGCCCTCCGCGACAAAATACAGCGCCGTAATCGTGGTGCCCATGCCGCGGTACTTGGCGTCTTTTTTTTGTGCCTCGTGGATGCGCAGATTGGCGAGCTTGATGGCGGTAATCAAACGGTTTTCTTCGTAGCGCCGGGAGCGATCCATTTTGTAGGGCCAGGTCAGCTCCGGATCATCTCGCGTATCTTGAAAGAAGGTGCGCATGGTTTCGACAGCCATTTGACTGGCCACCTCACCCGACGCATGTCCCCCCATGCCATCGCAGACAATAAAGAGATTTTCGCCTTCCATAATGGTGAATGTGTCTTCGTTGTGATTGCGCTTCATCCCAACGTTGGTTTCACCGGCGACGATAACTGAGGGTTTCAAATGCGACCTCGTCTTCTGTTGGTGGGGTTGGTGATCAGCCCGCCAATACCATGGCTGTAATAATGACGCCCAGAAAGATGGCTGCACCGGCACCGAGGGCAATCATCACGAGTGTCTTGGGGGCAGGTGGGAAGTCATTGGGTGCCACGGACATTGTTGATGGCGACGCTTCGTAAGGGGGAGCGGCTTGTGCGGTAGGCGCAGCGGCAGCCGGAGCGGCGACAGCAGCAGCGACAGCAGCGGCAGCCGGGGCGACGACAGCAGCGGCAGCCGGGGCGACGACAGCAGCAGCAGCGGCGGCGACCGGAGCGGCAGNNGAGCGGCAGCGGCGGCGACCGGAGCAGCAGCGGCGGCGACCGGAGCAGCAGCGGCGGCAGCCGGAGCGGTAACGGCGGAAAGGTCCGCAGCGGGCGCGCCCAAAACGGTCGCTTGAAACGCTGCTTCAGCAGGAGGTGACGCAGCGGCCGGAGCGGCAGCGGGAGCGGCGACGGGTTCGGCAGCGGGAGCGGCGACAGGCTCAGGAGCCGGAGCGGCCGTTGGGGGTTTCACGGCGGGCATGCCAAAAACCGTTCGCGCCGCCTGAACGGGTTTGTTCTCAGGCGCGACAGGAGCGGCGACGGGTGTCGCCATTTTCACCATTGGGGCTTCGACCGGTGCCGGCGCCGGTGCCGGTGCTGGTGCCGCCGGGGCTTCGACGTTTGCATCGGCCCCTGGGCCCGTTCCCTGGGGCGCGATGGGTGCACCACCGGTACCCTTTTCGTTTACACTGGGGATTCCAAACATTGTTTTGGCCATGATTGTTTCTCCTTACACGACGAGGTGCAGCCGTAACGCACTGAACCGTCGCGCGTATTCGTTTATAGATCTGTTCGCCAATGTACGTTTAACGCCCTTCGACGTCAACAATCCCCTGCTCTTTCCACACCACAGCAGCCGATGGGCAACAAGCGGCGCTCCCTGGAGAACACGGTGTTGGCCACACAATCGGGATGCATTGGGCATGCGCAGGCGCTTACTCTTTTTTCAACTCTTCTTTCATGCCGATGAGTTGATAGTACTGTTGCAAGGCCTCCACATCGTGAATTTCGAGGACTTCATTCGACAGGCTGAGGTACTGGTTGTCGCGCAAATAGATAATGCCCTGCTTGGTCGTGTCGACGTCCAAACCGATTTTCGACGCCAACTCCATCGGGGTTACTTCGAGTTGCACGGGGGTTTTATCGGGGGAAACCTGCTGCGCCAAGCGAATCAGGGCGTTGACAATTTTGCTCTGTGAATCTTTGAGCATCATGTTTTCAATGCGGTCTTCCGCCGCCTCCAACCGCCGAATCAACTGATTGATCAACTTCAACGCCAGTTCGGATTGCTGCTTGAGAAGCGCGCGAAAATCCTCGGTTTTGAGCGCCAGCAGCCGGCACACCTTGCCAAAAGCCACCGCCGAAACGGGGTGCAAGCGCGTATCGGTAAGGGCGTGCTCGCCAAAAATCTCATCCGTGCGCAATATGGCGATATCCCGCTCCACTTGGCGCACCTTTTTGATCAGCCGCACCCGTCCTTCGAGAATCATAAAAATTTCGTTGCAGGGCTCTCCCTCGGCAAAGATCAAATCGCCGCCTTCGTAGCTCCTGCCGAATTTCTCAAACAACCGATCCGCATTTTTGGCATCTGTTTCCATATGTTCGTTATCTTACGTGCAATGAACGCGATGCGGTAGTGAAATATTGTGTTGCTACGGAAACCAGACCAATCGCCTTGCGGCGCCACATCGCCTCATGCCATGCTCGGCGCCTGTGCGCGGACGCCCGTCTCCCAAACACCCAGATGGCGCCATCCGCCGCAATACAACTATGAACTTCTCGGGTTTCATCGCTGCCTTCATCGCCGTCATCACCATTGGGTTGGGCTTTGCCTGGGTCATTCGCCTCGAATACTGGTTTGGCGCCCACCTCGCCAAATGGGTGGCCGTGCTGGGCCTGGCCATCTGCGCGCTGTCCCTATTTTTGCCGGGGTTTTGGGCCCCAGCCATCACCGGCATTTTTGGCGGCACTGTCGTCTGGGGCGCCACCGAGCTGCCCGAACAAGCCCAGCGGGTAGCGCGCGGCCTCTTTCCGAAGAACCCCAACAAAAGCGGGCCTCAGCCATGAGCCTCTCTTTCACCGGCCTCATCCTGGCGGGCGTCACGGTGGGCACCATCGCCATCGGACACGAGCTCGTGCGCAAACTCAACTATCACTTCGGGACACGCCCCGCAGCACCGCTATTTTTGCTGGGCGCCGCCGTGCTCGGCGCGTCGCTGTGGTGCGCATCCAACACCCTCAGCGCCGCACTGGGCATCGTGGGGCTCACCACCATCGTCGACGGCTACGAAATACTCCGCCAGGAAAAGCGCATCCAGAAAGGACATGCCCCCGAAAACCCCAAGCGCCCCGTACGCCGCCCATAACGACCGCGGGCGTCAGCGCGCAACGCGCCGCAAAATGTCGAGGAAGTGCCCCACTTGTTCGGGCAATGAAAACTTTTTGACGTACTGCTCGCCTGCCGCCACGACGTCGTCGCGATACGGGCGTTCGTCGAGCTTCTCAATGGCCTCCACCCACGCCTCGACCTCGGAGAACCGGGAGAGCAACAAGCCGCCGTCTCCCACGGATTCGATCAGCCCACCGGTGTGCGAGGCCACCACGGGGATCCGGTGGTACATGGCCTCCACCGCCACGCGGCCAAAGGGCTCTTCCCACTGAGAGGGGATGATGATGGTGCGCGTCATCAAATAGATGGTCGCCACATCGGGAGATCGCCGCGCGTGGATCAGGTTGCCCGAGCGCGTCAGCGAGATGCCGTGGGATTCGGGATCGATGAAGCCCTCGACGAAGAGAAACGAGCGATCGGGGAAATGCGTTTTCACCAGCTCGTGAGCGATGTGCAGGCCTTTGTGGGGCAGCGGATTGAAAAAGGTGATGAAGGAACCGGGGTATTGCGGCGGCCGAAAACTGCGGCGGTCGGGCACGGGATACACGACATGCGGGCGCATCTCCCACTCCTGTCGTATGCGGCCTGCCATGAAGTGACTGTTGGTGATCACCGCGGCGAGCTGGTGGCGCACATCGCGAAACAATTGCATGCCCTTGCCGGGATCGTGAACGTAAATCGCCACCGGAATGCCGTGGTGGTGCAGCAGGTCCATCATGCGCGCAATGTCTCCCTCACCGCACTGGGGTTCGGCGCTGGAGGTCAGCACAATGTCGGGCTTGTAGCTTTGAATGACGCGCGTAAATTCCTTGAGGTAGTCGCTCTGCACCAAGCCGACGCGGACGCCTTCGGCCATGTAGCTGCGCTGGCGCGTGCGCTCATCCGTGCGCGGTGCCACGATGCCGTGTACGCGAACAGTGGCCCCCTGCTGCACCATTTCGCGCGCGAACTCATGATTGGCGATGTCAGCGCCGCTAACAGACGTGGGAAACCACCAGCGGTGATTGGCGACGAGAATTTTCAGCGAGCGTCCAGACATAACGAGCCCAAGAAAAGACACAAAGCCCGCCGTCTGTCTATCCAGATTGCAGATTTATCCGTGTAGGAAGTGCGCGAAACCATTCGACGAAACCTTTGGGTGTGGTACTCATCTCGCCATGAGCACTCTCTCCCTATTTTTGATGCTGGTCGGTTTTTGCGGATTTTGGTTGGCCGCGCCATGGGGCCTTGTCGCCTTGGGATTTTCGTTGGTCGGGCTGTTCCTGGCCACGCTGGACCTCACCCACAAGGACGCGCCGGCGTCGTCGATCTCGCTGGACATCGCCACGTGGCTGTATGGCTCGGCCACCTTGGCCTACGGCGGCGCCTTTCAATTGCGCGCCATGAACGGCGACATTGCGTCGCGCTTGCCCGTGGCGGATTGGCATGTCTACTTGGGTCTGGGTGCTGGCGCACTGGCCCTGGCCATCGCGCTGGTCCTCATCGGTCGGCACCGGCTGCGCGCGCTGTTTACCGCCACATCTCTGGTGGCCCTGCTCGCCTGCGGTTTTCTTTTCGCCTTGGCTGTTTTGCAAGCCGACGCTGCGGGACTGCGCCTGCTGTAACCGCTTTTGCAAACGCCCCCCAACGCGCCTGCGACACGCCGCGGATTACTTCTCGGTGCAAAGCCCGCGGGCCAAAGCCACGACGGTTTTGACGCCGAAGCCCTTGCCGCCCTTGCCCAGATGTCCCAGGACGCCCGGCTTGCCACCGGGACCCGCGATGTCGATGTGCACCCAGGGTGAAAAGTCTTTCACAAAGCGCTTGAGGAATAAGGCGGCACAGATCGAACCGCCCCAGCGCGCGCCCGAGTTTTTCATGTCGGCGATGTGAGAGTCGTACGCCTTGTTGTACGGCGCGTGGAGGGGCATCTCCCACAGGTATTCGCCCGCGCTTTTGCCGGCGTCCAACACGCGGCGCGTAAAAGGCGCGTCGGTGCCGTACACCGCGGCGATGTCTTCGCCCAACGCCACCACGGCCGCTCCCGTCAATGTCGCCGCATCTACGAGGAAGTCGGGTTTCGCTTCGAGGGCCACGGAAATGGCGTCGGCCAAAACAATGCGCCCTTCGGCGTCGGTGTTCTCAATCTCCACCGTTTGGCCGCTGCGCATCCGGATGACATCGGAGACGTTGAAGGCCGTACCGGAGATGGCGTTGTGGGCCATGGGCGCAATGCAAGTCACGCGAATGGGCAACTGTAGCTGGGCGATGGCGGCGGTGGCGGCCAGCATCATCGCAGCGCCCGCCATGTCGAACTTCATGTCTTCCTGGCTCTTGGCGGGCTTGAGGCAGTAGCCGCCCGAGTCAAACGTAATGCCCTTGCCCACCAACGCCAGGTGACGGGTCGCGTTGGCCGGCGCGTATGTGGCCTTGACCAAACAGGGGGGCGTGGCCGAACCGTTGCCCACGGCCAAGATGCCGCCGCAGCGCTCCTTGGCCAATCGCTTGTGGTCCCAGATCGCAACGTTGAGTCCCGCCTCCTGGCCAAATTGCACCGCGGTCTCCGCGAACGTTTTGGGGGTCATCACTTGGGGCGGTTCGTTCAACACATCGCGCGCAAAATTGACGCAGCGGCACACCACCTCGCCTTCACTCAAGGCTTGGCGCACCGCGGCGACGTCCCCGGTCTTCACAAAGAGCGCCACGGAGATGGGCGGCTTGGGCTTTGTTTGGGCCTTGGACTTGTAGGTGTCGAACGTGTAGCCGCCGAGCAAGGCCCCTTCTTGCACGGCAGTGGCCAAGGCGGCGTGGGCATCGTTGAGGCACACCACCACGCGCTTCAACGAGAGCTTGCGGGCCAGCCCAATGGCCTGGCTTATCATTTCGCGCAACGCCTGTGCGGCCTTCAGGGGCTCGTCGCCCACACGGCGCACCGCCGCCGCCACGCGCTTGCCGCCGTACTCGCCCAGAAAGGTCAACGCCAATTTGTCGCTGTCATCTCCCGGAGCCACCGCGGACAAGGCGCCGGGTACATCCGACACCGAAAAAGCGGGGCGCTTTCGCGAAACCCATGGCAAGCAGAGCAAATCGCCTGTCTTGAGCGATGGCATTTTGGGTGAAAAAGAAAATGTCGACATTGTCCTCTCGCTTTCTTGCATGTGCGCCTACAAAACAAAACAACGTCAGACTCTTGCGCTTGGGCCGAGCAATTTCAAGTGCCTATTTTGTCTGCGTGCGTGTCCGGCTTGTCTGGCGGGTGCCCGGCACCCCCGTGTCCGCCCTTGTCCTGCGTGTCCGCCCGTTGTCTTGCGCGTCCGCCCGTTGTCCCGCGTCCGCCCGTTGTCCCGCGTCCGCCCGTTGCCCCCTGCAGGTACCCGGCGTTTTGCCGGCGTAAAATAATTTCCACCCAAGACATTTTTTGTCCCGGCAGTGTTGTAGGCTGTGCCTTTAAAAACGCAGTTGGGATGCCCTGCGCTGCGGAACCATGCGGTGAAAAAGAACATGCGGTGAAAATCCCGCAGCGTCGGGAAATCCGATGAAACCCGATTGGCCCGCGTTCGCCACCGCACTATACTCGGGCGTCGCCCCATCGATTGTCCCCAAGGAGGCCCCATGAGCGCACTAAACCAAGTTCTCGAACACTTCCGCACCCACGCCCGCACCGAGCGCGAAAAGGGCACCTACTTCGAGCAACTCATCCAAGACTACCTGCGCCACGAGCCCTCCTACCACGACCTGTACAGCGCGATTTGGACCTACGCCGAGTGGGCCACCAACAACGGCCTAGACGCCCGCGACGCCGGCATCGACCTGGTGGCGCGCACGCACTTGGGCGACCTCCACGCCATCCAGTGCAAATTTTACGCCCCCAACCACGTGGTGCAAAAGCGCGACATCGACAGCTTCTTCACCGCCTCGGGCAAGAAGCACTTCTCCGCCTTTGGCGTTTGCACCTGTGGCAAATAAGTGATGTGAGTAAGGCGTCCGGATGCGAGGCTAGGTGCCAAAAATAAAGTAAAAATGGATGCCACAAATTCACTTCCGTGTGTCTACAAAATCAAAAAAGGGCATCTCTGACAGGTGATATGCTTTCAAAGCGAGATCGTCGAGGCGTTGAAAGTCGCGTTTGCGAAAGGCTTGTTTTATTTCGTTACCAAGGCTTTTTCCAATATCTGTCGGCTCGGGAAGGCGAATGCGGCGTAGGTATTGTGCCTGAAATCGCAGGTACCCTCCGCGCATTTTCACAGCGTAAGACCAAACGAAGAACAAGGCGACGCGAGAACTCAATAGTCCACCCAAAATTTCCAAATCCCAAATATCGGAAACGACGAAATAAAGATTGTGATGCGGGTGATATAGACCTTCGTCAAAAGCAACTTCGTTAGAGCCTGCGATATCTGGAATTAACAACTTTGGGCGTGAAACCATATCTGGATATACACGGTCAATCGTCCTGAACCAAGCTCGTGGGTTTTTGCGAGCGACGTGGCGCTTTTTGACCTCCGCTCCTCGGTCCATCAAGTATTTCTGTAGTCGAGGGAACGAACCAAGATCCACGACGCCACCATCGACAACAAATGTATTGATTACGAAACGCCCAGCATTTTCTATTTTTCCAGCACGAATATCTTCACGCATGACCAGCGGCACAAGTCTGTCGGGTTCAATATCCGTGTCTTGATTGACGACATAAATCTGATCGCATCCAGTTGCTACGCCGATTCCCACGCGAGCAGTTGCCTCAATTTCTCTGAAACGCGCTTCCAGCAGACGCAAAATTGAGAGGTGTTCGGGAGCACTCAACACCCATGGAGCATCACCAGAAAACCAGTCCGAGTAACGTGTGATGTTCACGTCGGGAGTTTTGATAGAATCATCGGCAATGGCAATGGATACACTTCTGCACTCAGTTTCGCTCGCGGTATTCATCGTGACGACTGGAACCACAGCAGGTTTCTTTCTGGAGAAAACGAATATGGATGGGTATGCAATCACATCGGATTCGAAAGGGGATGTGTTTTGAAGATCTACATATGCCTGCACGCCAAAATTCTTGGCTACCATGGAGCGCAGCGGGGCACCATATTTGTTTAAAATCCATCTGTTTGCGCAAATGAAAGAGAGAATACCGCGTTCGGAAAGGAGTGAGAGGCCACATTCGATAAACGCGACATAGAGATCAGCGCGATCATAGAGCGTAGTAAAACGCCTCCTGTACTCGGCGTGCAACACAGGAGAAAGTTGCTCAATGCGAATGTAAGGTGGATTGCCAACAATAACATCAAAGTCTGACGAAATAGCTGCCAGAAGAAAATCTTCGCAACGCACCCACGCATTGACCAATGTTTCTGCAACGTCAGCACTAACCCCCAGACGTTGCAATTCGCGACCAAGAGCCTGTCGGGTCAAATCGACATGTGTTTCATCGATATCAAAGGCAGTAATGCATTGCGTAAGCTCAGCGAAGCTGACATCAGCCCGGCGGGCGGCACCGATCAAACGACGGACTGCGGGAATCAGAAAAGCACCATGCCCACAGGATGGCTCCAGCAATCGCAGGTCGAAGATATCGCTGTTTTCTGAATATCCACAGAGATCAAGAATGAGTTCAACAACGTGTGGTTTGGTGAGAACAACACCGTGTGTTTCGCCAGAGGCACGTACTCCATAATTGTAAGCTTCTTTCGAAACAACAACGGGCAAGGAAAGAGATAGTTGCATACGTCACACACTTCCGAGGAATGTCTGAACCTGTCCACCGAGTCCCGCAATGAATCTCTTCATGGAAATATCTTGGGCAGGCTCCTTGTAGGCCCCGGATTTAATTCCGTCACGCGATGAAACGATGAGTGCCGTTGCGTCGTAGAGTTTTTCTCGAACCAGTTTGCGCAACAGAAGTTCGTAGCGATTTACGTAGGATGTGTTTTTGAATTCATCGAATACTTCGAAATGAGGTTCGCGGACGCCAACAGGTGAACGAGAACTTTCGCAGTCTTCCAGAAACATCAACCATCCAACCCAGGGGCGGACTTGGTGCTTGCCAAATGCTCCCTCTCGAAAGGCGGTCCACAGGTCGGTAGCATTGCCAAGTGCTTCTTCGGTACGATTGTTGAAATTATTTCCGAATGAAGGCCCCGCTTGAGATTTGAATTCAACTGCGGCGACCAGTTGCCCTTGGTGAACGACCAATAAATCCCATTTTTTTGTCGGTCGAAAGAATCCCGGAATTTCGAGTTCCTTGCGGACAAAAATGCTAGCATCCGGCATTCCATTTTTGGCAACTACCCAGCGAACCAATTCGCAGAAGCCATCCATTTGTTTTCCGCCGGTGACAGCCCGTCGATTTCCGCGATCAGCATCGTTAATTCCCTGCCTATTGGCTTGCGCAGCTAGTGTCGTCCAATAATGGGCAACGGCACGCTTGATACGAATTTCATAGCCTTTGGGCACAATATTGGTCGCCATGTAATGTATCTCCTGTCGGCGTTATCATCAGTAACACTGTATCAGTGGATGCAACCGGTTCAATTTGTTTTACGCGAACATATCACGGGAAGAGAACCTCCAGGTGAAAGAAGCCGAGCGCTACCGGGTCGAGAAAATGCGCTTCGGCAAGGCCAAGGCCCAAGGCCGCGCCGCAGAGGACAAGAGCGTGCTGGTGTACAACCCGCACGTCACGGTGTCGGGGATTCCCCTTACGGCCTACGACTATGTGGTCAACGGCAAGTCGGCCCTGGACTGGGTGATGGACCGACAAAAGGTGAGCACCGACAAGGACTCGGGCATCGTCAACGACGCCAACCTGTGGGCTGCCGAAACCATGGACAATCCGCGCTATCCGCTAGAGCTGTTTTTGCGGGTGATCACCGTGAGCCTCGAAACCCAACAGATCATCGCCAGCCTCCCCGCCCTCCAATTGCCGTAGGCGTAAACGCAAGGGCGGACACGCAGACAAAGGGCAGACACGGGGAAAGGGCGACCACAGGGGGTCGCCCCTACATCGAATACATCAATGAAAACAGGGTGTTGGGCGGTGTGTGTGCGGGGAAATAGGACCGGTGGGACCCGTAGGACCAGTGGGAGGCCGCGGGGAAAAGTAGGACCAGTGGGACCCGTGGGACCGGTGGGATGCCGCGGGGAAGACGGGGTAAATCGGGGCGGAGGCAAATCGGGGCGGTTTGTTGAGCGTGAGGGGATTGCATGTGATACAATGGCATCTTCAATGCCGCGAAATGGGGTGGCGCGGCGGTCTTTGACAAGGGGCGTTTTCTCTGGCCAGGAACGGGGACGAGGGTACCCGCAGGACAAAGGGCGGACTACAGGACAAAGGGCGACCACAGGACAAAGGGCGACCACAGGGGGTCGCCCCTGATATGGAGCGACCTGTC
>LSQX01127190.1_pt1 | contig 49915 bp, 41 predicted proteins | sample 654561 | NCBI WGS metagenome assembly LSQX01 (sample SAMN04489861, study PRJNA283612) | anaerobic digester metagenome | isolation source: 4 biogas reactors fed with cattle manure at either 37C or 55C with and... | place: Denmark: Kongens Lyngby | collected 2014
ATCTTAGGTCGGTCTCATTTGCCACTCACACTATACAGTATTCAAGGTTCCAGGGGGCTGGAGCGATCCAGCCCTTTTGCTTGAAAGTTTGGTGCGCACTTGCCGACAAACGCGAGCAGTTGGTATAATATACACACGCGGCGCCATAGTGCATCGGTTAGCACGCGGCTCTTTCAAGGCCGAGAGAGGGGTTCAACTCCCCTTGGCGCCGCCACCTCATTTGATCGTCGCACGCTCTTCTGGCTCCATTCCCAAGAAGGTATCTCGCCGCGTTTGTCAAAGATTGTATTGTGGCTTTGCACGGTATTGGAGGTTTCGATGAACAGGGGCGGGTTTTCCTGGAAAAGACTGCTGGGTATTTCTGCGGCCAAATCCAAGATCTCTAGAAAAATTGGAATTCCATTGACGCGCTCGGGCAGGCAGCGCAAAGTCGGCGCCGCGATGGGTTGTATCACCCTCCTGGTGGGAGCGCTGGGGATTGGTGCCACAGCCGCAGCGATCATATTGAAGTAGCCTACATTGCTCGCAGTCTTTCGATTCTATCCTCAATCGGCGGATGGGTTGAGAACAGATTAGCCAGGCTTCGGCCCTTCAGTGGGTTTGTTATAAATAGATGCGCAGTCGCTTTATTCGCCGAAATCATCGGCTGGGTGTTTGCCTCGAGCTTTTGCAACGCGTTCGCCAACCCCTCGGGATAACGGGTCAACATTGCCCCGCTCGCATCGGCTAAATATTCTCTCTTACGTGAAATAGCAGCCTGAATAAGCACAGCCGAGATCGGCGCGAGGATCGCCAGGGCGAACCCGACAAGCAGCCAGATCGCCTGAGCCTGCCCGCTGTTTCTGTCATCCCTGCTGCGCATCATCCCCAGCCGGCCGCTCCACCAAAACCAATCAGCCATCATCGCGATCGCCCCGACCATCACCGCCACCAGCATCATGAACCGTATGTCATAGTTCTTGATATGCGACATCTCGTGCGCGACGACCCCCTCGAGTTCCTGCCTGTTCATTATTGATATAAGACCAGTAGTCGCGCAGACGACAGCGTGCTGGGGGTCTCTTCCGGTAGCGAAGGCGTTCGGCGATGGATCGTCGACCACATAAATTGCAGGCACTGGAAGGCCGGCCGCCAAAGCCATCGATTCGACGGAGTTGACATAATGCGGAAACTCGGTTTTATCTGCCGGCCGAGCGCGCATCGTCGCCAACACGATTTTATCGCTTTGATAAAAGCTGACAAAAGTCATAGCCACTGCCGCGATAACAGCAATCGGCAGCAATATGGGATCGACTTGCGAGAGCGCATAGCCGACTGCCGCGAAAAATATGATGAATAGAAATATCAAGACGCGTGAGCGCCAAATGTTGGCTGAAATCTGCTCGTACATAATAAAATTGATCTTACTTCGATGCGAAGCGAAATACTATTGGTTGAAGTCGACACGGACCGGTTCCCGAGCCACATCCTCCATTTGGAAATAATCCCGGGCGCTAAAGCCGAACATACCGGCGAGAATATTCGTCGGGAACATCTGCGTCAGGGTGTTATATATCATAACTTGATCGTTATAAAACTGCCGCGCATAAGCAATCTTGCTCTCAGTGCCGGAGAGTTCTTCCTGCAGCATCATAAAGTTCTCGTTGGCTTTGAGCTGCGGGTAGGCTTCGGCAACTGCAAACAGGCTCTTAAGAGCAGAGCTGATCTGATTCTGCGCTTCAGCTTGAGCCGTCACGCCCTGCGCGTTCATCATCGCGCTGCGTGCCTGAGTTACGTTCTCAAAGACCTCTTTTTCGTGCGCCGCATAGCCTTTGACGGTTTCCACGAGGTTCGGTATCAAGTCATACCGTCTTCGAAGCTGGACGTCGATCTGAGACCACGCGTTTTCGATCCTGTTTCGCAAGCTGATGAGCTGGTTGTATTTCAAGATCGTATAAAGCGCGGCGAGAACCACGACGCCGAGTATCACAGAACCTATTATTTGCATGGTAACACCCTTTTCGTGTCGTTAACGATGACAAAACATTCAATATATAATATTCGCTGTCGGGGCCAATAGTTCCTTCGTCGCTTGCATTCGTAAGCGACGAAAGCAGGGAAAACGAGGGATCAAAAAGTAGTTGACAATTGGTATTGTTATTTTTGGAGGATTTGGTAATGTTATTCGATTTTGGTAGGCTGGTTACCCTGGCGATAATACTGTCGTTAGCCTGCTGCTCCTCATCTAGTGGCAAAGCCGGGACGGCTGTTATATTGAAAACCGGGCTGCGGGGCGACTCCTCAGAACTAATCGAAGCCGTAACTCAACAGATCAGTCAGGCCGGTTACTCGGTCCTGCCCATCGATATGCGTGATCTATGCAACTCTCAAGTCCTCAACACCACCAATATCGATTTGCTGGTGCTTCCAAACGCGTCGGCACTGCCTGTTAAGGCTGCGGATATTCTTTTGAATTACGCGAAAGCCGGTGGTGACATCATCGCTCTCAATGCGCCGCTCTGGCAGAGAATGCTGATCGAGGTTGACGGCGCATGGACTACCCGCGAGCAATATCAACGCGCAAACGCGAGCAAACTGCCGGATCATGTGCTCTTTGATTTCAGCGAAATAAAACAATGGATACGCACCTCCAACGACCTCAAAAATCCCAGCGTTTACGATATCTCCGATGGCCCTGCGCCTAGACAAAAATCGCTGCATGCGGTGATACCAAAATTGACAGGCTGGGACACGATAGGTATAGGTAAGCTGCAAAACCCATTCCCTAAGGGCCACACTATCACCGTGTTTTCCGCCAAAGGAACCGAGAAAACGACGCAGCTTTCCGTCGAGTGGAGCGAGAAAGATGGCTCTCGCTGGATTGCTGTGGTGCCGTTGTATCCGGAGTGGCGTCAATATGCCCTTGCGCCTAAAGATTTCAAATATTGGATAAGCGCCCAAGGGCGCGGCAAGCGAGGGGATTGCCTGAAACCCGAAAATGCGGTCGCTTTCTCAGCCGGTTTGGCTCATAGCCATACAGGCTCTGTCGATGGAAAACAAGAGTTTTGGCTTGGGCCGATTGGCACGGTGGAGAGTATGCCGGACCTAGGCAACGTGCTCGTCGAGCGCGACCTGCCACCCCTGGACACCCTTTCTCCGGGATACAAATATTTTGATTCAAGAGACGTGAATACTCTTTTCGTAAGAAAAGATCAGGCTATAGTGGCAGCCAGCGACCTGTCAAACATCGAAAATCCGCGTATGATCCGATCTTCCCATCCGCGCCCGAATGGGGCAGGTTTCAATAAGCGCAGAGACTGGCGCTGGATTCCGCTTATGGAGGCAACATCAAAGGATGGGCAATGGCGGGGCGCGCCTGTCACGATGATGGTAAACGCCCGAGGCCCGTATAAAGGCGGAGTATGGGCGTCGTTTGGATTTCTCAGAACCGAAAGCTACTTGCAGCCTGAGATGCTTTCTATGGTCGGCCAAATAGCGCAAAGAATGCGTGACGGAGCGTTTATCCTAGACGGCGGCGCGAATTATTACACTTATTTCGAAGATCAGAACGTTGTGCTTGGGACAAGAGTAACCAACACTGCTTCACAGCCCAGCGGCAATCTCACAGCTCGCGTTATTGTTACCGCGCCGGATATAGAGAAGCCGGTGCTTGTAAAACAATGGAAGTTCACTTTAGAGCCTGGTCAGACGGAGAGTTTTTCGAGCGAATGGAGGCCTGATGACTGGCCTGAGAATGGCTATCTGGTTACGACGGAACTGCTGCGAGATGGCCGGGTAATTGATACCGTTGCGCATAATATCTACGTCTGGGCTCCCAAAGCGGTAAAAAAATATATCTCAGTAAAAAACGGCGAATTTATGCTGGGCGGCAAGAGATGGCGAGCGCACGGGGTCAACTATATGCCGTCTTCCGGGATTGGCATTGAGGATGGCGAGTATTTTGAGCACTGGATTGGAGCGAGGTCTTATGATCCTGAGGTAATTGAACGCGATTTGGATCATATCGAAAAAATGGGACTGAACTCGGTCAGCATCTTTATTTATACGGGTTTCGAGAATGATCAAAATCTTCTCGATATCCTGCGTCGGCTCGAAAAGCGTGGAATGAAGGCTAACGTCGGCTTAAGGCCGGGGATGCCTTCTCGATTTGAGGCCGACAAGATCACAAACATCATCACGCGCCTCCGCTTGGATGAAAACGATACGGTATTCGCTTATGACATCGCCTGGGAGCCAATGTTTGGCACTCACGAAGATCGTAAGATTTATGACGATGAGTGGGAGAAGTGGATATTAGAGCGCTATGGCAGCATAGCCAACGCCGAGGCCGATTGGGAGTATGACCTGCCGCGCGAGAATCGCAGGATAACAAATCCACTGCCGCACCAGATCGACACCGACGGAGAATGGCGTAAGATGACCGCAGCGTATCGGCGATTCTTGGACACCCTGCTGTATAAGATGTATAACCAGGCTCGCAGTCATATACGAGCGGTCGATGAGCATCACCTGGTCAGTTTCAGGATGGCGGAGGCAGGCAATCCGCGTTATCGTTGGGGAGGGCGGATTCCCTACGATTGGCCGTATCTTGCGGCCGCTGTGGATATGCTGCAGCCGGAGGCATACGGCAGAATCGGCGATTGGGAGAAGGTCAAGCCGGGCTGGTTTGAATATCGCTACGCGAAATGGGCGGCGCCGAATAAACCGACTATATGGGCGGAGATGGGGGTCAGCACATGGGAGCTATCTCGAATGCGAAACACCCAGATCAAGCTTGATTATCAGGAGATGTTCTATAAAGAATTCTATCGAATGCTGATCTCGTCCGGCGCGAGCGGCATATATTTCTGGTGGTACCCGGGCGGATTCCGATACGGAGAGAACAGCGATTATGGCATTATCAACCCCGATGGCACGGATCGGCCCGTTACAAAGGCAATCCGTGATTACGCCCAAGCATATCTGGACGGCCCTGCGACTCCCGAAACAGATTATTGGATCGAGATAGATCGCGATGAGCACCCCGACGGAATCGCTGGGATATATGACGAGAGCCAGGTTGAGTTTTGGGCGGCAATAGCCAAGGGACGCTCGCCAGGTCTACGAACTCTGGGCACCGACACGACATCGGCTAACTGCCCGCTGGTTGCTGTAGGAAATGGGCCTTTGAGCGGCTCGAACCCACCCAAATATCTCGATGCAGCCATCGATTCCGTGAAAATTCAAGATGCCGACAACGAGTGGATCGAAGTTCCGAAGGAGGGTACGATCACGGTTGCCGCAGATAGGCCTGTGCTGGCTAAGGTGACTTTTACGAACCTGGGCGAGGCGAAACTCCTAACCCCGTGGGGCGCGCCGACTGGAGGAGTAACTCTGCGAATCGAGCAAGGTTCAACTGTCAAGAAGGTGGCTTTAGATTATGACGTGCCACATCAATCCTCCAGCGAAAAATTATTCGAACTGTTGCCGGCGGGTTCGGGCTCAACGGGAGTGGTAATCACATTTGAAGCCGAGGATCGAGCCAGGTTCGGAGAGCGATTTGCGTTTGTTGTGGCGAGATAGTGGCACGGCGTTTGGCGGTCGCTCTCCCTTGACGCCGCCGCTCGATTGGCTTATGCTAGAACTATGGATAAAACAGCCGTAAGCGCGTCAATTATCTCTGAACTTCGGGCAATAGTCGGCGATGCCAATGTTCTGACATCTGCAGAGGACAGGATATGCTACGCCTATGACGGCCAGCGGGTCGAGTGCGTGCCGGATGCCGTCGTGCGGCCTGCCGATGCCGAGCAAATCTCACGCATACTTATACTCGCCAACTCAGAGTCGTTTCCGGTTGTGCCTCGCGGCGCGGGGACTGGTCTTAGTGGTGGTTCGGTTGCGTCAAGCGGTGGAGTCGTTCTGGATCTGACCCGGATGAATCGCATAATTGAGCTTGACCCGGCTAATCTGCATATGATCGTTGAGCCTGGGGTAATAACCACTGCGATTGCCGACAAGGCTGAGGCAATCGGGCTGCTGTATCCACCGGATCCGGGGAGTATGAGCGTCTCCACCATTGGCGGCAATGTTGCGGAGAACGCCGGCGGGCTTCGCGCGGGCAAATACGGAGTAACAAGAAATTATCTTATGCAAATTCAGGCAGTCGCGCCGACCGGTGAAGCATTTCAGAGTGGTGCGCGAACGCGCAAATGCGTGGCTGGATATGACTTGGTGTCGCTGATGTGTGGCTCTGAAGGGACGCTGGGAGTGATAACGGAGATTTCTCTTCGATTGGTCCACATGCCCAAATATCGCAAATCTATGATGGCCACTTTCCCGGACGCAGCAGTCGCCGGCCAGGCTATCGCCGATATAATTGCAGCCGGACTAGTGCCGTCGACTCTGGAGATAATCGACAATGTCACCTTGAGAGTTATAGAAGACTACGCTCATCTCGGGCTGCCGATCGATGCGGGTGCATTGGTGCTTGTGGAATTCGACGGTTTGGTCGAAGCGGTAGTAGTAGAAGAGGCCGGACTCGCTATTCGCTCCCTTACCGATAGCGGTGCGGCGACGGTGCAGCAGGCTGATGATGCGGCGGAGCGAGATCGAATCTGGCAGGCCAGGCGAGTAGCTTTAGCTGCGCTTAGTCGGGCGAGACCGACGTCAATTCTCGAGGACGTAACCGTTCCGCTGCCCAAGCTTGCCGAGATGATAGCCAAAGTGCAGCAAATCGGCGCGAAAAATTCCGTGATGATAGGCACGTTCGGGCACGCGGGGGACGGAAATCTGCATCCGACCATCCTCGCTGATGAGCGCGATGAAGATGAGATGAAGCGCGTGGAGGTTGCAGTCGAAGAACTGATAGCGGCGGCGCTGGAGTTCGACGGCACTATAAGTGGGGAGCACGGAATCGGCTTCAGCAAAGCTCCGTTTTTGACTCAAGAAGTTGGTGATGGAAGCATAGAGGTTATGAAGCGCATCAAGCGTGCCCTCGATCCCAACGGCATACTCAATCCCGGAAAGTTTGTTTGATCTTATGATTCCTAAACGTATCGCCGAGCTTGATGAAGCATTGACGCACTGCATGAAGTGCGGCTTCTGCAAAGCCTCTTGTCCTGTCTTTATCGGCGAGGAGACCACATCCCCACGCGCCAAGGTTCGGCTTGCCCGCGCAGTGGTCGGTGGAGAGCTTGAGCTTACAAGTAACGTCAAGGATCAAATGGATCGCTGCCTCAATTGCGGCGCTTGCGCTGAAGAGTGCCCCAGCGGGGTCGAGCCAAACAGGATCGCCCTGGCTGCTCGATGCGCGATGGCTGAGATGGGGGACTTGCCGCTGACCAAGAAGCTGATCTTCAACTACGGATTAAAAAGCCCACGGCTTATGGCGCTTGGTTCGCGCGTCGCTGGCTTGGCGCAGTATCTGTCGGCGATTGACTTACAAAACAATCCACTGCGCTATCTGCTTCCCCTGGTCGGTATGCGGCGGGATAAAGATCTGCCCGTTATGGGACGACGGTCGCTGTTGGCCAGTTTGCCTGAGATAAATGAGCCGCTTGGCAAACATAAAATCACCGTCGCATATTTCCCCGGTTGTGCCGCCAACTTGATTTATCCGGAGGTCGGCCTTGCGACCGTGAGCATTCTCCAGAAACTCGGCGCCCGGGTGATATTGCCGCATGATCTCGGTTGCTGTTCGACGCCGGTTTGGAATTCCGGGGATATCGCGACCTCTAAGGTGCTGGCGGAGCGCAACATTCGCATTCTATCTGAAATTGATGCGGAGTATGTAGTAACCTCGTGCGGTTCGTGCGGCATGACGATCTCCCAAGATTGGACCGGACTGCTCGGCTTTGCGGAAGCGGAACCTATCGGCCGAAAAATCATTGATATCGCAGATTTTGTTACGAAATATGCAACCGACGCGAATATTCAACCCATAGAATCCAATCAAATTCTCACCTATCACGATCCGTGTCACCTTCGCAGAGGGATGGGGGTATATGAGACTCCGAGGCAGCTGTTAAAGTCGATAGCGGGGAACCGATTTGTTGAGATGGAGCAGGCTGATCGCTGTTGTGGGGGAGGGGGAACGTTCTGCGTCTATCATCCCGAACTCTCACAAACTGTCGCCCAGACCAAGATGGATTGTATTACAAACGCGAGTGCGGATGTTGTAGCTACGGGCTGTTCGGCGTGTGTGATTCAGTTGAGGGATTCGATCGTGCATCGGCAAATGCCTCAAAAGTCCGTTCACACAGTCATGTTGATTGATGAGGCGCTGCGACAATGTGAATAGCTTGGACGGTTTTAGCAGTCACCTTTCCAAGCTCCGACGAAACCACCCCTGCCACCCATAAAATCTTTTCATCGTCACATATTACCGCCGCACGCGCGCGATCACGCCTGGGTATCTTCTTGTCGACAAATATGTCCTGGAGTTTCTTGGTGCCAGTCATCCCGAAAGGCTGAATTCGATCCCCAACTCGAGCGCTGCGGGCTACCAATTTTCCTGTTATGGTAGCCGCATCCAACAAGGCCTCATCGTGGGATAGTTTTGCAGGCTTTGGATTGCGCACGAGTTCACATCTCAAAGTCAGTTCAGAATCCGCAATCGCCGTTTCCCCCGGCACTCGCAAAACAATTTCATATTCTTTGGCAGGCTCAGGCGGATCCCGCCGCCATACCCGCAGAACATTTCTCGTGCGCGATACGAAGAACTCGCCGGTCGGCAGATTGACCGTAAAATCCGCGCCCGATTTCAGCCCTTCGATCACGCTCTCGATGTGGTCGTATGATACGTCCACAAGGTCTTTTTTGACTTCCGAAATCTTGTTTCTGATTATTTGCGACTGCAGCGCTTTAGGCAGATTAGTGAGGAGTTCTGTATCCAAACTAGCCCCTAAAATCACATTATGTTCCTCGTTTTGGGCGGCATATCGCATATAATCCATTTGATATGCAGCGATTTCAGCGAGCCGCACGAGTGCCGGGCGTATTTGTGGGTTATAATCTCTCTCAAGTAGCGTTATAAGCTCATGCCGCACGCGATTACGAGCGTAAGTGGTGTCGAGATTTGTTTTATCGAGGCGATAATCGAGGCTGTTCTCTGTTATGTATCGGTCGATGTCGGCACGGGACGTATCTATAAGCGGTCGTATGATCTTGCCGTTAATCGGTTTGATCGAGGCCAATCCGTCGATGCCGCATCCTCGGATGATGTTAAGCAGCACAGATTCCGCTCGATCATCTGCGTTGTGCCCGATCGCGATCTTATCAGCGCTTAACATTGTAGCAGTATCTTGCAAATACTTATACCGTTCAATCCTGGCAGTTTCTTCCTCTCCGAGTCCTGATTCGATGCGAAGTGTTGGTACATCAACTCGAGCGGTGGATATTGGAATACCGTATTGTTGTGCAAGTTCACACACAAATACTTGGTCAGAATTGGACTCTTCTCCGCGGATGCCGTGATTCAGGTGGGCAATATGTAGAGATATACCTAGCTTGGAGGACACAATGTGAAGAGCATGCAGCATCGCGACAGAATCAGGTCCGCCGGAGACTGCCACTAAAACGACATCTCCGACGTCTAGCATCGAGTGGCGATTTGCAGCCTCGAGAATATCCATTCTGCTACCTCAACTGTCGAGCAGCAATTTCATCAAATCCGGCGTATACTCAACGATCAAATCAGTATCAATCGCCCCGCGCTCATCCATCGGCAGGTTGTTATCTCGCAGCTTCGTCGAATCGAACAGCAGGAACGGCACCTTTTCAGGAGAATGCGCACCAGTTGCAATAGGGGTGGGGTGGTCCGGCATCAGAAGAATCCGGAAATCATAGCCGCGTGCAGCAAGACCGTTAAGAAGCGTTCCCAACACCTGCTGATCGCAGTCTTCGATAGCCTTGATCTTCTTTTCGATATCACTTTCATGCCCCGCTTCGTCGGGGGCCTCTATGTGAACCCACACAAAATCGCGCTTATCGAGTTCGGCGAGAGCATGCTGGGCTTTGCCCAAGAAGTTCGTATCCACATAGCCGGTCGCGCCGGGCACTTCGACTACGTTCAGGCCGACCATACGCCCCAAGCCCTTAATCAAATCGACCCCGGCGACGACCGAACCGCTAAGGCCGGTCAAACTCAAGAAACTTGGAATTTCCGGCAGCCTGCTTTCGCCCCAGAACCAGATCATATTCGCGGCAAGCTGCCCAGCGTCGCGGCGGCGAATATTTAAGGGGTGGTTGTTCAGGATTTCATAAGAATCTTCGATCAGCGACTTGAGCTTGCTTGCTCCGTCCCCTTCGGGCAAATAATCTGTATAGGGTTTATCGTGAATCTTATACGGAGCCATACAGCGAACATTGTCCGATCCGCCGCGCCAGATCATTATATGCCTGTAGCTGACACCCGGATAGAACTTTATTGCGCTAGTCGACAGCTTGTGATCAATCGCAGCTACTAACTGCCTCGCCTCATCGGTGGAGACGTGGTCGGCGGTAGAGTCTATCATCTTTTCGCCATCCGTGGCGACTAAGTTCATACGAAAAGCCGCATCTCTGGTCTCCATCGGAATGTTCAAGCTGGCGGCTTCGATCGCCCCACGTCCTCTATAGTACTTTAACGGGTCGAAGCCGAGAATCCCCATATTTGTGACGTCGCTGCTCGTCGACATTCCTTCAGGGGTCGTATTGGCGGCTCCGATCATCCCTTTCGCCGCCAGGCCGTCCATATGCGGAGTCCTGGCGACCTGCATAGGGGTCTTGCCATCAAGCTCAACCAGCGGCTCATCCGCCATTCCATCAAATATAATCAGCAGATATTTCATCTAATTGCTCTGTTTATAACTGTCGACCGGTGATCTTGTAATACGCCTCTCGATATTTATCAGCAGTTCTTTCAGCAATCTCCATCGGCAATTCCGGCCCAGGATAAGTCTGGTCCCAATCCAGCGTCAGCAGAAAGTCCCGCACAAACTGCTTATCGAAGCTTGGCTGACTTTTGCCCGGCTGATATGTTTCAGCATCCCAGAACCTCGATGAATCCGGGGTCAAAGCCTCATCGATCAGGATCATTCGATCGTGAAGTCGACCGATTTCAAACTTAGTATCGGCTATGATCACCCCTCGTTGCGCGGCATATTCCGACGCTCGCTTATACACGGCGAGGCTGATCGCTTCCAATTGGGTGCCTTCTTCTTCGCCCACTATTTCTCTCGCACGGGCAGCGCTTATGTTAATATCGTGGCCTTCAGATTCCTTGGTGGATGGGGTGAAAACCGGCCTCGGCAGAATCTGAGATTCCACCATATCCCCCGGCAGCTCAACGCCGTGCAGCACAATCGGATCGCCGTTTCCACAGACTTCTCGCATCGCGGAATATTCCTTCCAGGCTGAGCCTGAGAGATAACCCCGCACCACGCACTCGATAGGGTAGGGTTTGGTCTTGGTGACAATCATAGACCTGCCGGCGATCATCTCACGATACCGCTCGGGATCATTTGCCCCGGCAGCGCCGATTCTGCTCAAAATATCATCGATATCGTCGGTGATGACATGATTATCAACAACATCCGAAGTCATCTCGAACCAGAACAACGAGATCTGGGTCAGCACTCGACCCTTATCCGGTATCCCCGTCGGCAGGACAACATCGAAAGCGGATAATCTGTCCGTGGCTACAATCAGCAGGGCGTCCCCAAGGTCATACACATCCCGGACCTTACCGGTAATATGCTTTTTCAGCCCCGCAATGTCGGTCGACGTTACGATCATATCAGCCCCATCACTTTCGCAACCTCGTTCGTGTCGGCAGGCATCTCAATCATCGGCTCGCAAATCTTCTTTGCGCGCTCCGGGTCTTTCAATCCGTGTCCGGTGAGTATGCACACAACCTCGCAATTTTCGGTGAAAAACCCTTCTTTAGCTTTTTTAATGACCCCGGCGATAGATGCCGCAGATGCAGGCTCACAAAAAACACCTTCGGTCCGAGCGAGCAGTTTCTGGGCTTCGGTTATCTCCTCATCGGTGACTTTTTCGATTAGCCCACCGGATTCATCCCGCGCTGCCTCAGCCTGCTTCCAACTCGCCGGGTTGCCGATGCGAATCGCCGTTGCGATTGTTTCAGGGTTAGGAATCGGCCGTCCATCCACTATCGGCGCGGACTTCGCGGCTTGGAATCCAAGAATCCTGGGCAGCCCGTCGATTCGCCCAGCCTCTTTATAGGCCTTATAACCGGCCCAATAAGCCGTAATATTCCCGGCATTTCCAACGGGGATAGCGTGATACGTCGGCTGATGGCCAAGATCATCGCAAATCTCAAACGCGCCGGTCTTTTGCCCCTCTATCCTGAATGGATTCAACGAGTTCACCAGTGTAATTGGATAGCTGTCGGTGATCTCGCGCACAATTCGCAGAGCATCGTCGAAATTGCCGTCGATTGCTATCACCTTAGCCCCGTGCATCATCGACTGCGAAACCTTGCCCAAAGCAACTTCGCCCTTCGGCAGAATCACAGCACACACAAGCCCCGCTCTCGCAGAATATGCCGCAGCTGAGGCAGCCGTGTTGCCGGTTGATGCGCAAATTGTCGCTTTACTGCCCATCTCAACAGCCTTGCTGATCGCCATCGTCATGCCGCGGTCCTTGAAGCTGCCAGTGGGGTTCATACCCTCGAACTTAACATACAGCGTGATCTTGTCGCTGATCTGTCCGGCTAATCGATCGACACGCACCAGCGGTGTGTAGCCCTCCAGCAGCGAAACAATCGGCGAGTTTTCGGTCAGAGGCATAAACTCCCGATATCTCTCAATAAGCGGCATCCGCTTGAAACACGACGATTGATCTTGCAGCGTGGCCATCACTATTCCTCCACTCGAATCCAATTGCTCACTTCTTTGACTACCGGCAGCGCACGAATCAACTCCACCGCCCGCCGCGTGTTCGGCTCATCAGCCTCATGAGTCAGCCATACAACCTCTGCCGTTTCATTCGGCAGCACTTTTTGAATTACCGATTCTATACTCACATCGTTGTCGCCAAAAGCGGTCGCTATCGAAGCGAGCACCTTTGGCTTGTCTTCCGTCCGCACCCGGATATAATTCTTGCAGCGCACTCTGTCCATTGACAGCATCTCTCGCGTCTCATAACAAGTGCACGAAATACGCGAGGTGGCGCCGAAGTTGATGTTGCGGGCAATATCGATCACATCCCCCACAACCGCGCTGCCGGCAGCCATCGAACCTGCGCCGCGCCCATAAAACATTACTTCTCCCACAGCGCTGCCGTTCACATAAATGCCGTTGAACACATCGTCGACGCTCGCCAGTGGATGATGTTTCGGTATGAACGTAGGGTGCACTCGAACCAGCATTGCGCCATCGATATTCTGTGCGATGGCAAGCAGTTTTATAACATATCCCAGTTCGGCTGCATACCGCATATCCTCGGACGTGATCTTGGTTATGCCCTCAGAAAAGACTTTGGCGACATCCACTCGGCTCGTAAATCCGATTGAAGCCAGGATAGAAATTTTATATGCCGCGTCATACCCCTCAACATCCGCAGTGGGATCAGCTTCCGCGTAACCTTTCGCCTGCGCATCCGGCAGCACGTCCGAGTAACTCAGCCCTTCAGCGGCCATCCTCGTGAGGATATAGTTGGTGGTTCCGTTGACGATCCCTTTGATCTGCGCAATATTGTTACCGGCAAGACAGGCTTTCAATGGGCGAATTATTGGGATCCCGCCGCCCACACTGGCCTCGAACATAAGATCACGTTTAAGTTCGGCCGCGAGGGGCAGCAGCGTCTTGCCTTCTTTGGCGATAAGCTCTTTGTTAGCCGTCACAACGTGTTTCCCGGCTTCCAACGCCCGGCGAATAAACGACCCGGCAGGCTTTACCCCGCCAATAGTCTCGACAACGATGTCGATATCGGGGTCGTTAATAATATCATCTACATTGGTGGTCAAAACGCCATCTTCGACCGAGATGGGCCTGGGGGTAGTGATATCGAGGTCCGCGATCTTTTTGACCCGCAGCGTTGAGCCGACTTTTTGTTTAATAGAATAGCTGTTTGCCTGTAGGATCTCCACTGCTCCGGCGCCAACCACACCGAAGCCGATTACCCCGACGTTAATTGTGTTTTTCACCGCTTACTCCTCGACACGAACGCGAACAAGCACATCCCCCTCGCGAACCAGCTTGCCGTTTTCCGCGGGTATCGCGATGACTTCGCCTGCGACCTCGCTGGGAACCTCGTTGAAAACCTTCATGGCTTCCAGCAATCCGATTCTCGAACCAACAGCTATGACGTCGCCTACCTCGACTAACGGCGGCTCATCCGGGGCGGGTGCGCGATAGAAGACTCCAACAAGCGGGGCCGTGATATCGACTATCTTGCCTGTTTCTTCAACAGTAGCTTCTTCTTCAAGCTCCTCAGGCCCCTCGGTGTCAAACTCTTCACTGGAAGCAACAGCTCCTTGCACGCTCGGCAAAGCGCTGCCCTGTATAGTTATCGGAACATTCTGCCTAGGATTTTTACCTTTTACTGTGATGGCGATATCCGAATGCTCAACGGTCAACTCTTCGAGATGATGTTTATCCACCAAATCGACAAGTCTTTTGACTATTTCAATGTCAATTTCCAGCTTGCTCAAAGGTATCCTCCGGCCGGCGCCTAGCGCCAAAAAAGAGGAGAACAGAGCCGATCTGCTCCCCTGCAAAGCCTGATATCAAACCCGCATAGATCGGGCAACCGTAGTATATCATTCGGTTTTATACAGTGTCAACGCGGCAGACTGGGCTTACGCGTCAAACGAAGCTACCCCATCACCTTTATCCTCGTCCTCACGGCGCAATCGGACATTTTCGATTCCAGATAGCATCCCGCTACTTCTCAAACTCCTTGCGAGCGGCTCCGATCTGCTCGATGCCTTCGATATGCCTCAGATGGAACTCCTCAGTCGTCGGTCTCCAAATGGTTTGAAAGAACCCCTTCAACCTCTCAGGCGCGATATTTTCTTTAGCCCATCTGACGGTGCTGCCAAAGTTCTCCGGATAGGAGTGGTTGCTGCCCGTGGGTATCTGATCGTAGCCGCTTTCTTCGAGAATGTTGTATGCATCGACATAATGCTTGCACACAGGGTTCTCCGGCTCCATCGACTGATCGTAATACCAGTTGCTCTGCAGCACGGATTTTGGCATCCTTTCAAGGAACGTTTCCTTGTGATTCCAGATATAATCAGACCACACCCACGCTCGCGCGCCGAGCTTTTCGACTTGCTCGACCAGAAAATTGAAATCATGCCACCACAGGTCGTATTGTCTGATTACGACGTATTCCATATGTCGCTGATGATCGAATGTCTCCTCGTCCATGCCAAGATGAAACAGCCTCGGATTGTCGAAAATCTCGACGCATTCCCGGATCACATTTGCGCAGACCTCATAATACTTTGGTGTTGATACCATCCGCGAGTAAGGCCCCATCCACAAGTCGTGAGTAGCTGAAAAATTGAGTTTGGGTATTGGTTCGATCCCCATCCCGCGCAGGCGGGCAAGCTCGTCTTTCAACTGCTCAATCGACCATGCCCCTTCAACCGCGATCTCAGGATGCGACTTATACTGCACCGCGTCGCCGACGTCGATAACCAGCATATTGACGCCATTATCCGCCATTCTCGGCAGAAGGTCATCCCAGACCGCCTTGTCGAATCGCAATTTTGGGCTTCCGACTATTATCCGCCCGTAGCCTTCCAGCTCGGTTGCATCGCGATCCAGCCACATGTTGTAACTCAAATGTAGAAGATGAGCCCAAATCATTGTTTGCTCCTCACTTTTCATTTTTCGAATTCTTTTCGTGCCGCGCCTATCTGCTCGATGGCGTCAATATGGTGCTGTCTGAATTCCTCAGTTGTAGGTTTCCAAGGAGTCTGCAGGAATCCCTTCAGCCGTTCGGGCGCAATATTTTCTTTGGCCCATTTCACAGTGAGACCGAAATTGACCGGGTTAGACCAATTGCTGCCGGTCGGAATCTGATCGAACCCATTCGCATCCAGAACTTTATATGCATTCACATATTTCTGAGCGTTCGGGTTTTCCGGCTCCATAGTGTTGCCATAATACCAATTGCTTTGCAGCACCGACTTCGGCATCCTCTCCAGGAACTCGTCCTGGTGGTTCCAGATATAATCGGACCATATCCACGCTCGTGATCCGTTTTTCTCCACCTGCTCAACCAGGAAATCGAAATCATGCCACCACAGGTCATATTGGCGTATCACGACATACGCCCAATGAAGTTGGTGTCCGTATGTCTCCTCGTCCATCCCCAAATGGAAAAATCTCGGCTTGTCGAATATCTCGATACACTCACGAATCAAATCACCGCACACTTTATAATATTGCGGGGTCGAGACCATTCGCGAATAAGGCCCAAGCCAGACGTCGTGTGTCGCCGAAAAATTGAGCTTCGGGATTGGTTCGATGCCCAGTGCGCGTATCTTGGCCAGTTCCTCTTTTAACTGCTTGATCGACCACGCATCATCCACGGATACTTCCGGGTGGGATTTGTATTTGACCCCATCCCCGACGTCGATGACGAGCATATTTACGCCATTTTCCGCCATCTTCACGAGCATATCGTCCCACAAAGACTTGTCGAAGCGCATCAGCGAGCTTGCCGGGACAACTTTTCTGTCGGTAAGCTCCGGCGCTTCACGATCAAACCACATGTTGTAACTCAGATGCATCAAGTTTGCCCAGATCATAGGCTGCTCCTTTTTCTTCCCGGTCTTCTCAACTGGCTTGGTTATTGACAATGTGAGCTTATATTCGGGCTTCTCCCTGGAGAACGGTAATGACACCACAATTCGACCCTCTGACGATTTTGCATATCCATCCTTGGTGTATGGATTGTGCGGCAGCACCGGCCACTTAACTGTCGCCTCCGCGGGTATTGCTAACCTATAGCCCGATTGTTGGATCCAACTTCCGAGTTGCGCTCCGGACACAGTAAACTCCTCATCGTTGAGCACGCGCTCGGAACGCTCCGTAACAAATGGCTGATTCATTCGAGGAATCAAAGTCAGATGTGCGGCTACGGGGAGATTGGAGTTCGAGGTCGCCGCCAGCTTGATAATCGCTGTGTCGTCATCGACCACCTCCACGTTAATGCTGCATCTTTCCTTGTCGTATTCCAGGCTGATCCCAGTCGAGTCCGTTTTTTGCAGCGTCGCTTTCGAGGGGAGGTGAACCAGGCCATCGGGGGGTGTGAATTTGGGGTTGGTCTCCCCCGCGACTTTGGCCAGCAGAGACGTGTCGCCCACTGTAAAATTGCTCCACAGCGGCTGCAATTTGGTGTTTCCGCCGCCGACTATGGCCCCAACTTTATCGTGGAATATACTGACGAAATTTTGTCGATCCTGAATCCATCTACTCTCGAATACGGGGCAATGATATCCCGAAAAACTGATGAACCAACTGCCTTTACGCCGGATCATAGACTTATCATCGTTGGACACAAACAAATAATCGGTTCTTTGTGCGGCGGTAGGCAGTGCCTCGCCTTCTTCGCCATACATAATGAACTCAGCCATAACATCCGGGCTGAACGCCTTTATCAGATTCCACTGGTGCTGCAGATAGCCTCGGCCTTCGGCGGTGAATGTGAAGCCTACATTCCCACCGGGTCTTGAGAACGAATAGGGATTACGTTCGTCGATTGTCTCCACGTTTGCTCCGTTTGGGTAGACGAACGCCGAATGAAAAGCTCCCGCTCGCTCCAATGCGGGGAGCACGGTTCTATCTTTGCTGGCGGCGTAGTATATCCCCAATGCCTCGGAGTAGACAAAGTTGTACACAACCACAGGGCCGTTGTGTTCGCTCCAGAATCCGCCGGGGTCCTGTTTCGCGACCACCTCAGCCATAAAATCCTTCGCCTGCCTGCGCCACTCGTCATTATTAAAAACCTGCCCTGCTATATACAAACCCATCGCGTGATGGGTCGGTATATTATGCACGGTGTGAAGCTGCGTTTTGGAGATTCCCGAGTAACCAAACAGCAGAGCTTTTTCCCATCTCTGCCGTCTTTCCACCGGCATCGCTTGCCGGATCATCCCGAACGCACGAATCCACCTGCTGTAGGTCCACGGCATAAACGTCATACCCCAGGTTGAGCCGTCCTTTTTGCGGAACAGCCACTGCCCATCGGGCGCTTGATCGTCTATCAGCGCATCACCCCCTGCCATAATAGCCTCAAGCAGTTTGGGGTCGTGATAATGTGGATTGTTATCGGACTTCGTCGCCCAAGCCACGGCAAGCGGAAATATAATGTTCTGATCGTTGACAATCCAGATTCCGCTGCCGAACCGACCGGTTTTCGGGTCTTGCGTCTTTAGAATATCCGGAATTTTTTTCGCCAGATCAATGATGAATCGCTCACGGAATCGCAGCGTTTGGTTTGTCGGTTCCGGTGCGCCAATACAACTTTGTGCAATCAAAAACGTGCAAAAAACCATCAGAATAAAGCCTCTCATCATAGCCATCCCTTCGCCACTCTGTGGCTAGCAAGTTTGACCCTACAAAGGATTACAGAGAACATACATCAGATTTCTGCGCCAAGTGAAAAATCCCTTCGGTGTTTGGAAACATGAGGCCATCGGCCATACTTCTGTTGACCGGCCCCTACCACACGGGTATACTATGAGCAGTTGCCAGGAGGCGCAGGAGGGGTTATGGACGCGTTATCACATAAGGATCTGCCACCTGCTCCTACGCGTGCCCGCAAGAATTGTATAGAATTGTATAATATTACGCGTGTATCTTATGCAGATGCGCTCGACCTGCAATTGCAATTGCACGCTAAATGTGTGGCCGGAGAGATATTTGGCGCACTGATGCTCCTTGAGCACGATCCTGTAATAACAAAAGGGGTCAAAACCGGCCCGGGCAACGTTCTGGCAAGCTCTCAGATACTGCAAAACCAAGGTGTAGAACTCGTCGATACCGACAGAGGAGGGGATGTCACCTATCACGGCCCCGGACAGCTTGTCGGTTATCCGATCTTCCCCATAAGGCGGATGGGCGGGGACCTGCATGCCTATCTTCGCACTTTAGAACAGTGCATAATCGACGTCCTCGACGAATACGACCTGGAGGGACATCGCAACGGCCCGGCTGGGGTTTGGGTCGGAGACAGAAAAGTTTGCTCAATCGGGGTCGCCATCCGAAAATGGGTCACCTACCACGGGTTCGCCCTCAACATAGCCCCGAATATGAGCCACTTCAACCTCATTAACCCCTGCGGCCTTGCATCGTCACAACTGACCAGCATGAAGGAACTGCTGGGGGATGCTCCGTCAATGGATTCTGTCAAAGCCGCCTGTATACGAGCCTTTGAGCGTAATTTCGACGTCAAGATACATCCCGGCGAGGGGGATTCACTATGACTCCTATCCGCAGGCTCATACTGCTGGCGATATCGATTTTGCCTGTGGTCGCGCTTGTGGTGGCGAGTATTGTGTTCATACGCCAGCAGGTCAGGCTTCTGGCAAAGCAATCAAATGTCATCGTGGCTCTCGAACTGCAGCGTAGATTTAATCTGAAGGTCGAGGTGGGGCAGATCAAATTGACCCCGCTCGGTACGGCCACTATCAAAGATATCCGCATCGCTAATGGGCAGTCGTTTGACAAAGGAACGCTGGCTTCAGTCGCCAGAGTAGTTGTCCGTTACGATCTGCGGTCGATATTACGTGGCGGGGGAGCATCGGCGGTCAGTGAGGTAGACGTATTTGATCCCTCGGTGATGCTGGTCCGGCGCGTTGATGGCTCATTCAACATTTATGACTTGCTCAAGCCTCCTCCCGGCCCGAAAAAACCACCTTTTCGAGGGAGGGTAAAGATCATCGGGGGCAAGGTGAAGTTTCTCGACTACGCCGTGCGCCCGACCGAAAACCCGCAGCCCATATTTCTTCGCAGTATCGATGCGACACTTCGAGCCTCCGATCTGCCTGTTTATAGCTTTGACGGGGTCGCAAAAGGCGAGCACGGCGAGTTTGCGAAAGCTCGATTCAACGGCCGTTACAACGCAGGCACCAAGCACGCGGCGGTGGCTATCGATGCCGCTGGCGCTTCGGCCGCTCTGGCGACTAGATACGCCTGGCAGTCTAAAGATGCACAAGTTTACGCCGGAAAGATAGACGGCAAAGTCAACCTGGATATCAAGCACGTCGAAGGGCACTACAGGACATCTATCGTTGGAAAAGGAATGGTGCGAGATGCCGCGGCTCGGGTGTCAATGCTTGGCTCCCCGGTCACGGGTATCGGCGGAAGTGTCGAGCTGAAGAAAGGATTGGTGGCTGCCGACCTTAAAGCGCGTTTCGTCGGAGCATCAGTCAGTGCGACCGGTGATGTGATCTATGGCAAGCGGCCAATTGAACTTAATGTGACGTTCGACTCTCCTGCAATTGATACCGGTCGCCTGATCGATTCGGTTTCATTTTTGAAAGCGATATCAATGTTTTCTCCTTCCGGCGTTGGGGTTGTGCGAGCCAGGGTGACTGGCGCTATGGACAATCCTGTTGTAGAGGCGCAAGCACGAGTTCCCAGAGCTGTGATTCAAAATGTTCCAATTCAACAGGTGGCCGTTTCTGTCAAATATCAAAATGGGGCCGTCGAGCTTAAATCGGCGGCTTTGGCTGCAAAGGGAGCATCGGTGCAGGTAGCTGGCTCGATCCGCACCCGACCCGCCACTATTCTCGATTTGAAGGGTAAATTCTCGAATCTCGATCTTGGTAATTTGCCTGCGGTGGAAGAACTTGCCCCCAGTGGGCTTGCCAGCGGCACATTCGTGGTGTTCGGGCCTGCCTCGTCTCCGGGCATCTCAGTGACCACCCGAGCGGCAAACGGCAGCATAGCCGGGATCCCGTTTGGATCTATCGAAGGCGCAATGCATCTTTCCAGAACAACTGTAAGATTAAGCAGCGTCGTCGTCAGTGGAGTATTCGGGGGCTTGCTGCGCGCTTCCGGGACGGTGTCCACAACCGGCCGAATCGATTTGAACGTTCACGGAGAGAGTATCGACATCGGACGGCTGGCGGATAAATTCGACGAGACAGGTTATTCAGGTACGGCATTTTTCAGCGGACGCATCACCGGGATGCTTCGTTCACCCCACGTTCAAGGCTCCATCGAAGCGTTCGCCCTCAAAGCACAGGAATATGACTTGGATCACGTCGTCGCCACTTTCACTGCCGATCAAAGCCGAGTGATTGTTAACGAGGCAATAGTGCAAGTGTTTCCGGCGGAAATACGATTGAGCGGCGAGGCCACGGGCCTGCAGACTGACAAGATATTCCTGGCTGCCAAAGCGAGTATACAGCGCCTCGAAATCAGCAAATTGCTCGATATGGCGGGCCAGGAACTCGATGTCACCGGTATCATCGGCGGAGACTTTACCTTTTCCGGGGCGTATCTGCCAAAAGCGCAATCACCCGACGACAGACTCAGCGATGTAGTCGCCTCCGGCTCTTTCAACATTGAGGACGGCACAGCATTTGGATACCCGATTAGCGCGGCGACGGCTGGTCTCGATTATTCCGATGATACCCTGAGGCTCCTGAACGCCACAATCACAGGCGATGGCGCACAGTTGACAGCCAGCGGAACCGTGAACATTGACACTCGCGCAACTGATGGCTCGTTCAGCCTGGATGGCTTTGAACTGTCGCGCCTGCAGGATGCTGTTAACGAATATGCTATTCTCGCCGGCACCGCAAGCGCGTCAGGCACGATCTCCGGCCCTTGGGATGACATCCACGCAGCCGCCCAAATGAGTATTGATGGGCTGGTAGTGAACTTCGAGAAATTTGACAAGGCAGAGATGGCAGCGGTTTACGATGGTGGTGTTATCGCATCTTATACGACCACTCTTAGTCGAGGCGACCAAACTCTGGACGTCTCGGGTACGGGTCTGGACCTCGAGACGGGCTGTTTTGCCTCAGCAAAGGGCGATATCTCCAACATCAGCGTGGTGGATTTAGTCCGTATCGTGCGCGCAAGCCCGAGATTTTCCCCTTCAGACGACAAAAAGGCCAGCCCGGTGGGCAATCTGTCCGCGATCAGCAGTGGCAGAATAAACGGGTCTTTCGATTTGTCCGGATGTGTTGCTGCGGAAGACGGCAAGTCCGTAATACCTGATGGCAAGGTCGATCTCACCGTTACTGATATTGCAATTGACACCCAGCAAATCCAGAGCGTCGATCTTCACGCATCGGCCAAGGATGGGGTGGTATCCCTTCAGCGTTTCCTGGCAATATCCGATGACGCCAGCCTTGAAGTCTCCGGGGAGCGTGCTTTTGAGGATGGTACTCTGCAAATGGAGGTCACCGCTGAAAATGTTCATCTGTCTCGATTGGCGTCGTGGCTGGGTTCAAGCGCACCGGACGGAATACTGTCGGCCACCTTTAACATAGACGGGCCTGTCGATTCGCCTGACATTTTCGGTTCGATTGAAGTAATAAAGCCGGGGTTCGGAGGTTTCTCGGTCGACAGCCTTCGCGCCGGGCAGATCAAGGTCACTCCCAACAGAATCGAGATCCCTGATATACTCATCTCCGCGCAAGGGCATCAGGCTACTGCGAGTGCCTCGGTGCCGTGGGATTGGTCCACGTTGTCGGTGCCGCAGGATGAGCCTATACTCGCCTCGGCGCAGCTTGACCAGCAGTCCCTCGACATTATAGGGGTGCTGGTGCCGCTTGTCGATACCCAAAAAACCGTCGGCACCCTTGAGCAGGCTTGGTTCCACCTCAGCGGAACGCTGCTTGACCCACAACTGGCAGGAGCGTTGAAGATTTCAGGCGGCGCGATTGCCCTCGATGGCTTCACGAACACATTCACGGGGGTCAGCATAGACGTGGGGTTCGAGGAGGATCGGATTGCAATCAGGCAGATGGCTGCATCTTCAAGCCAGGGCGGAAATGTGTATGTCGTGCCGGGTGGCTATATTGCCTTGGGAATTATGGGAGCCAGCGAGATTAATCTCCTCGTTGTGGCTGATGGCCTTACGGTCGGCGAAAAGAACCTGCTCGGCCTGAAAGAGGATGTAACTACGGTGATTGACGCAGGGCTTCAAGTCAGCGGACCTTTGGTTGAGCCTGCGATCTCTGACACTATGGTCGCGGGAAAGCAAGGCGGAATAACGATCACCAACTCCAAATTCTCGTTCCAGACAGGAACCGCGCGCACTCCGACTCCGACAACCGCCGCTGTCAATCCGAAGCTCGATATCACGCTCAGGATCGGCCAGGATGTTGTGGTGTCCCCTCCGAGTATGAGGCTGTTGGTGACGGGTGGAGGCCAATTGACGGGCACTGCGCTGGAACCGGAAATACAGGATCTTAAGTTGGTTGTTCAATCCGGCGAGATCAATCTGGCAACAGCCCGACTGCGAATTATTAACGGCGGAACCATAGATATCGCCTACGTACCACCGGCTTCCCCAAGCGTCAGCGTCAATCTTCAGGCGACGGCTTCGGTGTTCGCTATCAATAACCTGCGTCGCCAGGAACGTTACCAGATCACGATGCAGGTTAGCGGGCAGGCTGCAAATCCGCAAATCCGCTTGAGTTCGAATCCGCCAGGGTTGAATCGGGAACAGATGTTGGCTGCTTTGGGCCATGTTCCGGGATTATTCTCGTCTCCTGAATCAGATTTGCAAAGTGAGCTTGCCGGTGTGCTTACAGCCGCCGCTGCCAGCACGTTGTTCGCGCCAATAGAGGATATCTTCGTGCGCAAGTTCGGCTTTGAGCAGTTCAGCCTGCAGTTCAGCACGATGGCGCCGCTGTCGCTTTACCTGTCACATCAATTGGCAGGCAAGCTTTATGTGACGTTCTATCGGAGGTTATCGGCTGCACTGGCCAGCGTTAATGATGTCGAATATCAAGTGTTTTTGAATTACAGGCTGAACCCGAACTTCCAGTTGAGCGTGGGTGCGGACGATCAACAGACGATGACTTACCAGATTATGTATGCGACAACATTTAATTAGTGTCGGATTCATTTGAGAGCAGGTAAATGATCACGCTGGAAGGAAACATGTTGTGGCGGGCAATGAATAATATTCAGGGCGGATAGGGTAGGCAGGCCTTCATTAAAGCGGAATGAGGCGATTATGGATTTCGATGGGCTGCTCGATTCATATGAAAAGCCTATCTACAACCTGGCGCTGCGATTGCTCGGGGATGCCGACGAGGCGGCAGATCTGACGCAGGATACCTTCTTGGCAGCCTATAAGGCTTGGGATTCGTTCCGGGGGGATTCGACTGCGTATACGTGGCTGTATCGGATCGCCGTAAATCTGTGCAAAAATAAATTTCGCGAACGCGGTCGGCGTCAACATTTTGAGGGACTTTCGCTGGATTCCGGCAGCGACTACAACTTTGATCCATCCGATACCTGGAAAGACCGGGTAAAGGATGCGTCGGATACTCCGGATGAGGCTCTGGAGCGAAAAGAGCTTAAAGAGTTGATAGAAGAGGCTATAGAACAGCTTCCGCCCGATTACAGGATTGTTGCTGTGCTCAGGGATCTGCAAGGTTTGTCATACGCCGAAATCGCGGTCGCGGCGGATTTGTCGGTGGATGTGGTCAAAACCCGATTGGCTCGCGCTCGTGGCATGCTTCGACGCAGATTGGGAGCTTATCTGACCGAATGATCACTTGGCCTGGCAGTGATCTTGTAGTGCTTGTTAACGTATAGTATAATGCGAAAATGATTGGCTGCTGAGAGAGGCAGCTTAAGGCGGCTGGGCGGTTAGCGCCTCCGCTATCTTGATCTCGAATATGACCCGGTCGCCGTGATCGGACATGGATTGTCAGGAGGACCATAACGAATGTCTTGCCCCATACGCGTATCGGCTGTGTTGCTCGCTGTCGCCTTCTTGTTTAGCCTGTCGGGGGTGGCTAACGCACAGGCAAGCAAAGTTGTCGAAGTCGCTGTCAGCGGAAATGTCAATATAAATAGTGAAACCATTCGTAACGCGATTTCTTTACAACCCGGCGATGACTATTCCGAACAGGCGATCGAGAAAGACCGCGAGGCGATAATGGCGCTGGGCTATTTTAGCGCTATCACTGCACATAAAGAAGATGTGACGGGGGGTGTCAAGGTCACCTATGAAGTAACCGAAAACCCCAAAATCACGGAAATCAAGATCATAGGCAGCGATCCGATCTCCCCTGAAGTGATCCTTGGCCTTATGAAAACAAAGCAGAACCAGGTCCTGAATGCGGATACGCTGAACAACGATGTAGAGGCTATTCAGGCGTATTATGGCGAAGAAGGATACATCGCTTACATCACAGAGGACCTTGGAGTCGATCCTAAATCAGGGGTGCTTACCGTGCCGATTCTGGTCAACAGGGTTGAATCGGTAGTAATAACCGGCAACAAAAAAACCAAGTCGTGGGCGCTGCTGCGAGAGATGAAAACGCAGCCCGGCAAGATATTCAACGTCAAAATCCTCAAAGATGATATTATGAAGATTTATAACCTCGATATCTTGGAGGATGTCAAACCCTACCAGATCACACCCGGCGCCGAACTCGGCATGGTCAAAATCACTATTCCCGTAGTGGAAAAGAAGACCGGGCTGGTGTCGGTTGGGTTTGGTTATAGCTCCAGGCAGAGATTAGTCGGCCAGGCGCGGCTCGCTGAGACAAACTTCCGGGGCAGAGCGCAGGGGCTTAACCTGCTGTGGCAACAGGGGACAAGCAACGCGGTCGGAGGGTCTTCGAGCCAGGAACTGGGTTTTTATGAGCCTTGGATAGACAAGCGACATACCTCGCTTTCGGTTAACGCCTACAGCAAGCTGCTCTACAGGTTCTCGTCGGGTATCTTCAATAGCGGTTCGTTTGCCAATGACGAGACATATTCTGAAAGACATAAAGGTGGCGACCTTACCCTCAGCCGACCTTTGACCGACAAGACCCGCGTGTATGTCGGTGGTCGATACGAAAATGTCGAATCCAACGAAGGTCTGCTCAGCAATCTTATCGGCGATCTGGATCTTTACAGATTGGTTATGCAGGGCAAAGTCGCCGCGGGTTCGGTCCGATTGGTGCACAACACCAGAGACTTCGACCTCGATCCGGCTGCGGGGCGATATGAGGGGGTCTCGCTGGAGTTTGGTTCGGTCGATGGCAGCACGTTCCAGCGCAATATTGCTGACCCGAGCCAATTCATCAAAGTGCCGTTTGACGGGAATTATACCAAAGGTTCGATAGACGTTCGAAGGTATTTCAGCAAGGGCGGTCGCAAGGTGACTCCTCAGGATAAGCGCGTAACCCTTGCATTCCGACTTCGGGCCGGAATCGCCAGTGGTAAACTGCCATTCTTCGAGCAGTTCTTTGTAGGTGGTGCGGAAAGTCTCCGTGGATACCGCGAAGACAGGTTCTGGGGGGACAATATGCTTTTGGCGAGCGCGGAACTTCGTAAACCTATCGCGCAATCAATCGCCGGAGTTGTGTTCGTCGACTACGGCAGCGCCTGGGGCGGTGACCCACAGTTCTTCATCAACCAGATGCCGCAGTCACAATCGTTTGATGGGTTTCTGGGCACGGGGATTGGATTGAGGGTAAACACGCCCATAGGCCACCTGAGGCTCGATTATGGGATCGGCAGTGAGGGCAGTCGAACCCACTTCAGTATGGGTCAGGCGTTCTGATTTTTGACAAACCAAATTCGCAAACACGAGAAGAGCGGTGATTTCGGGATCGCCGCTCTTCTGTTAGTAGCTTCACCGCGATGATTATTCTGGTCCGGAACAGAATCCGCATCGGCAATAGGCGCGAAGCATCTGCGTCTCTGCGAAATAGGCAAACCAGGTCTGGGCTTCTACAATCTGTTTTGTTGTTGGGCAGGCCTGTTTCTGTTATAATCACGTCAGTAGGGGCATAACCCCGTAACGTCTATTTGAGAGGTATATCGAATGGTGAGACGATTCGGCAGGGCTTTATTTGTATTGGCCAGTGCAATTGCTATCGTTTGGCTGGTTGGTTCAGCGAGCCTGGCGGCCCCAAATGATCCCAAGATCGGAGTTATCGATCTGCAAAAGGTATATCGAGACGCACCGAGAGTCAAGCAGTATCAGGAGCAGTTAGACGGGTTTAATAGAAATCTGGCATCTAAGTTGGATATCAGATCACAGAATATGATGCTCAATGAGGAAGAGATCAAAGAACTTATAGATCTCAAGACCAAAGAAAAACCCACTGATGCCGAAAAAGCTCGAATCACTCAGCTCTCCGAAATCGAGCGAGCCAAGGACGAGGAGCTTAAAAAACTGCAAGAAACTAAAGAGCTTAACGAACAGCAGCAGGCTCGCCTTAAGGAACTACAGGGGCTGCAGCAAAAATCCAAGGATGTCGGCGCCGCGTTGGACAAGGACTATGGAGCGCAGTACCAGGCGAAAATGGTCGAGTTGCAGACAAAATCAGACAACGATATCCTCGAAGCGGTGAAGAAAATGGCTGAAGCAAAAGGGATCACGTTGGTGCTGGATAAAGCTGGTGTGTTGCTTGGCGGAACCGACGTCACCGATGATGTCATCTCACGCCTGGATCGCAAAGTGCAGTGAGACTGATCTAACGTGTCGATCCTGATTTGTCGCTTATTTGTATGCAGGTCCATCGCGGTTGTAGCAGTGCTATTGACCTTGCTTCTCTTTCAAACGGCTGCGGCGAGCGTCAATCCGCCGCAGACTGTTTTTGTTGACAAGAACGAACTTGCGAGGCTGCATCCCGGATGGCAGGCGCTCGATGATATGAGGGCGGCGCTCGATAGCGAAAAATCCGATTTGGTGAAGAATACTTCGAGTGGATCGTTAAGCCCGGCAGCAACTGTCGGTTCGAAGCGTGGATTGACGGTTGTCCCGTCCAGAAACCAGCTTGTAGCCAAAGCCGCAGATGACGCTTCCGCTTCTTTGGATAAATTAGAGAAAAGAAAGTACGATGCCCTGCGGGCAAGACGCGATTCGATGAGCGTCTATTTGCTTAAGAATTCTGAATCTGAGTGGAAAGCGGAAGCTCGGACAATTCAAGAGGAAGCGGCTATTCAAATGAAAGCAGTGGATGAGCAATACGCGGTAGAGTTACTTAATGCCAGGCTGCGGGCCACTGCAACAAAATCGGCAGTCACAATCAGTCAAAAACAAGATGGCGGCCTGGACAAAGCCGACGCCGATGCACGTTTGATAACAGCGGACGCCCAGGTGCAGCGCATTAAGACCGACGTTGACGCCAAAAAAGCGATTATCGACGCGGAGGCGAGAGCCAGAATTGCAGCGATAAAAGAGGCTTCGGAAAAACGTGTCAAAGATATTCTTGATCTATACGAGACTGATCAGAGCACGATTATCGCGAACAGTATGGCTTCTGCGCGAAGTGACATAGCCAGAACGCTCGGCCCGACAGCGGCGCCTGGTCTCTTCGCCGAATACGAGTCCGGATTCAATCGATGGGTAGTCAATGGATCAGCGTGCGCTGGTAATAAAACGACCGATTTGAAAGCAGCAATTTGCGCTTTGCAGGAGCGAATCGATAATGATGTCAACACAGTGGTGTTGGCGTGGGCTTCGCAGAAGGGTTTGAAAGTGACGTTTGAGCGCTCTAATGACGCGACATACGATGCGACTAAAATGTTTGCGGATATCATCAAGAAACGCGGATGGAACGCTGTGGGGCCGATGGCGGGCGGGCTGGAGAGTTCGTAGGAAGTGAATATCACGACAGGCCAACTCGCTGCGCTGGTCGGCGGCGAACTATACGGAGATCTGGACAGGGTTATTTCCGGAGTCGGCAGTGTCGATGACGCCGATTGCGAAGATGTGGTTCTGGCGGCGGACGATCGCTATCTGAAAAGAGCGATGGAGTCGGCTGCCTGCTGCGTCGTGGTTGCTGATGATATGGATTGCGATTCGGCGAACAAATGTATGATCAAAGTAGCGGACCCTGATGCAGCATTCGCCAGAATATTGGATCATTTTAGGGACAATGAGGCTTTGCCCAGAGTGGGAGTTGCGGCTGGGAGTGTGGTAGAGCCTGGGGCTGTGCTGGGCAAAGATGTTGCAGTCGGCGCGAACTGTTATATCGGACGAGGCGCAGTTATCGCCGATGGGTGCGTATTGTTTCCAAATGTATATGTGGGAGAAGACTGCTGGCTCGGAGCGCGGTCGCGGCTTTATCCCGGAGTAGTCATTCATAGCCGATGCCGCATCGGCGCGCGGGTAGTGATTCGCGCAGGAGCGGTGATAGGCTCGGAAGGTTTTGGTTTCAGCCGACACGATGATGGCTATACAAGATTGCCTCATGCGGGGATAGTGGAGATCGGCGATGACGTGGAGATCGGAGCCAATTCCACAATCGACCGCGCCAAAACCGGTTCGACGGTTATTGGCAGCGGCACGAAGATAGACAATCTGGTGCATATCGCCCATAACTGCAAAATAGGAAAAAACTGCATGGTCGTGGCCCAGGTAGGGATAGCCGGCACTGTAACAATTGGGGACAATGTTACTCTGGGTGGGCAAGCGGGCGTCAAAGATCACGTCTCAATAGCCGATGGCTGTATAATAGCGGCGAGATCTGGGGTCACGGGCAGCCTCACAAAAGGCTCGGTGGTCTCCGGATTTCCTGCCAGGGATCATCGTTTGCAGATGCACATTGAGGCTGCAAGGCTTCGATTGCCGGATATATTGAAGCGCTTAAAAGAGCTTGAAAATGAAATTAAAGTTATGCGAGAGGGCGAAAAGGTATAGTAGATGACGATTGTCAGCGTCGATGGGGCGCAAAACGCCGCGAGTTTTCTGTGTGAAGACGCCGATGCGTTTCAGATGACTCTGACCAATAGTGTCAAGTTATCTGGAAGAGGTCTGCACAGCGGTCGCGAGACTGTCGTCGAGATGCATCCTGCGCCGGAAAATACAGGCATAGTGTTCACGCACGGCGCTGGGGTTGTCTCTGGCCTGGCATCAAATGTGGTCGATACTTCGCGCGGGACAACTATCGGGTTCAACGGATTTCGCGTACTCACAATAGAGCATTTAATGGCGGCGCTGCGGGGAACGGGCGTGGATAACGCATATATTGAGGTAGTCGGGGGGGAGACCCCCGCTCTGGACGGGAGCGCGGCTCCTTATGTGAGGGCGATTGAAGAGGTGGGGCTGACGCAGCAGGAATCGCTGCGCAGGCGGATCACCATATCCGAACCTGTATGTGTGAGACGCGATGACTCATTTATTCTCGCGGTACCGGCTTCAGAACTGACGATCACCTATGTGATGAATTACGACCACCCCTTGATCGGAACCCAAAGCTCGATCTACACGCTGAGTGAGGGCAGCTTTGCCCGAGATTTCGCGCCGGCGCGCACTTTCGTTCTTTATGAGGAAGTCGCTGGTCTGTTGGATCGCGAACTGGCAAAAGGCGGGAGCGTGGATAATGCCATAGTGGTGTGGCCGGATCGAATGAGTTCGGAACTTCGCTTTCCTGATGAGCTTGTCCGGCACAAAGTAGTCGATATGATCGGAGATCTATCGCTGGTGGGTGGATTGCTGACCGCTGAAGTGCTCGCTGTCAGGACCGGGCATGCGCTTAACGTTCAGTTCGCGCAGGAGGTGCTGCGCAGAATCGGGCGTCAGAGTCGCCGAACTGTGCCGCCTGAAAAAGCGACGGCTTAAACCACTGGAATCAATTGTTGGCGATTGCTGATTCGGCGATTGCAGCTGTGTCATCTACAATACAATACTTGAGGGATTTGATGCTGGATATCGAACAAATACGAGATGTACTGCCCCATCGCTACCCCTTTCTTCTGGTCGACCGAATACTGGAACTGTCACCGGAGAAATCCGCTCGGGGTTACAAGAACGTTACCATCAACGAGGAATTCTTCGAAGGTCACTTCCCCGGCCACGCCGTGATGCCGGGGGTATTGGTTTGTGAGGCTATGGCGCAGGTGAGCGGGGTGCTTTTGCTCTCCCGAACTGGCTGCGAAGGGAAACTAGCCTACTTCGGAGGCATGGATAAGGTCAGATTCCGCAAGCCGGTTTTGCCGGGTGATACGCTGGTGACCGACGTCGAATTGATTGCGATGAAAGCTAATATTGGCAAGGTACGGGCGGTGGCTCGAGTGGATGGGGAAGTTGCCTGCGAGGGCGAGTTTATGTTCGCGCTTGTCGGGCGCGACAGAAAGATGGACAAAGCCCCCGTTGCTGTCGTCACCACTAAAGAAAGCAAGAAGACAGATATACACCCAACCGCGATAATCGATCCGACGGCCCGGATAGGGCAGGGTGCTTCGGTGGGAGCACATTCTATAATTGGCAAAAACGTTTGCATCGGCGATGGCGCTCATATTGATGCTCATGTTTTGATTGAGTCCAATGTAACGCTTGGGAAAGATTGTGTTGTCCTCGCGGGGTCGGTGATCGGCGGGGCTCCCCAGGATAAAAAATACCACGGCGAAGATAGTTACGTGAAAATCGGCGATGGAAATATTATCCGCGAATACGTGACCATACATCGCGCCAGCGGCGACGAGCAGGCCACGGTGCTTGGAGACGGCAACATGCTTATGGCATACTGCCACGTGGGACACAACTGCAAGCTCGGCAATAACATTACTATGGCCAACTATGTCGGAATCAGCGGACACGTCATCATTGAGGACAAGGTTGTTTTCGGCGGATTTGTCGGGGTGCATCAAAAAGTCCGCATAGGCAAACTTGCCATGATTGGAGGAATGTCCAAAGTTGTGCAGGACGTGCCCCCGTTTGCTATAGTCGACGGGCGACCTATCAGAGTCTGCGACCTCAATGTTATAGGGCTGCGGCGAAATAATATCTCGGCGAAAGTGCGCTCGGAAATTCGCCACGCTTACAAACTGCTTTATCGTTCTAATCTGAATGTGACTCAGGCGATTGAGGCGATCGAGAGAGAGATCGAACCCAGCGAAGATCTGACATATCTGTTGGACTTTATAAAAAGTGTGCGCGAGGGGTCCGGCGGCAGGCAACTGGAGACTCCGGAGTTTTAATGGCACAGCGCTCGATAGCAGTCAGTGCGGGCGAATCGTCGGGTGACCTGAACGGGGCATATCTCGCGAAAGCGATTACTGGGATAGCTCCGGATGTATCGATCTGGGGCGCTGGCGGGCCAAGGATGCGCGAAGCCGGGGTCGATATAGTCATCAATATGACCAATGGCGGCACCATCGGCGTTGCTGAGACGATTAAGTCACTGCCCGGCGTGGCGGTAAAATATCTCAGATTGCGAAACCTGCTTCTCAAGCAAAGGCCTGATCTGTTTGTTCCCATTGACTTTGGTGCGTTCAATATTCGTTTGGCGCAGGTTGCGCACGCCAACGCTATTCCGGTAGTCTATTATTTCCCACCTTCGTCTTGGCGAAAAAGGCCGCGCAATTCGGCCAAACTCCTCGCGTGTGGGGGAAAGGTGATAACTCCGTTTCCCTGGTCGGCGGAGTTGCTCAGCGAAGCGGGGGTCGATGCCAGGTTCGTGGGGCATCCTTTGATAGACATCGTAAAACCCACCGCGTCGCGTGATCTATTCCTCAGTGAATTGGGTCTGGATTTGTCGTTTATAACTATTGGATTACTGCCGGGGAGCCGCTCACACGAGATTCGGGAGCACCTCACTCCGTTGATTGAAAGTGCGCGGATGTTGCATAGACTGCTCGGTCGAGTGCAGTTTGTGATCGGAGCCGCACGAGGAGCCGAAGATATCCGGCGGCGTCTGGCAACGTCGATCAAATCCGATAGCCCAGCCATCAGAGTGGTTGAAGGACGAACTTATGATTGCATGGCTGCAAGTGATCTCTTGATTACATCATCCGGAACGGCTACACTTGAAGCGGCGATTTTGGGAGTGCCGATGATAATTATCTACCGAGGGTCGTCTATTATGCGATTGGAGTATATTGTTCGCAAATCCATTTTAGAAGATTTTATAGGCCTGCCAAATATAATCGCTGGGCGTGGGGTGTGCCCGGAGCTAATAAATGATGATGTGGCGCCGGAAAAACTGGCGGATATAGCATCGAGTTTGCTGACTGATAACTCGGCGCTTTCGGAGATGAAAAGGGCGCTTAAAGATATAAAATCCAGCCTGGGAGAACAGGGTGCTGTAGATCGCGCTGCCCGTGCAGCGCTCGAAATGGGAGAACTGCTATAGATTCCATTATTTATCATCTGTTCAGAAAACGCACGTTCTTTATACTGTCATTCTCGATCGTGTTGGTGCTATTGGCGAAGCCTACGCCACGTGCGTGTTGGATTGGAATACCCTTGGTTATAGTCGGCGAAGCTATACGCATCTGGTCCGCGGGATACATAACTAAGCTCTCCGGGCTAGTAACAGCAGGGCCGTTTGCGATGTGTAGGAACCCGCTATATATAGGCAGCTTCATTATTTGCTTGGGCTATTTGGCAATGTGTCAGCGGCTGGACGTTACGATAATCGGCATTATATTGTTCTTCATATTTCATGGGGGTGCGGTTATCCACGAAGAGCGCATGCTGTCCGAGAGATTCGGAGAAGAGTATGAAGCTTACTGTAAGTCTGTGCCGCGGTTCATTCCACGGTTTTCCAGGCGCATAGGACAGGGAAGCTTCTCTTTCAAACAAGTGATGGCCAACGATGAGCATCGCAGTGCAATCGCAGCCGTCGCGCTGGTATCGGCATTTTGCTTTATGGCGTATGATTCTTTTTCGATTCTGCAGTGGTTGTCACGGCTGGCTGATTGAGGAGATTTTTTGAACTATACCAGACGCCTGCTACAGTATTTATTGGTCTACAAGGGTCGTTTGATCCTGGCGGCTGTGTTTGGGCTTTTGACCTCGGGCTGCACTTTGCTGATGGCTCAGTTCACCAACTGGTTTTTGGCCGCTTGCAGCGACAAATCTGTGACGGACAATATACTGATCAAATTCGGCATCGCCAAAGGTTGGATTGGTGCTGCTAACGCAAATATGACCCTGGTCTGGCTTGTGGCTGGCTTGTTTATTCTCATATATCTGCCGAAAGGTTTATTTCAATATTTTAATGGCTATTTGATAGCGTCGGCCACAAACCGTGTCGGCGCGGATCTTCGAGCAGATATCTACGCACACGTCCAGAAATTGCCGCTGAGGTTTTTCCATGCCAACCGCATCGGCGACCTGATGTCGCGAATGAGCAACGACGTGTTTCTCATCCAAAACTCCAGTTCCGTGGTTATTCAAGCCATCGAAGGCCCAATCACGATTGTAGCCGGAATCGCGCGAATGTTTTGGATCAATTGGAATTTGACGACGTTGACGATGATTTTTGTGCCGTTGATGGCGGTGGCGATCGGCCGATTGACGAGACGAATACGCCCCCTCACCACCGTTACTCAAGAGTCACTGGCTGATGTGAATGCGACAATCGAAGAATCCATCGTCGGTATGCGTGTCATTAAAGCGTTCGGCACTGAAGCCCAGGAGATAAAGCGATTTAATGCTGTCAATATGCGTAGTCTTGCGGCAGCGCTGAAGTTTTGGCGCAGAAACATGCTGGTGCATCCCTCGATCGAGGTTATGGGCGGGTTTGCTACGGCGCTGATTATGTCTCTCGGTGGCTGGATGGTGGTTACTGGAGCGATCACATTTCCGAAGTTGGGCGAATTTATTTTGCTGGCTTTTTTAGTGGTGAGTGCAGCCAAGCAATTTGGAAAGCTAAGTGTGGTCTACCAGCAGACTTTGGCTGCAGGTGCAAGAATATTCGAAATTATTGACACCAGCCCCGAAATCACCGAAGAACGGGCCAGCGTTGTGCTGAAAGAAGTGAAAGGTCTTGTCGAGTTCAAGGATGTAATCTTCGAATATAACGAAGGCGAGAGGATTTTGGACGGTATTACTTTTACGATTCATCCCGGTGAGGTTGTCGCCCTTGTCGGCCCCAGTGGAGCGGGCAAATCGACCCTGGCCGATCTGATTCCTAGATTTTACGATACCATCGGAGGGCAGATATTAGTCGAAGGACACGACATCCAAGATATCAAATTAGCTAGTCTGCGGGAACAGATAGCTATGGTCCCGCAGGAGACGATCCTGTTTGGAGGGACGATCGCGGAAAACATTGCATACGGCAGGCCAGGCGCCCCCATGAACGAGATAATCGAGGTGGCAAAGGCGGCCAATGCCCACGGTTTTATAGAAGAGCTGCCCGAAGGTTACGATACTCTGCTTGGCGAACGCGGCACAGGGCTTTCAGGGGGCCAGCAACAGCGGATCTCAATCGCGAGAGCGTTGTTAAAAGACCCACGGATTCTCATTTTGGATGAGGCGACTTCTTCTCTTGATGCGGCATCGGAGCAGGTGCTTCAGGAGGCGCTGGACAGACTTATGAAGAACCGGTCGACGCTGGTCATAGCCCACAGGCTCTCCACAGTGAAAAACGCCAACAGGATTCTCGTGATTGATCAGGGCAAAATAACTGAAGATGGCGGCTTCGATGAACTGGTGGGGAATGGAGGATTGTTCTCACAGTTGTATCATACGCAGTTCAGATCGCAGGAGGCGAACGATGTCCCAGCGAGGCCGACTTAATTTCAAACAGCGGATCGCATTTGGACTTCTGTGGCTAATTTCTACCGCAATTGCTTCTACTGTAAGGGTCAAAGTGGTTGGCTGGGAAAAATTGACCAAAATCGTCTCCGACGGCAAGGGTGGGCTGATTCTGCCTTGGCACGGGGTAACGATGTTGCCGATCTACCATTGTCGTAATATGGGGTTCTATTCGCTGGTCTCGCTTTCCAAGGATGGTGAGCTTCAGAACAGCTTGCTGCTCAGTCGGGGATTCAGGACTATCAGAGGTTCCAGTGGGCGAGGTGGAGCCAGGGCGCTTCTTGAACTTACTCGCAAGCTGCAAGAAGGCGGAATCATGGCGCATACCCCCGATGGTCCCAAAGGACCGGCAAAAAAGGTGCAGCCGGGGACAGTGTATCTTGCCAAGCGCTCTGGTTGTCCTGTTCTTCCGGTCGGGGTTGCCTGCAAGCCGTGCAAGAGGCTGAACTCGTGGGACGCTCATATGATCCCGCTGCCGTTTTCAAAAGCGGTCATATATTTTGGCAATCCGCTGCATATATCTCGCGATGAGGATGACGCTGAGGGCGCCGGTCGGATTGAAGTCGCTATCAATGTCGCTGAACAGAGTGCCTGGGCAGAATTGGGAGGGCAGGCGTAGGCCAATGATGTTTGTTTTCTACAACATTCTGCTGCTGATTTTAAGCCCGATAATTGCTCTATATATCCTCTACCGTATATTTATCTCCGGCAAGTCTCGCAAATCCTGGCGACACCAGCTTGGCGGAGTTAAGCTGCCCAACGAGATTGCAGACAAAAAGAAAATCTGGATTCACGCGGTATCGGTGGGGGAGTCGGTGGCCGCATCCTCGGTTGTTAGTGAGTTGAAGCGAGATATCCCAGAAGTGGCTGTTGTGATGTCTACTACCACAGAAAAAGGGCAGGAGATGGCGCATAAGTCTGTAAAAGATTCAGACGGATTCTTTTACTATCCTTTCGATTTGCTGCCGTCTGTTAGCCGCAGCCTTAGCAAGATTTGCCCTGTAGTATTCGCAAGCACCGACACTGAGATCTGGCCCAATTTTTTACATATCGCCCGCCGGCGCGGCGTTAAGACAGCTATGATTAACGGCACAGTCTCGGACAAAACTATGGCTGGCTCGAAAAAAATCGGGTGGCTGTATCGCTGGGCGATGTCGAATTTTGATTTGTTGTGTATGCAGTCACAAGCCGACGCCGACAGGGCCGTATCCCTTGGGGCGGACGAATCAAAGGTAGTGATAACCGGTAACTGCAAAGCCGATGAGGCCCCGCAGCCGCTAATGCAACCTGAGCGCGAAGAGCTGCTAAGTTTGTATAAGATAGGTGCCGAAAACCTGGTCTTTGTCGCGGGGAGCACCAACCCGGGCGAAGAGCCTCATATAATAGAATCGTATGCATTGGCGAGAAAAACCCACCCATCACTGCGCCTGATTGTTGCTCCAAGACAAATCGAGCGCCGAAAAGAGATATATACTCTTGTCAAGGCCAGTGGGCTGGAGTGTGGATGGCGCAGCGATCCGTCCACTATCACCGGCGCGGAAGATGTGGTAATATTGGACACGTTTGGCGAGTTGGCTCGAATCTATGCGATCGCCGATGTAACGTTTGTCGGCGGCAGTTTGATCCCTCGAGGGTGCCACAGCATCCTGCAGCCGATCGCCCAGGGGAAACCCGTTTTCTTTGGCCCCTACACGTTTAAGGCGAAAGACCTTGTGGCACAGGCGAAGGCCGCCGGAGTGGGGTTCGAGATCAAAAATGGAATGGAGCTTGGGCTGCAAATCAGCCGGATGCTTGACGAACCGGAAGTGCTCAGGCAAATTGAAGCTCGATGTGAAGACATGATTCGGTCGAATAGAGGAGCATCCAGGCGCACGGCCGATGAACTGATAAAACTATACAAAGCAGCCATATCGGCAGGCTCTGGGAATAGGTCGGGGTGAATCCACACGGATGGCATCAGGTTATATCAAGCGTGTCATACTGGGCGAGCAGCGAGGTCTGGGTGCTTGGCTGATTCTCGCGCTGTTGTGGCCGTTTTCCCTTATCTACAGGATCGGCCTAGCTGTGTATTTGTGGCTTTATGATTCGGGGCTGCGCAAACGTGCAAAACTGCCGGTCCCGGTGGTAAGTGTGGGCAATTTGACATTTGGCGGCACCGGAAAAACGCCTGCAGTTCAAGAATTGTGCAGGATGCTTGGTGCTGCCGGTAAAAAAGTAGTTGTGCTGTCCCGAGGTTATGGCGGCTCCGCTGGTGGTCCGCTGGTGGTGTCGGATGGTGAAAATATTCTAACGGACAGTTTGGCGGCGGGAGACGAGCCGGTGCTATTGGCTCAGACACTGCCGGGGGTGCCGGTTATAGTAGGAAAAGACCGTCGAAGAAGCGGCAAGCTAGCTTTGAAACATTTTGAACCAGACGTTATTGTGCTGGATGATGGTTTGCAGTATTGGCAGCTCAGTCGGGATATTGACGTAGTTATACTGGATGCGGCCAAGCCATTTGGAAGCGGCTGCCTGATGCCGATGGGAGACCTGCGCGAGCCGGTGGGCGGTCTGCGAAGAGCTGAAATAGTCCTGTTAAATGGGGTGGGGAGCGCTCAAAACTCAGCTTTGATTGCGCGTGTCCACGAGTTGGCTCCAAAGGCTCGAATATTTGGTTGCGTGCGTGAGCCGATGTGTTTCAAAAACGCATCCACCGGGCAAACGCTTGGTTTGGATTGGATCAAAAGTCGCAAAGTGCTCGCTTTTTGCGGGATCGGCAAACCCTGGTCATTTATCGAGTCACTCGAGTCGATGCGTGCCTCAGTCGAAGCCAGCATCGTTTTCAGCGATCATTATAAACTCACGAATCGCGACATCACGCGTATAATAGATGAGGCTGAGGCCCACGGGGTGGACGCGATCATCGCGACAGAAAAAGACATTGCAAGATTGGCCAACCCGCAGGTTTTGCCGAATCTGTATTCGCTTTCCATAAGACTTCATATTGAGGACAGTCCGCAACTTGCGCAGCACATCACAAACAGGATCAACGGATAGAATACGTCGCTTGCCGTTCAAAAAACGCATTATTAAGCTGATCGGGCGCGCTACGTTTTGGTGGATGAGCACGTCGTCACGCCTGTGGCGGCCCTGGTCAGTCCGGGTGGTTGGCAATTTGCTTGGTATTGTGTTCTATTACGCATCAGCTCGTTATCGTAATGTTGCGCTGAAGAATCTTCGAAGTGTATACGGACAAGAGATGGGTGAGGTGCAAATCAGAGCTCTTGCCAAACGAGTATTCAAGCACTTCACGCGCGGCGCAATCGAGTTCTTCTTTGTATTATCGCTCAATAGCAAACAAATCAATGAGTTGGTCGATGTCAGTGGATGCGAGCACCTCGACTCGGCGCTTTCAGAGGGCAACGGCTGCATCGTGATAACCGCACATTACGGCAACTGGGAGCTGCTGGCTCGCAAACTTGCACTGTTTGGTTATAAAATCAATGTTATAGCGCGCGACAGCGATGATCCGGGGATGACCGGCATAACTGCGCAGATTCGAGAAAGCGGCGGCTATCGCGTCTTCGATAAGGATCGCTCTTTGATCGGAGCCATGCGTGCGCTGCGGCGTAACGAAGTGTTGGGAATTCTGCCGGATCAGCACGATTCACAAGGAATCTTTGTCGACTTCTTCTCTCGCCCGGCCGCCACCGCCACCGGCCCTGCGACTTTTGCCCTTAAGTCATCTGCGCCGCTTGTGCCCGTCTTTGCTTCACGAACAGCCGACGGCAGATATAACGCTGTAGTATATCCCAGAATCGATTTCAATCCGAGTGGGAATATCGAAAAAGATACAAAAGAACTTACGAGCCTGATTAATATCGCCATCGAGCAAGCCATTCGGCTGCAGCCCGATCAATGGCTGTGGTTCCACAACAGATGGAAATCATCGGCGCCCGCGGAGGTCAACAGCAGTGGTCAATGAACCACCTAAACGTATATTGGTCGTCAAACTCAGCGCAATAGGGGACGTGCTTATGGCAACTCCCGCCGCCAAAGCGTTGCGGGCGGCTTTTCCGGAGAGCTACATTGCCTGGGTGGTGGAGCGAAAATCCGCCGATGTGGTGCTCGGGAATCCGTATCTGGATGAAGTGGTGCTGTGGGATCGGCACAAAAGTGGAAACCGAATTATTGACGCTGCACGATTGGGCCACAGCCTTTTGGATCTCAGAAGCGACCTCAAAGCTAGACGATTTGATGTCTGTGTTGATCTCCAGGGGCTGTTGCGAAGTGCCCTCGTCAGCCTCGCATCCGGAGCAAAGCGTCGAATCGGGTTCTCTGACGCGGCCGAGAGAAGCACTATATTCTACACAGAAAAACACCAGCCGCAATCCAAAGGAATGAATGCCCAACAACGCAATCTCGACTTGCTGAAACCTTTAGGTGTCAATTCAACCGATACCGCCATGCATATGCCGGTTGGCGAAGAGGACAGGGGTTTTGCGAGGCGGTTTTTCGAAGAATCCGGGTTGATCGGCAGCAAGGTAGTCGCTTTTTGCGTTGCGACCACTTGGGCAAACAAGCATTGGACTCCTGAGGGGTGGGTTGGTGTGGCCGACTTGATCTGGCATAAATATGGCGCCCGTACTCTTATTCTGGGTTCCAAAGCTGATATTCCACTTGTGCGCAGCATTGCCGATGCCGCTATATCAAACCCAATTGTCAGCGCCGGTCTTACGACACTGAAACAAGCAGGCGCTCTCATGGAAAAAAGCGACGCGGTGATCGGAGTGGATACGGGCCTGCTGCATATGTCCGTGGCGTTGGATCGTCCATCCATAGGCCTGTTTGGAGCCAGCGAATGGCGATGTTTTCAAAAAAAGGACAATTTCATTTGGGTGGCAAAAGATTATCCGTGCAGTCCGTGCCGCAGACATCCCACTTGCAGCAACGTCGACTGCATGCGAGCCATAACTCCCGATGATGTCGAAGCCGCCGTTCGGCCGTGGTTGGAGTGATTTACGATGAGAATAATGTGTTTTCATCTCAATCAAATCGGCGACCTGATTTTTTCGCTGCCGGCTCTAAAATGCATTCGGGATAGTTTCCCTGAAGCTCGATTGATAAGTGTTGTGCGCCCCGTGTTAAGAGAGATTCTGGAAAGCAGCGGGCTGGCGCACTCAATTGTGTTAAGGAACACTGCGAAAAACTATAACACAGTTGGACTTATCATGTCCCTTTCAGCGATAAAGCCCGATCTGGCTGTTGTCTTTTCGCAGAGTGCGACTTGCGCCCTTTTGGCTTATTTAAGCGGTGCTCCGAGGCGCCTGGGGTTTGAAGGCTCTTCAATGGCCTTTTTGCTTAACACCAGAGTCCGTTTCCATCATCCGCCCTCGACGACGAACAATTTGCGCTTGGTCGAAGCTGCTGGAGCCAGGATCACATGCAACAGCTATGCAGGGCTTGTTCAAGCGGGGGACCGGCAAACAGACCAGGCCGATCGATTGTTACGAAGTGTCGGAATCGAGCCGGGCGAACCTGTCACTGTATTAGCGCCGGCAACGTCCGGAAACCGCAGCATTAAGGAATGGACAGACGAGGGTTTTGCAGTTGTAGGACAAAATTTAGCATCCCGAGGGCTGCGTCCGGTGATATTGGGTTCAAACTCGCATTCGAATATCACTGCACATTCCAACACCATTGTTGATCTGCAAGGCAGAACAAATATCAGCGAAGTGATTGGAATCCTGGCGAGGTCGAGTTTGCTCGTAGGCGTCGATTCCGGCCTGCTGCATCTGGCAGGCGCGATTGGCATTCCCGTTATAGGGCTGTACGGCCCATCCAATCACAACATCACAGGCCCTCAAGGAGAGGGCCACATCGTTTTGACTTCCGGCGCCGATTGCAGCCCATGCGTCAAAACGCAGTGCAGCATCGGGCGAAAATGTATGATCGACGTCACACCGCAGAGCGTGATCGCCGCCGTCGATTCCTTTCTTGACGGCTTATAGTTTATAGGAGGAGGGAAGTTCAAGTGGGAGCCTTTAGGACACTTCACGTGGACGCGGAAGTCTCTTGGGGAGGAGGCGAACGTCAGGTCGCGGGCCTGTGCTCGCATCTTCAAGAGCGTGGTCATGAGGTAAAGCTCATTTGCAGACCAGCTTCCAAGCTCCGGGAATGGGCGACAGCGAAAGGTATCGAATCGTGCCCTGCGGAAATGAAGTCGACTTTTGTGTTGAGTTCGATTTTGAAACTGCGATCGATAATAGCGCGAGAGCGGCCTGATATTTTGCACCTGCACACTTCACGCGCCCACGTGTTAGGCTCCATGGCCGGCAAATTGGCCGGGGTAAGAACAATCATAGCAACACGACGAATGGACGACCCGATAAAGATGTTGTGGCCTAACACGGGTGCATATGGGGCTTGGACAACTGCTATTGTCGCGATTTCCGAGGCTGTTCGAGATGTGCTGATTAGCTGTGGGGTTGACCCTTCGAAGATAAGATTGATCCCCAGTGGCGCAGATATTTCACAATTTGTGAGTGCTTGTGCCGATCAATCCGTCAGGGCAGAGCTCGGCGGATCGGCACCCCGTCGCTTAATCTGCACCGCTGCGTCTTTGAGTGTGCGAAAAGGCGTTCGATATCTGCTGGAGGCCGCCGCACTCCTTAAAGATTCTACGACTCAGTTTCGTGTAATTATAGCCGGTGAAGGTGATCAGCGCGCCGAACTGGAGCAAATGACGAAGCGGCTGGGAATTGATTGCATGTTTTTGGGTTTCTATCCTGACATGGCTAGGCTGCTGGCAAATATTGACATATTCGTGATGCCTTCTTTGAGTGAAGGTCTGGGGGTTGCGGTTCTTGAGGCGATGGCAGCGGGAAAGCCTGTAGTTGCAAGCGCTGTGGGAGGTCTCAAAGAATCTGTGCTGGGTGGTAAAACCGGTTTTTTGGTTCCACCTGCAGATCCGCAGTCTTTGGCGGATGCTATAAAGAAATTATTGGTTACTCCAACTTTAGCTGAACAATTTGGCGCAGCCGGACGGGCAAGAGTGAGAGAAAACTATAGTCTAAAGAACATGGCGCTCGCAAATGAGTCGCTGTATCATGAGCTTGTGAAACGATGAAGATATCCGCGGTCGTAATGACTCTTAATGAAGAATCAAATATTGATCGCTGCCTATCGTCGCTCGCGTTCGCTGATGAGATAGTTGTCTTGGATTCGTTTAGCACGGATCGAACGGTCGAGATAGCCCGCAATTACACAAATAAAATAGCCCAGCAAGAGTTCAAGTCGTCTTCAGGACAGAGATTGGCAGCAGCGGAAATGACAACCAATGAATGGCTGCTGTTTGTGGATGCCGATGAGGTCGTTACTGTCGCGCTGGCTGAGGAGATTTGCCAAGCCGTAAAAAGTGAGAAGTATGCGGCATACAGACTTCCGCGCCTCACATATTTTTTGGGCAAGCCGATTCGGGGCTGCGGATGGTATCCTGATCCTGTCGTTCGCTTAATGCGTAAATCGAAAGCCCAGTGGTCGTTCAGATTGGTCCATGAATCAGCAGAGATAGATGGTCGAGTGGGGGATTTATCAGAAAATCTGCTTCACTATTCGTTCAAGGACCTGGAATCTATCGTGCGCAAAACGCACACATATGCGCGTTTATCTGCACAACAAAAGGTCTTAGAGGGAAAAGATTTTCAGTTATACCGTCTGGTGTTTGGTCCTGTAAGTACATTTATAAAAAAATACGTTTTGCAGCAGGGCTATCGAGACGGCGTCAGGGGGCTGATTATCAGCGGTTTTTGTTCCGTCGACTCGTTTATGCGCTATGCGATGCTGTGGGAATTAACAAGACATAGGAGTAAAGGTAAATGAAGAATCTATTGATACGACTTGGCGGCAGCCTGCTTGCTTTGATCGTTATTTCCGCAAATGCCTACGCTGGTCCGGTTAGTGAACAGGACTTGAAAGCTAAAATTGAGATGGCATCCAAAGGTTTCGAAGATATCTCCGCAACTGTGGTGGTTCGTGAGAAGAACAAAGATGCGCTGACAAAGGTCCACGAAGGCTCGGCGGTTTTATATGACTTTCAATCAGCCCAACTTCAGATTAAGACTCCGGATCGAATCCGCATCGAATCCAAACTTGGAATGGTCAAAGTTGAATATATAGTCGCGGATGGAAAAAAGATATTTCGTGCACCGAAAATCAAAATGAACAAAACCAGCGACTATTCGAACATGCCGGCCAAGCTCCAAAGATTGCTGGATTTTGGTATAGTAACACCCCAGCTTTGGGTAGGTAGACACGTGGAAATCGTGGAAGATGCCGAGGCGAACAGCAACGGCGAGATCAAGCTGAAGCTGACCTGGCTTACGGGGGATGCAATCAACTATGCCTGGATCGACGCGGCCAATTTTTGGCTCAAACGCTTTGAAAAACGAGATGGGCAGGATAACCTGATTTCGAGTGTGGTTTACTCAAACCCTCAAAATGTTGGAAATGTGATTTGGCTGCCTACCAAAGTCGAGCTTTACACTGCGGATGGTCAAAAAGCCGGCGCCACGGAGATGGTGGATATAAAAGTTAATACGGGCCTTGCGGATTCGATTTTTAAGTAAGTTTTCCAGCAAGGCCGTGCCGGGGGGTTCTGCTGGAATTGCCAATTTGTAATATTTGCCACAGCCAAGCAACACTGTTTTTGGTCAAAGATGGATTCGATATATTCCGATGCAACGAGTGTGGTCTTGCCTTCACTCATCCGCAGCCGGCATCGCTCAGCGAGCAGTACGACGCCGATTATTTCGCACATTATAGTCGCCGCCGCCCATTTCGCATGAGGCGAAGCGAGGCGAGGCTGAGATTGATCGAGCTTTTGCGCGCACCAGGACGATTGCTTGACATTGGCTGCTCATTAGGGTATTTTGTTGAGGCTGCTAATGCCAGAGGTTGGCTTGCGTCGGGCCTGGAAATATCACCATTCGCGGCACGAAAGGCTCACGAAATGGGCTTGGATGTGCGGACGGGTGTTCTGCAAAACGGTTTTTATCCGAAAAGCTCGTTTGATTGTGTTACAATGTGGGATGTGCTTGAGCATGTTCCTGACCCTACCGAGCACATGCGAAAAGTAAACCAGGTCCTGGCCGATGATGGACTTGTCGTAATCGGCACACCTAACCTTGAACATTTGAGGTTCAAGATCAAACGTGAACGCTGGCGGCACCTGAAGCCAAGCGAGCACGTGTTTTACTTCAAGAAGTTGAGCATAACACGTCTTCTGAACAAGACGGGCTTCGGCATCATACAGCCGCCGCTGCTGGGATCACGATCATTCCCCGGCAGCACAGCTGCGGTTTTGAAATATACCTTGGGCCGACTTGCGCAGCCTAACGATGTTATGATTGTATTTGGAGTCAAAAATGCCGTCGAAATACCCTCGAATTGACCTTGCAGATATTAAGACAATTTCGATCACTGATAGAAAAAGCAAGGTTAATCTGAAGGATTTTGCTGCAACGTATAACGCAGGTGACACCTTTGGCGCCTTTATTGATACGCTGCCCGATATCCTGGCTGGTCGTTGGGTGCGAGACATTATTGATCGAATCTGCATCGCTCGCCATAACGACAGAGCTTGTGCGGTGGCGATGGGGGCGCATGTCATCAAATGCGGTTTAAGCCCAATCATTATCGACCTCATGCGCCGTGGCATCATTACCTCTCTGTCGATGAACGGGGCAGGCGCGATTCACGATACTGAGATGGCTTTTTGGGGTGAGACATCTGAGGATGTAGTCGACGGCATGCACAGCGGACTGTTTGGAATGGCCCGGGAGACTGCGGATTTTGTGAATGGGTGCGCTGTTGTTGCGAGAGATCAAGGACTGGGTTTTGGTGAGGCTTTGGGCAAAGCGGTGGTCGAGGCGGATGCGGCCCATCGTGATGTCAGCTTGCTCGCTGCGGCTTATGATTACAGTGTGCCTCTCACAATCCACGCGTGCATCGGCTGCGATATAGTTCATATGCACCCGACTGCGGATGGAGCAGCTATAGGAGAGGCGTCCCTGGCTGACTATCGGATTCTCACGCAGGCGCTGCGCGGATTGGCCGGAGGCGGGGTTCTTATGAATATAGGCTCCGCTGTGGTGCTGCCGGAGGTGCTTCTAAAGGCGCTTACGACCTTGATTAACCTTGGCTGCGATCTCAAAAACATGGTCGGGGTCAATCTTGATTTCGTCCAGCACTACAGGTCTAATCAACAGGTAGTTTCGAGGGTTCGTGAGATCGGCGGCGAAGGGTTCGCTTTGACTGGGCATCACGAACTGCTGATCCCGCTTATTGCCGCTGGGGTTATCGAGAGGATGGCCGAATCGTGAGCGATTTTGACTTTGTTTCCACCCTGTCACAATTTGCGGGCAAGCGAGTCTTGGTGATCGGCGACCTTATGCTTGATGAGCATATTTGGGGGACTGTTGAGCGTATTTCACCCGAAGCGCCGGTTATGGTCGTTCGGGCGAACGGAGACGCCGATTGTCTACCCGGAGGGGCTGCCAATGTCGCATACAATATACGTGCGCTGGGAGGAGAAGCGGCTGTTGTCGGAGTGATTGGCGACGACGAGGGCGGCGAGATACTACGCCGGGTGCTGGCTGCGGGCGGAGTGGATGTGAATGGGGTTGTCGCGGATGCCGACCGACCTACGACTCGCAAAACCAGAATCTGGGCATCACACAGACACCAGGTCGTCAGGGTAGATCGCGAGAACAATACAGCGATATCCGGCGCTGTTGTTCGCCGTATGATTGATTATATATATTCGGCGTCAAAAGATGTTGACGCGGTGCTGCTATCTGACTACGCTAAGGGCGTAATATGCAGTGAAGTCGTGGCTGCTGCCACAGCGACAGCGTCTGTCTGTGTGGCAAATATCAAACCAAAAAACCTTTCGTCTTTTAGCGATGTCGGCATCATTACGCTGAACCTCGCGGAAGCATCTGCGGCCTCAGGAATGGATGTAGGGGATTTGCGCCAGGTCGAAGAAGCCGGACGTCTTCTGTTGAGCCGGGTTGGCTGCAGGGGCATTGTTATCACCCGAGGCGCCAATGGACTATCCGCTTTTGGTGACGGCGAGATCACCCACATTCCGGCTATCGAAACTGAGGTCTACGACGTGGCGGGGGCGGGAGATACCGTTGTAAGCGCTTTGACTATGGCGCTGGCCAGCGGCGCTGCACTTCCCGAAGCCTGCGCAATAGCGAACAGCGCCGGCGCGGCTGTTGTACGAAAAGTCGGGGTAGCAACAACCACAACAGAAGAAATCGCCGCCTTGCTCGGCCAGGCAACGAGCGGAAAGATTTAGCATTTCTGGCCAGTACGACTAGGAATACTGCATGGGCATTTCATTCAAAGGTCTGACTGTCGGGATAGTTGCCAGCGTAGTCGTTTGTCTTGTTGTTTCGTATGCTGAGCTGGTAGTCAAGTATATTCAGATTGGCTTTCTCCAACTGCCGCCAGTTGTGGTCGGCTTATTTTGTTTTTTGCTGCTGGTTACCGCTTTAACGAAACGCACCAAGAGCCGGTTCAGTTTGACCCCGCAAGAATTGTTGACTGTTTATTGCATGATGCTATTGTCATCGATGATCAGTTCTCGCGGATGTCTCGAAAAAATCCTGCCGCTGTTGGTTACGCTTCCATATTTCAGCAATCAAAGCAACGATTGGACGACTTACTTCTATCCAAACATCAAGAAATGGATGGTGCCGTTCGATACAACCCAGACCGACCCCAATACCCATCAACTCATAGCCCAGCGGTTTTTTGAGGGTCTGCGTAGTGGAGAAAAAATCCCGTGGCATCAATGGATTGGGCCGTTGTTTTGGTGGGGCCTCTTAGCGCTGTTTATCTTCGGCGCGTTTTTGTGCCTGGCCTCTATTTTGCGCAAGCAGTGGGTTGATAATGAAAAACTCAGCTTTCCATTAGCCCAGCTTCCTCTGGAGATGGTCAGTGGGGATTCACGTGGGGCAGGTTTTTGGCGCAACCCGCTCACATGGTTGGGATTTGCGATCCCTAGTGTTATTTTCACGATCAACGGTCTGCATGGCTGGTATCCGAGTATTCCGCAGATCAATCTGGGTATCTCACTCGGGCAGTACCTGATAAATCCGCCTTGGGATTGCATCGGATTTTTGACAATTTATATCAGTTTTGCGGCGATCGGTTTTTTCTTTTTGTTGCCGACGGAGATATTATTTTCTTTGTGGTTTTTTCACCTCTTCGCGATAGCGCAGACAGTCATTTTCAACTCATACGGCATGGAAATGCCCGGGATGCCGCTGTATGGGATGAAACTGTTCATTGGTTACCAGGAGATCGGCGCTTATTTTGTGCTGACCGGATATTTGCTTTATGTAGCTTGGCCGCATCTTAAGCAGGTTCTTCGCAGCGCGTGGGGGTGGGAGAAACTCGACGATTCAAATGAACTGCTGCCCTACAGAACTGCCGTTTTTGGATTGTTTTTCTGTGTGATGGGGGCGACTTTTTGGTTTGCCGCCGCTGGAATGAATCCTTGGCTCGCGCTATTTGAGCTTGGCGTGTATATATTCGTGATCGCGCTGATTATGGCTCGAAGCACGGCCGAAGGCGGCCTGCTTATGACGGAAACGACTTTCCGTGGGGTTGATGTATATCGGCTGTTCGCGCCGACCCACACACTGGGCGCAGCCAACATGACCGTTTTGGGTTTTATGGACGCGGCGTGGTTCAGGGATCTGCGCGGCCTGGTGCTGACGGGCTTCATGGATGGATTGAAAATCGCCGACGGTGCGAAAATCCGCCGCAGGTCATTTCTTCCGGCCTTCGCCATAGCGATTCTTATAGCTATGATTATCGGCGGATTCTTCCAGATTTATCTGCCGTACAGTGAGGGCGGCGTAAATCTCTACGGATACACCTACCGCGATAATAATCTGCGTGCATTCAACGACTATACCCCAGCGATGCGTGGTCCTGTGCCGGGTGTGGGTTGGCAGGCGCCGGTGTTTTTCGGGGTAGGGATTGTATTCACGATGTTCCTTGCCTATATGAGGTATTGCTTCTTCTGGTGGCCGCTGCATCCTCTTGGTTATGCCTTGTGTTATTCGTGGACTATAATGGTCTTTTGGTTCGCGTGTTTCGCTGCCTGGCTGATTAAAATCACCCTAATGCGTTATGGTGGTATGAAGATGTATCTAAAAGCGCGCCCGCTAATGCTGGGTATGATAATGGGCGAGTTTTCTATGGCTGTGGTTTGGGCTTTAATCGCCTGGGCATTCAAAGTGCCCGCCCCGTTCTTCCCCTGGCCGTAGTCGTTGGCGACAACGCAGCCTCGGTTTGTTTGACCAATAATATACAGATAACCGAGGCTTCTCTCGATAATCACAACAAGATCGACATATACACAAATACACCATATATTAACCACATGGCTGCGGTATAATGGTGTGGATATCTCATGCAAAACTCTAAGTATATAAGAAATAAGACCAATAATATCTTATAAGCTTGACAAGCGTGGCTGCTTGCGCTAAAATTCAATCGTAGTATGAGGCGGGTAGGATATTAGTCGTAAAAACTCGCCCGATCAGGAGAAGGTTGATGCTAGTAGGTAAAGTAAAATGGTTTAATGACGCCAAGGGTTATGGCTTCATTCAAACGGATGGCGAAGCCGACGGTGAAAGGGATATTTTTGTTCACTACACCGAAATCGACAAACACGGCTTCAAATCATTAGCAGAAGGCCAGTCGGTCCAGTTTGAACTTGCTGAAACCCCCAAAGGGCTGCAGGCAAAAAACGTTTCGCCGACCGAAGTTCCTAACTGACTGGATCGTTAACCACTTTTTCGGAACACGACAGGGTGCGTGCGCTTTCGTACGCTCTGCCGCTGACATAATATGTCAGTGCGCCGTAAACAGCCGCCTCCAATCGCACCACTCTATGACAATCTCGTGTTGGCACCTCATCAAATAGCGCCTAATCACCTCGCTCTACAGAACGGGGCTGTTGCTGTATAATAGGTGTATGAATGACCCAGAAATCGCAAAGAAAGTCCCCAAGCTGAATCAAGCGCTGAAAATGGGATTTCGGGCAGCATACGACTCGCTGGGATATGTTGTTTTCTCATCGTTTGCGCTATTTTTTGCTTGCTCGGTCTTATTTGCTGCCGTGCTGCTCGTTTCCCGCGTTGCTGGGACGTTTGGATTGTTGTTGGTTGTGCCTGGGTTATTTGTTGCGTGGATGGGTATGGTGGGCATATTT
>LSQX01136624.1_pt2 | contig 49892 bp, 53 predicted proteins | sample 654561 | NCBI WGS metagenome assembly LSQX01 (sample SAMN04489861, study PRJNA283612) | anaerobic digester metagenome | isolation source: 4 biogas reactors fed with cattle manure at either 37C or 55C with and... | place: Denmark: Kongens Lyngby | collected 2014
TGCCAGCAGTGGTGTTGTCGCAAGACAAGCTTACTCTGCACAATCTTCCCGACATAACCGATGTGCATACCATGGTCAGCATTCTTGAAGACCTTGGGGTGCCGATCCGGCGGCGCGGTGCCAATAGTATTGAATTTCGCCCCTCCATGTTAAGAGGTTATACCCCTCCTTACGACCTGGTCAAAAAGATGCGGGCGTCTTATTATCTCATGGGCAGCCTCCTGGCCCGCTACGGCCGGGCAGAGGTGCCGATTCCCGGCGGTTGCGATCTGGGGCCCCGGCCGATAGATCAACATCTGAAGGGCTTTGCCGCCATGGGTGCAAACATTGAAATCGAGCGCGGCTTGATTAGTCTGTCAGCCAACAGGCTGCGGGGCGCCCATATCTACCTTGATGTAGTCAGCGTTGGCGCCACCGTGAATTTAATGCTGGCTGCGGTAATGGCGGAAGGCAAAACGGTGCTGGAGAACGTAGCCAAAGAGCCTGAAATTGTAGATTTGGCCAATTTTTTAAACGCCATGGGCGCTTCGATCAAAGGTGCCGGAACCGATGTAATCCGCATCACAGGAGTAAGCGAACTGGGGGGAGCCGAACATGTGGTGATTCCGGACCGGATCGAGGCGGGGACCTTCATGCTGGCTGCAGCGATTACTGGTGGGGACGTTGTGATCGACGAAGTGATTCCCAAGCATCTTGAAGCGGTACTCGCCAAGTTGAGAGAGGTCGGCGTTGATGTGGAAGTGGAGCCGGAGCGGATCAGGGTCAGGGGGATGGGCGAGCTTGAACCTGTAGATTTAAAAACCTTCCCCTATCCGGGTTTTCCGACCGATCTGCAGCCCTTGATGATGGTTTTGCTTACCGCAGCCCGGGGGACCAGCGTGATCACGGAAAATGTTTTTGACGGCCGTTTCCGCCATGTTGATGAATTAAAGCGGATGGGTGCCAGGATCAAGGTGGAAGGACGGACCGCCATCATTGAGGGTGGGGAACCGCTGTCAGGCGCTCCTGTGACAGCCACCGATCTGCGGGCGGGTGCCGCCTTGATGTTAGCCGGATTGGCGGCCCAAGGCGAAACCGTTTTAAGCGACGTGGAGCACATTTACCGCGGCTATGATCACCTGGAAGAGAAACTGGCCGGCCTGGGCGGATTAATTAGACGGGAGCGCCGCGATCACTACAGGGCCCGTTCCCGCAAACCGGTCTAGAATGCAGATCTGGCTGATCCGCCACGGAACCACTGCCGCCAATCGGGAGCGCCGTTTCCAGGGGCGTCTCGACTACCCCCTTTCCCCCCAGGGGCGCCGCGAAGCGAGGCTTTTAGCCGAGCGGGTGAAAAGCTTGGCGCCGGATCTCCTTTTAAGCAGCGATTTGCAGCGCGCCTGGGAGACTGCCCAGATCATAGCCCGGGCCACAGGACTGGTTGTGCGGCCGCTGCCGTTATTGCGAGAATGTTCCTGGGGAGTCGCGGAGGGAAAGACCCTCGAAGAGATTTATACCATTTATCCCAGCCTCCGGGCAGCAGAAGCTGCGCAGATCAGCGCCGAGTTCTTTGGCGGGGAGAGCAAAAAAAGGCTGCTCGCCCGGGCTGGATTGGTACTGCGCTTGCTCTCACGCCGTTTTGCTCACAGGCGGCGGGTTGTGCTGGTTAGCCACGGGCGCTTTATAAACGCACTACTAGCTTGCAGCCTGGGGCTTTCAGCCGATCAGTTTTGGCCTTTTGCACCGGCTCCCGCTTCCCTTTCCATGATCAGTTGCGAGGAGGAACGCCGGGAATACAGGTTGGAACTCTTTAATGACCGCTGTCATCTTCGGTCTGGTGAAAAATAGTGGGAAGGATGGTGTCGTCTGCATGAATCTGGACAATGATTATTACAGGAGTCCGCGGCGCAGCCGGCTTTTCCCGGGGCTCCTCTTGGCCGTTATTCTGGGCGTAGTGATCGGCCTGGTTTTAATGTATGCCTTGCTTTATTATGAAGTTCTCCCCGATGATCTTCTCCCCAAAGAACAGTCGTCCGATCCCTTTAGGCCCGGTGCTGATCAGCCCGCCCCTGGGAAAACACAGCCGCACCAGCAGGATTTGGCCACCATCGAGGTGGTTAAACGGGTGATGCCGGCTGTTGTAGGTGTAAGCCGCTATGTTTACGCGAGTGGATTCGCGCAGCGCACTTTGGTAGAACAAGGTTCGGGGTCTGGAGTGGTGCTCTCAGAGGATGGTTACATTATTACCAATCAGCATGTGATCGCCGGAGCCGATCAGATCCGGGTCATATTTCCCGGTTCTCGCTACTACGATGCGAAGCTGGTCGGCGAAGATGTGCTCACGGATCTGGCTTTGTTGAAAATAGAAGAGAAGGGACTCCCTACAGTTCCCCTGGGCAATTCGGCCGCCATCAATGTGGGCGAATCGGTTTTGGCTTTCGGCAATCCGCTCGGTTTTTTCCAGCAGACCGTCACCGCCGGGATTATCAGTGCCGTGGGGCGGCAGGTAAAAATACCGAACAGCGAGTATTCCTACACCTTTATCCAGACGGATGCCGTGATTAATCCCGGCAATAGCGGAGGGCCGCTGGTCAACATGCGCGGCGAGGTCATCGGGATCAACTCCGCCAAGGTTTCCCAATTAGGCATCGAAGGGATCGGCCTTTCCATACCGAGCAACACCGTGCAGCGGGTTGCCGGAGACCTAAAAAATTACGGTCGGGTTTTGCGGCCGCAGATGGGAGTAAGGGTGGGGGACCTGAGGTACTTTACCGCTGAGCCGACCGATCGGGGTGTTTATATTAGCGAAGTTTTCTCCGGGAGCCCCGCCGAGCAGGCCGGCTTGAAGCCTGAGGACGTCATTATCGCCATTGACGATAAGGAGATCCACTACCTGGCACAGCTATTTGACGTTTTGCTGGGTTATTATCCGGGAGATGAAATCTCAGTATCGGTTCTACGGGATGGGAAGGAACATATTTTTAAAGTGCGCCTGAGTCAAATGCAGGAGCAGTAGCCAGCTGTCACCGGTTAATTAAAGAAAGGAGCCGGTCATTTTGCGTGTGTTGATGTTTTTCATCGACGGCGTGGCCCTGGGGCAGAGAAAGGCGGAAAACCCTTTTTTTAGCGAGCCGACGCCGTGCTTGCGAAAATTACTCCAGGGCCGTCCCCTGGTGCTGGCCAGTGCTGGTTATAGAGGTGACCGCGCTTCCCTGGTTGCCCTCGATGCCGTTCTCGGCGTGGCGGGGTTGCCCCAGAGCGCTACCGGCCAGGCTTCAATCTTCACCGGGCAAAACGCGCCGCGGCTCCTTGGGACCCATTTGAATGGCTTTCCGAATCAGGAGCTGCGCTCTCTCCTGGCCGAAAGCGGCATTTTCATCCGGTTAAGGCGGAGGGGGTATCGCTGTGCTTTTGCCAATGCCTACCGGCCTGATTTTTTCGACCTGTTGCGTCAAGGCCTTCCCGGAAATAATTATTCTTGCTCAACCCTGATCACCTATTATGGCGGCGTGGCTTTTCGCAGCATCGATGACCTGAGGGAAAAGCGGGCCCTTTTCATGGATATAGACCATACGCTTTTAAGCCAAATGGAATATGGGTTGCCGCAAATTACTCCGGAAACAGCGGGGAGCCGCCTGGCCGCTCTCAGCAAGGAATACGATTTTACTCTTTTCGAATATTTTTTGAGCGATCTGGCGGGCCACCGGGGAGATATAGAGGAAGCAGCCCGGGTGGTGCAGACACTGGATCGTTTCATTGGCGCCCTCACCAGCAGTCTGGATCCCGCTGAAACGCTGCTGATCGTTACCAGCGATCATGGGAACCTCGAGGATCTTGCGCACCGGGAGCATACCACGAACCCGGTGCCTGCCTTGCTGATCGGCTCTGCCGCCTGGCGAGATCGGCTCATGCCGCGGCTGCATGATCTAACCGATATTTTGCCAGCGATCTTGGAAACCCTGCAGGGGAACGATTCCGAGGGGGACTCGGCGGAGCGTTCTTTGGGGACACTGTAACAGGGGATTCGCCGATGCCATAGTCGCTTCCCCCTTTAAGGCGCAGCAGCCCTGCGCGGCAGCCAGGGCCACCATGGATCCGGCCGGCAGTGGTCACAGCTGTCCGGCGTGCACATATCTTCGGGCTCAGTACCTTCGATGAAATATTCGATCCACTCTTCCGGTTCATCGCTCCAGGATGAGCGCCGCAAGCCGCATTCCGGGCAGAGGGAAACCTTGCTGATCCCCTGCGGGACGATAAAATCGCGCGGGGGAGTATCCGCCAGAGCTTTTTCCATGAACTCGGCCCACAGAGGTGCCGCCAGGCGGCCCCCGGTTGCCTCCAGTGAGTATTTGGCATCGTCGCCGATATACAGACCGGCTAGCAGGTCAGGGGTGTAGCCAACCATATGCGCATTATAGCTGTCCTGGGAGGTCCCCGATTTTCCCGCGGCCGGCCGGGTCAGGATCGAAGCGGCAGCAGCGGCGGTGCCTCCTTCCTGCAGGACCCCGGTGAGCATATCCGTGACCAAAAAGGCGATTCTTTCATCGAGCACCTGCTCGGAGCGGGGCTTATTTTCAATGATGACCTCGCCCCGGGGGCCGACTATTTTGCGGATCAGGGTCGGTTCCACCTTGTAACCGCCGTTGGCAAATGGTGCGAAGGCAGCGGTTAATTCGAGCAGGGATACTTCGATAGTCCCCAGCGGCAGCGAAAAATAGGGCTCCAGGTGACTGCCGATCCCTAAGCGGCCGGCCATTTCTACCAATTTTTCCCGTCCGATGGCCACATGAGTCTTGATCGCAGCAATATTGCATGAAGAAGCCAGGGCTTCGCGCATGGTCAGTTCCCGGTGATGAAAATCGCCCCCAAAATCGGTCGGTGTATATGGATCAATTCCACTTTCAGTTAAAGTGATCGGTTCGCAAAGGACTTTGTCTGCTGCTGTCGCCCCGCTCTCCAGGGCGGCGGCGTAAAGAAAGGGTTTAAACGTTGAGCCGGGAGAACGAAGAGACAGGGCCCTGTTGACGCTGGTCTCCTGGAAATTTCTCCCTCCGGCCAGGGCTTTGACATAGCCTGTTGCCGGATCCATTGCTACCAGGGCGCCTTGCGGCTGCCTGATGCCATTTTCATCAATCCGCTGCTGCGGTATCCCGGCGATTATTTCCTGGGCAATTTTTTGCATGGCCGGGTCAAGGGTGGTGTATATTTCAAGGCCGCCCTGGTAAACAGGGGTGAGGTCTCCGCCAAAAAGGCGAAACAGCTCCCCGTTAATCATGTAATCTAAAAAATACGATGCCATTTGATCCTGGGTTGGTTCCCGAAAGGTTAACGTCTCGGCAAGAGCCGCCTCTTTTTCAGAGCTGCTGATCACGCCCAGCTCCGCCATCCGGTTCAATACCACCCTTTGGCGCTCGAGAGCGGCGTCGGGATTTAAGAATGGCGAATACAGTTGCGGCCCGCGGGGCAAGCCCGCCAGCAGCGCCGCTTCAGCAAGGGTTAAATCGGCAGCATTTTTCCCCAAAAAAGTTTGGGAGGCGGCTTCGATTCCGTAGGCTGAATGGCCGTAGTAAATGGTGTTTAAATATTTTTCGAGGATTTCCTCTTTTGAGTATTGCCTTTCCAAATGGATAGTATAAACAGCTTCTTTTATTTTGCGTGCCAGCGTTCTTTCATTAGTCAGAAACAGATTTTTAGCCAGTTGCTGGGTAATAGTGCTGCCGCCCTGGCCGACGGACCTGTTCTTAAGATTGTTGAGCAGGGCTCTACCCAAACCTGAAAAATCAAAGCCCAGGTGCTGAAAAAAGCGGTGGTCTTCAATGGCTACCGTGGCATTGATCGCATGGGCGGATATGGCTTCGAGGGGGACCTCGATCCGGTTTTCGACGTAGCGCATGGCGATTAGCCGATCGTCGCAGTCGTAAATACGGGTAGTCTGAAAGGATTCCAGCGGCTCCATCGTCTCCAGCTCAGAGAGAGTATAAACCAGATAGCCGTAACTGCCTGACAGGCTTAAAAGGAAGGCCAGCAGGGCGATTAGGATCAGGCGAAACGTGCTCAAGATTATCCATGCTCCTTTAAATCAAATTGAAACTAGAAACGGGGTTATATCTTCCTATTATGCCTCAAGATAAGCCTAAACATTACAACAACAGACCATTAAAAGCAAATAAATTCTGCGCGAAGCAGGAATTAAATTGGAAGAGGCGAATTTATAACTGAAACCTACATGCCTGCGGCGATTTCCAGTTGAGAGAATAAAAGAACTATAGATCGAACATAATTTTAGAGAGCCGCTGCAATTAAACGTGCTCCTCGTTAATGGAATCCGGCGTATGAACTGCCTTCCACTTCCCAAATTGCGACGAGAGCCCATAAAATGACGTTTCATCCTGCTGTCGGGCCAAACACTGCAGTGTTTCAGTTTAGTGAAGGAGCTGATCCATATTGGTTATGATTCACCAGTAGGAACTGCCCGCAATGATTGCAATTATACCTGCTCTAAAGTGTAGATGGACTTCTCAAATAAGGTGGTGCTTGAATAATTGGAAGTCGAGAAATTAGCGACTATGACACTAAGTGAACTGCATCGCTTGGCCAAGGAACACGAGATTAAGGGTTATTCCACCATGCGTAAACAGGAACTCCTGGCCACTTTGACCGAGTTGTTTACCAGCGAGACGGAACAGCATACCGCCTCAGGCCTTCTGGAAATCATGACAGAAGGATTTGGTTTTTTACGCCGCCGCTATTTTTATTACTCCGACGATGACATCTATATTTCCGCTTCGCAGATCAGGCGGTTTAACCTGCGCAACGGAGATCTCGTATCGGGGCGGATCCGTCCTCCCAAAGAGAATGAACGCTACTATGCCCTGCTGCAGGTTGAGCAGATTAATGGAGAGGATCCGGAAAAATTTTTCCGCCGCACGAATTTTACTTCCCTCGTCCCGATTCACCCGCGCGAGATGCTGCGCATGGAGACGGAGCCGCATATCCTGTCCACCCGGATCATTGATTTGCTGATCCCGATCGGCAAGGGGCAGAGGGGTTTAATCGTATCGCCTCCCAAGGCCGGTAAAACGATGCTGCTCAAGCAGATTGCCAACAGCATCTCGACCAATCATCCCGAAGTTGAGCTGATCATCTTGCTGATCGATGAGCGCCCGGAAGAGGTTACCGATATGGAGCGCAGTGTCAATGCTACCGTGGTCAGTTCAACTTTTGACCAGAAGCCGGAAAATCATATTCGCATTTCAGAGCTGGTCTTGGAGCGCGCCTACCGCCTGGTAGAACAGGGACGCGATGTGGCGATCCTGCTGGATAGCATTACCAGGCTGACCAGGGCGTATAACCTGGTAATACCCCCCAGCGGGCGCACCCTTTCAGGGGGCATTGACCCGGCCGCTTTTTACAAGCCGAAACGGTTTTTTGGTGCGGCGCGCAATATTGACGGCGGTGGAAGCCTGACGGTGATCGCCACTGCCCTGATCGATACGGGTAGCAGGATGGACGATGTTGTTTACGAAGAATTTAAAGGGACAGGAAATATGGAACTTCACCTGGATCGCAAATTGGCCGAAAGGAGGATTTTCCCGGCCATTGACATTTCCCGCTCGGGGACCCGCCGTGAAGAGTTGCTACTGGATGAAAATAAGCTCGAGCTCATGTGGGCGCTGCGGCGGGCGATGGGCTCAACCTCAAATGCCGAATTTTTGGAGGTGCTGCTGGACAAATTGAAGCAGACGAAAAACAACGAAGATTTCTTAAGCAATATGCACAACCTCTGATCCAGCGAGGTTTTCGGAGGTTTTCATAGGCATCAGGCAACGGTCAGGGTGATTGAAAGGACTTGTCCCCGGGGCGATTTCGTTCCTTCAGATTTTAAACCTTTCCGAAAATGTATAATTTATCCTCCAGTACCGCAAAATATGTGAAAACTTCTTGCCAAAGGAGTGACCGCTATGTTCAGATGCATCAAGACAGTTGCGATAGCGGTAACGTTGATTGCGGGATTGTTGGGCTGCAGCGGGGCTGCAGCCGCAAAAGAGGATAATAAGGATGCGCCGGAAGAGGTTCCTTTATACTATAAGCAGCTACATGAATACAGCAGTGCCGTAGATGCGGATAAACCCAGGCTGTGGGAATACCGCATCCAACCGGGGGAAAGCCTTTCCGAGATCGCATTGCGCTACGGCACCGATGTGGAGACCCTGGTGGTGCTAAACAGGATTGCCAATCCAGATCACATCATTGCCGGCGATGTCATTGAAGTGCTTACCTTAGTCGGTGCGGTACACGAAGTCTCCGAAGGGGAAACCATCGCCGCCATTGCGGAACTATATGGGGTGGAAGAAGAGGTGATCATCAGCGCCAATTCATTCCGCCCAGATCAAGAACCAAGCCGCGGGGAGCGGGTCATCGTCCCCGGGGGCCGGCTTTCCCGGAACAACAGGCATCCGGATTTTTGCTGGCCGATGCAGGGCACTCTTAATTCGGGATATGGGCCGCGCAGTGACGGATTTCACTACGGGATCGATATCGGTGCTCCGGTGGGGACTCCTTTTTATGCCGTTGCCGCCGGAACCGTTACTCACGCCGGCTGGCGCGGTGCTTACGGGATCATGGTTGAGGTGGATCATGGTTACGGTTACCGCTCTCGATACGGTCATGCCAGCGCTGTGGCCGTGGAAGCGGGGCAATCAGTATCGCAGGGTGAGGAGCTGGGATACGTCGGATTGACCGGCAATACCACGGGACCGCATCTTCATTTTGAACTGTATTGCGATGGCGATAAGGTAAATCCTCTGGATTACCTGGATTAATTATCTATACAGAGGCCAATAAAATGAAAACTCTGGACGCCCTTTACAGCGCCGGCCCGGAAAAACGATTAAATGGGGCGGCAAAAAGTGCATACAGCGCCTGGGAGCTGCTGGCGCCACTGGTGCGCACGGGGAGCAGGAGGGTTCTCGAGAAAATTCAGATCCGGGAACTTGCCTGTCATTCAGCAAGGGTGAGACCCGGTTCTCTTTATTTTTGTCTGCCCGGCCGTAAGGTGGACGGGCATAGCTACGCCCGCGAAGCCGCGGCCGCCGGGGCTGTAGCGATTGTGGCGGAGAGAGCACTGCCCATTGGCGCCTCTGGCATACCGGTAATTGTTGTTGAGGACACGCGGGAAGCCCTGGCCCTGGCGGCGGCACGCTTTTATGGCTTTCCGGCAGAAAAGATAAATCTAATTGGTGTGACCGGGACGAACGGGAAAACAACCACCACCTACTATCTGCAGAGCATTTTCCAGGCTGCAGGGCTGCCGGCAGCAGTTGTCGGCAGCAACGGCGCCCGGTTCAATAACTGGGTACTCCAGCTTGATCATACCACCCCTCCATCCCTGGAGCTTCAGCAGTGTCTGGCCATGTTAAAGGAAAAGGGTGCCGGGGTAGTGGCCATGGAGGTTTCCTCCCATGCGCTCATCCAGCGGAGAGTGGCGCACTGCTCCTTTAACAGCGCAGTCTTTACGAACATTACCAGGGACCACCTTGATTATCACGGAACGATGCAGGACTATTTTAAAGCAAAAGCCTTGCTGATCGGGCTGCTTAAAAAAGAGGCCGGCTCTGGAATCATTCTCAACGCCGATGATCCATCGTACCGGCGTCTTGTTGCCCTTGCGGGAGCGGAGCGGCTGAAGGTGCCGTACGCCATCCGTTCGCCCTTTGCGCCCGTGCGTGCCTCCGATGTTTCGGCGGATCAAAAGGGAAGATGCAGCTTTAATTTGCTCGGTTGGCACCGGCCCCTTCAGATCAGCCTGCAACTGCCCGGTATCTTCAATGTCTATAATGCCCTTGCCGCGGCAGCGGTGGCCTGGAAGGAAAAGCTGCCGGCGGAGGCGGTGCGAGAGGGTTTGAACGGGTTGGAGGCGGTACCGGGCCGGCTTGAAGAGATCAGCATTGATACTCCTGCTATCACTGTGATTATTGATTATGCACATACTCCGGACAGCTTAAGGCAGGTGTTGCTGCTGCTGCGCAAGAGGGCGCCCCGGCGGCTGATCACGGTTTTTGGCTGTCCCGGTGAACGTGATCGGGGGAAAAGGCCGCTGATGGGGAGGATTGCCGAAGAGCTGAGCGATCTGGTCGTGCTCACCGCCGACAATCCGGCCAGCGAAAGGGTGGAAGATATCATCGGGCAAATCAGAGAGGGCATGCGCAGTAACCCGGTAGAAATTGCCGATCGGGCTGAGGCGGTCCACTACGCCCTTTCACAGGCCAGGGACGGCGACCTGGTGTTGCTGGCCGGCAAGGGGGCCGAGGAATATCAACTGGTCGGCACGGAGATGATCCCTTACAACGACCGGCGCACAGTGGAAAAATTCATGGCCAGTCAACGCCGGCCTGGAACCCCCCCGCGGTAAGATTGAATGATCGCGCCGCCTTGAATTTAGCCGGAAGACAGTGTATAATACTGATGCCGGAGATAAGGCGAAACAGCGTGGAGAGATGGCTGAGTTGGTCGAAGGCGCTCGCCTGGAAAGCGAGTAGACGGGGCAAAACCTCGTCTCGTGGGTTCGAATCCCACTCTCTCCGCCATTTTTTTGATTTGGCCGTGCTAGACGGGGAGGTAGCGGTGCCCTGAACCCGCAATCCGCTGCAGCGGGGTTGAATCCCTGCCCCCGGTTTCGCAGTTTTCAGGGTCAGCACCGGGTAAGTGGTGTTGAAGGCCCGGTCCCGTGCGGCGCAAACTCATGAACCCCGTCAGGTCCGGGAGGAAGCAGCGGTAAGTGAGACTTTGCGGGTGCCACGGGGCAGCCGGGCTGGAGCCAACTGCCCGGCCGGCGCCTGGGGGCGGAAATCAAAGGCAGGTGCACGGCCATACATATTCAGCCCCGAAATGGAAGTGTCTTCAGATGGCTTACCTGAGCCTCTACCGGCGCCTGCGCCCTTTGACTTTTGCCCAGATCACGGGGCAGGAACATGTCACCCGGACCTTAAGCCATGCCCTCTCCCGGGGGCAGCTGGCCCACGCTTATTTATTCTGCGGACCCCGGGGGACGGGTAAGACCACCACGGCGAAAATTCTCGCCCGCGCGGTCAACTGCGAGCGCTATCCCATTCCCGAGCCCTGCGGGGAATGTACGCCCTGCCGCAATATCGCCGCCGGCGTTTCGCTTGATGTAATCGAAATGGACGCCGCTTCGAACCGCGGTATCGACGAGATCCGGGAGCTGCGGGAAAGAACCCGCTATGCCAGTGGAGAGAGCCGTTACAAGGTTTACATTATCGACGAAGCGCACATGCTGACCAATGAAGCCTGCAATGCCTTCCTGAAAACCCTGGAGGAGCCGCCGCCCGGGGTGATTTTTATCCTGGCGACAACGGATCCTTCACGTCTTCCCCCGACAGTTGTTTCCCGCTGCCAGCGCTTTGATTTTCACCTGCTCACGGTGGAGCAGATCGGCGAACGGCTCCGGCAGGCGGTGGCGGAAGAAGGTTGGCAGGCCGAAGAGGAGGCGCTGCGCCTCATCGCCCGCCTCTCTGAAGGCTCTCTGAGAGACGCCCTGGGGCTCCTGGAGCAATGCGGCACTTACGGGGAAGAGATGGTCACCGCGGAGCATGTCCGCTCGTTGACCGGGGTTACCCGCGTTGAAACCATTGGCGCATTGATCGAGGCGCTGGCAGCCGGCGACCTGGAGAAGGGGCTGCAAACGCTGCAGGAGATTATTTACGGCGGCCGGGATCTGACGCTGCTGTTGAGGGACCTGACTTTTATCTTCAGCCGGCTGCTCCTCGGCGCTAGCCCGGGCCGGCTCCAGCTCGAGGAAAGCTATTACGGATTTGAAGCGCTTCTTAAGCAGTACCGGGGCCGCTTTCCCCGCGATCTGCTGCTGGAGCTGATTGAGCTGCTTCACGATCTGGCGGGTGAGATGCGCTACGCCCATTACCCGCAGTTTGTCCTGGAAGTGGCCTTGATCAGGATGATGCGGGTGCTGCACCGGGGAAACCGGCAAGCCGGGGCGCGGGCCGAGGCGCAGGCCGGGGCGAGGGCCGGGGCAACTGTATCTCCTCCACGGGTGGAGCAGCCTCAGGTTAAAAAGGCGGCAGAGAAAAAGGCGTCAACCAAAACAGGGCCGCCTCCGGGCGAGGGGCTTCCGGTTAAACCTGCCGCGGAGCAGGAGACGGCTGCAGCCGTTCCCCAGGCGGCTCCTGGCAAGATAAAAGATGCGGATTGGTGGGAGCGGCTCCTGATAGAAGTCAAAAAGCAGAACAAGGCCACCTTCCGGCATCTCAACGCAGCCTGCGCGCATTCCCTGGAAGGAAACCTGCTTATTCTCACCTATTACACCGGGGATTTTGCCGGGGACCGTATTTTGGAGAAAGAGCACCGGAGGATCGTGGAAGAAAGCTGCCGCAAGCTACTGGAACGTCCGTTACAGCTCCGGGTGCGCTACGGCGGCCGGCCGCCGGAAGGTGACGCCGCAGAGGAAGAAAAAATTCCCGAGAAGGAGCCGCGGCAAAAAGAAAAAAAGGCATCTTACAGCTTTGAAGAAGTGGAAAAGCTTTTTCCCGGAGAAGTTTTTGAGGTTCAGTGAAAAGGGGGCCTGCAGATGAAGGGCGGCATGGGTAAAATTATGAAGCAGGTGCAGAAGGCACAGGCACAAATGGCTAAGATGCAGGAGCGGCTCGGTGAAATTACCGTGCAGAGCAGCAGCGGCGGAGGTGCGGTTAAGGCCGAGATGAACGGGCATAAAGAGCTGCTGGCGCTGCAGATTGATCCGGAGGTGCTCAGTGAAGAGAACCGCGAGATGGTCGAAGATTTGATCCTGGCTGCGGTCAACGAGGCTTCAAAAAAGGTTGATGAAATGATCAACTCGGAGATGCAGAAACTTGCCGGCGGGCTTAATCTGCCTCCGGGCATGTTTTAACCCGGAGGCCCGATAATAAAAGGAGCAAATAGTCACCGATGAGCTATCCGGAACCGCTGCAGAAATTAATCGAAGAATTTTGCCGTTTCCCGGGTATTGGGCCGAAGACAGCCCAGCGTTTATCCTTCTTTCTCTTAAGCCGGCCGCGTGAAGAGGCGGCCTCTCTGGCCAGGGCCATTGTGGAGGCGAAGGATAAACTCTTTTTTTGTTCGCTATGCGGCTGCCTGACCGAGAAGGATCCCTGCCGTTACTGCAGCGACCCGCGACGCGAGCAGAAGATCTTCTGCGTGGTTCAAGAGCCGCGTGATGTCTTGCGGCTGGAACAGACAGGCCATTACCACGGCCTCTACCATGTTTTGCACGGGGCCCTCTCGCCGCTGGACGGATTGGGTCCCGAAGAGCTTCGGCTGCCGCAGCTGCTGCAGCGGCTATCCGAAAAAGAGGCCGAGGAGCTCATCGTGGCGACCAATCCCAACGTGGAAGGAGATGCCACCGCCGCCTATATTGCCAGCCTGGTCAAGCCGCTTAACATTAAGGTGACGCGCATAGCCTTCGGACTTCCCGTCGGCGGCGACCTGGAGTATGCCGACGATCTTACTTTGAGCCGCTCCCTGGAGGGGCGGCGGGAGATCTAGCACCGGGCGCTAATGGTGAACCTGCGCCTCGTCATCCCAGAGATGGTCGCAGCAGACGGCGCCGTGCACGGGGGCCAAAAAATCCAGCCGCTCCAGGATGCAGCGCCCTTCGCGCTTGTATTTGCACTTCTCCTCGCATAACAGCTCCTCATTTTCCATGAAAACCACCCTTCCTTGTTCAGTTAATCTTAGTTTGTACAGCCGGGCGAACAATAAACTTGCGATTAGAGGAAAGGCTCTCCGGCGCCCCTGCCGGCAAAAGAGGGGCCATGAAACCGTTCTCTCTCTTCATACATGGAGTTCTTCGCCTAAAAGGAATTTGAATGATTTTGCATAGTTCTCCCTCCGGTGGGGATTAATATTTTCCAAGATCCGGACATAGATTTATTAGGAGGGAGAACATGTTAAAAAAGCTGGCGGAATTTTTCCTGAACATGTCAGAATACCTGTTTCCCTCGGAAGAGAAAGAGGTTCCGCGGCAGCCGGAAGATTATTTTTTCCTGGTGGAGCAGGCAAGACGGGAATGGCAGAACGCCAAGGATAAATTTGATCAGATCAGCGATCCCGATCTGATTGATCACGCCATCTATAATCTGGAGGCGGCGGAACGGCGCTATATCTACCTGTTGAAAAAAGCCAAAGAGGAGGGGATTAATCTTAACTGTGTTGCAGATGAAAGGGGGAATTGACCATGCCGGAGGGGCTGGAGCTGGATTGGAATTTGGTGGCGGCAGTAATATTCGGTCTTTTTATGCTCTACTTTCTCTCGCGGGTTTTCTACAAACCTCTGAAGCTGCTTTTGCGGCTGCTGCTATGGACTGTCGCGGGTGGGGTCTTGATCTACTTCTATAATTTTGCCGGAGCGGTTTGGGGACTGGCCGTGGGCTTGAATGTGATCAGCGCCTTTATCGTTGGGGTGATGGGGCTGCCCGGCCTGGGAGCGCTCATTGGGCTGAAATATCTTTTCAGCTAAAGCCGCCGTTATTATACTGCTGTTATTAAACCGGGGAATCCTCCCCCGGATTTTTTTATGTATTTTATCTCGCCAACGGGAAAAAATCAGAAAGGCAGCATCTTCTGGCAGAGGCGAGTTGATTTTATGGCAAAAGCAGTGGAGAGGGAGAGCCGTGCCTTCATGACCGGGAACGAGGTCGTAGCCCGGGCGGCGCTGGCCGCCGGTGCGGACTGCATGTTCGGCTACCCCATTACGCCGCAGAACGAGATCATGCATCACTGGCGCAGGCTGGCGCCGCAGCACGGGCGGGGCTTCATGCAGACTGAAGACGAGCTTTCTGCCGGTTTTACCACCATCGGGGCGATCATCAGCGGGAAGGCTGCCTTTTCCGCCACGGCCGGGCCGGGCACCGTTCTTTTCCAAGAGCCGCTCTCCATGGCCGAGATGATGCGCCTGCCGGTGGTTGTAGCCGTGCAGCAGCGCGGCGGCCCTTCCACGGCCACTGTGATCTACTCGCAGCAGGAGATTAACCTGGTCTGCTTCGGCGGCAACGGGGAAGGGCTCCGGCTGGTCTACTCCACCAGCAGCCACCAGGAGCTTTACGATTATACGATCAAGGCCTTTCATCAGGCCTGGCGCTACCGCTTCCCCACCTTTATCCTGGGAGACGGCTACCAGGCGAAGATGCGGGAAGAGCTGCAGCTTTACGATCCCGCGGAGCGGGGGATCGGCCCCATCCCCAAGGAACCGATCTTCGGGTCAATCAGGGGAGATGACGAGAAGCCGCTGCTGCACCTGCGCAACTCCTTCAGCGTGGAGGAGGAGTTGAGCGAGGTGCTCCGCCGGCATCTCGACGATTATGCCCGGGCGGCGCCGGAGCTGGTGGAGCACGAATTTCTCGGAGAGCCCGGCGGGGATCTGCTTGTCGTCGCCCACGGCATCGTCGGCCGGGCGGCGCGCCAGGCGGTGCAGGAGCTGCGCGAAGCGGGCCGGGGGATTAATTTTTTCCGCCCCATCACGCTGCGCCCCTTCCCGGAGGAGGCCTTTAGAGAGGCCCTGGAGATGAGCGGCGGGGCCGTGCTCGTGGCCGAATCGGCGGAGGGGCAGCTCGGCAACCTGGTCCGCCTTGCCGCGGCCGGGCGGGGATTGCCGGATTTCCGGAGTTGCTACCGCCCCGGGGTGGGGATCACCGCGGAAGAGATCAAGGAGGCGATCCTGGCATGAGCGAGTTCTCCATGCCCCGCTGCTGGAACCGGGAAAGCAAGCCGCACCGCTTCTGCCCCGGCTGCGGCCACGGCCTCGTTTTGAAAGCGCTGGGGCTGGCCATTGACGAGATGGAACTGAAGGAACGGCTCATCTTCGCCTGCGATATCGGCTGCTCCCTGCTGGCCTGGGATTTTTTCACCTTCCCCTGCATGCAGACGCATCACGGCCGGACCGTCCCGGTGATGGTGGGGCTGAAAAGGGCCAGTCCCGAGCTGGTGGCCGTGGCTTACATGGGCGACGGGGGAGGTTACGCCATCGGGTTGCAGCACCTGGTGAGCGCGGCGCTGCGTGACGATCCCATCACCGCCGTCCTGGTAAACAACACCGTTTATGCCATGACCGGGGGGCAGATGGCCCCCACCACCCTGCCGGGGCAGAAAACGGAGACCACGCCTTTTGGGCGCGACGAAGCGGAAACGGGCCGCCCTTTCAAGGGGCCGGAGACGCTGGCCGCGGTGGCCCATCCCGAGGCCTACTTAGCCCGGGGGACGGTGGCACAGGTGCTCCGCCTGAAAAATGAGCTCAAGCGGGGTCTCGAAAGGCAGCTGCAGGGCCATTTCTCATTTATCGAAGCGCTCTCCACCTGCCCCACCAACTGGCGGACCAACGCCGCCGCCACCTGGTCTTTTCTGGAGCAGGATATGAGCAGCTACTACCGCCCCGGTGAGGTCGCCGTTCTTGCCGGGAAGGAGGGCTGACATGCGTCACTGGAAAATAGCGGCGGCGGGAGAGGGCGGCCAGGGGGTTCAGGCGCTGGCGGAGACGCTGGCCCTGGCAGCCTACCGGGCCGGGTTGAAATCCCTCTATATACCCAACTTCGGCATCGAGCAGCGGGGCGGGGTCTCCCTGGCCTTTGTCCAGATTTCGCCGGAATCCATCGGCTCGCCCAAGTTTTTGCAGGCCGATCTGGTGGCCGCCCTGAGCCCCCGTGCCCTGCGCCGCAGCGAGCAGTACCTCGGCCCGGAGACCATTATTCTCTACGACAACTCCCTAATCGACGCGCCGCAGGTCTCCGACCAGGTGGTGGGCCTGCAGTCTTACGACACCATTGCCCCGGACGCCTTTGCAGAAAAGATGAGCTACCGCGATAAGCGGCCGGCACTGGAGATGCCCTCCCGAAGGCTCATTGCCGTTGCCGCTTCAGACCTGGCGCGGCAGCGGCTGCACCCGCGTGTTTTTAACATGATTATCCTGGGGGCGATGGTGGAAATTACCGGCGCGGTGACGCTGGAGCAGGTTAAAGATGCGCTGGAGGAGAAACTGGAGCGCCGCTTTAAGAAGGACCCGCGGTTGAGGGAGCATAATTTTGCGGCGCTGGAGCTGGGCGCCGCTGCCGTAAGAAAAAAAGCGCCGGCGCAGGCTTAGGAGAGAGCAGATGAGCAAAACCTTTACCCGCTTCGAGGCGGCCAATGAGAAGGCCTACTTTTACATCTCGCCCGATCTCTGCAAGGGATGCGGCCTCTGTATCGAGAAATGCCCTTCCCAGGTCATTGACTGGTCCACTCGCATCGGCGTTTACGGCACGCCCATCGTCGAGCCGAAACGGATGGAGCGCTGCACCGGCTGCCGGCTCTGCCAGTTTTTCTGCCCTGATGCGGCCATCGACATCCTGAGAAAGGAAAAAGAGAGGCCGCGGGCGAAATAAATGGCGGCGGCCGCGCGCTGATTTACGGGCGGAGCCGCTGCATCGCCTCCACGACCAGTGCGGGCAGGTGAGCGTAATCCTCAGTCGGCAGGTAAGAAGCGGCCTGCGCATCGAAGAGGATCGCCGCCGAAGGAGGCAGTTCGTCGTCCCCAGGCCAGAGGGTGAAATTGATCGGCACCCGCGGGAAGACGGGGATGACCATGCCGGTGCCGCTGCCCTCGAGGCGGCGGCCGCCGAGAGCGGAGGCAGCCTGAACAAAAGAGTCCGGGTCGGAGCCGAAGGCCTTTAAGAAGGGGAGTACGGCGCGGCGCCGGAAAGGTTCCATGTAGATATCGCCGCCCGGGAGATGGCGATAGGAGATCCACCGGCCGCTGAGGGGTTTCCCATCGGCGGTAACGAGGTAGTGCAGGATTAAGATAGAGAGATAGAGCGAGATCTCTTCGCCGCCGGTGCCGGCGACCTCGCCGCCGGGATGGAAGACCCGGTAAGGCCGGTTAATAAAAGGAACGGTGAAAAAGCTTTTTTGCTCCTGGAATTCGACAGCCGCGTTCCCGGCGATCGCGGCCGGATCCCGCGAGGCCAGCTTCTTTACTGCCTCATTGCGGGCTACGGCCAGGTTAAAAAAGCCGCCTTCGGGAGGGGGCGGTTTCATGAAAAATACACCTCCAGAATCGCGCAAATATTATACTCAACGGAGAGAAAACATTGCCAGAAAAAGTCTACCTCGTCAGCGCCTGCCTCCTGGGGCTGGCTACCCGCTACGACGGCGGAGAGAATCGCTGCCCTTCGCTGCTCAGGTTATGCCGGGGCTGCCGGCTGCTGCCGGTCTGCCCGGAGCAGCTGGGCGGGCTGCCTACGCCGAGGCGCCCGGCTGAGATCCGCGGCGGCGACGGTTGCGCCGTGCTGCGGGGAGAGGCCGCGGTGATGGACGATGCAGGTGGCGACGTGACGGAACAATTTTTGCGCGGCGCCGCCGCCGTGCTGCAGCTGGCGCGGCTCTTCCGGGTTGACGGGGCTATTCTTAAATCGGGCAGCCCCTCCTGCGGCACCGGCCTTATCCGCGACGGGTCATTCAGCGGCCGCCGCCGGGCCGGCGACGGCGTCGCCGCGGCCCTGCTGAAGCTTAACGGCATCCCGGTATACAGCGAGAAAATTTTGCCCCTCAGGCGGCGCCGATCTTCTCCAGGAAAGAAGCGATGGCCCCGTTAACCTCCTGCGGCGCCTCCAGCATGACCATGTGGCCGGCGCCCTCCAGCTCCACCAGTTCCGCTCTCGGCAGCCGCTCCAGCAGGTAGCGGCTGTACTTGGGCGGGGTCATTTGGTCTTCCCGGCCGCAGATGAGCAGTACCGGCGGTTTGATTTCTGCCAGCCTCTCCATGCAGTCAAAGCTGTTGCAGGCGGTGAAGTCGGCAAAAAATGTCTGCGGCGGGACCGCGGCCATCTCCTGCCGCGCGCTTTCCAGGAGCTCCGCCGGGGCGGCCGGGCCGTAGGCATAATCAATCATAGCCGTGGGGAGATTTCCGCTCCGGCAGGCCTCCAGAAAAGGCGGCGCTACCCGCAGGCGGGCTCCGCAGCCGGCGAGGATAAGCCCGCTCAAGCTGTCGCCGTAATGCAGGGCGTAATCGAGAGCGACGGCTCCGCCCATGGAGTGCCCGGCCAGGACAAACTTTTTCAGGTCCAGGGCCGCGCTGAACTGGCGCAGAAATTCGCGGTAAGTGGCAATCTCAGAGGCGGGCTCCCCCCCCGAAGCCCCGTGTCCCGGCAGGTCCACCGCCAGCGGCGCGGCCGTCTCTTTAAGGCCCTCCAGCTGGTAGAGCCAGTGCCGGTGGCTGCCCCCGGCGCCGTGGCAGAAAAGCAGCGCCGTTTTTCCGGTGGAAAAGCTCCCGGCAAAGAAATATGATTTACCTTTAATCTCTATCCGGGGCATCAATTTCGCCTCCTTTAATTTAATCCTCTAATTCTTCTTGCAGTTCAAAAATCCTTTTTCAGCGGCTCCTGGAAAACCTTGCCAGTAAGGAGTGGTTGACACCGGCGGGGGGAATTGCTATCATAATTTCAATTACACGGGGACGGGATCCCGGGAGGGCATTGAGATGCGGGATGATAAGTTTTCCCTGGAAGGGCTAACCTTTGACGATGTGCTGCTCATTCCGGCGCGATCAAGGGTCATGCCGCGGGATGTGGAGGTCTCCACCAGCCTTACCCGCGAGATCAGGCTGAACCTGCCGCTCATGTCTGCGGGCATGGATACGGTAACCGAGGCCCGCATGGCCATTGCCATGGCCCGGGAAGGCGGTATCGGCGTAATCCACCGGAATATGCCCGCGGAGCGGCAAGCTGAAGAAGTAGACAAGGTGAAGCGCTCCGAGCACGGCGTGATCACCGACCCCTTCCATCTTTCACCGGAGCATACGCTGAACGATGCCGCCGCCCTGATGGAGCGCTACCGCATCTCCGGCGTTCCGGTAACCGTAGGGGGGCGGCTGGTGGGGATTATCACCAACCGCGATCTGCGTTTTGAGGACGATTACACCAGGCCTATCGGTGATGTGATGACCAAGGAAGGTCTGGTCACCGCCCCGGAGGGGACTACCCTGAAGGAGGCGCAGGAGATCCTGCGCCGGCACAAGGTGGAAAAGCTGCCCATAGTGGACGACGAATTCAACCTTAAAGGGCTCATCACGATCAAGGATATCGAGAAGAGCATCCAGTATCCCCGCTCGGCCAAGGATGGCAGGGGGCGCCTGCTGGCGGCGGCGGCGGTAGGTGTGGGCCAGGCTGAAGTCAAGAGAGCGGAAGCGCTTGCCGAGGCGGGAGTGGACCTGCTGGTGGTCGATTCGGCGCACGGTCACGCTCAAGCGGTGCTCGACATGGTCCGTGCCTTAAGGAAGCGCTTTTCCGATCTGCAGATCGTGGCCGGAAACGTGGCCACCGCCGAGGGGGCCCGCGACCTGGTCAAGGCCGGCGCCGACGCGGTAAAGGTGGGCGTGGGCCCGGGCTCCATCTGCACCACCCGGGTCATCGCCGGCATCGGGGTTCCCCAGGTAACGGCAATTTACGAGGCGGCCCGGGTTTGCTGCGAGGTTGGAGTTCCCGTCATTGCCGACGGGGGGATCAAATACTCCGGAGATATCACCAAGGCCATCGCCGCGGGAGCGGACGTGGTCATGATCGGCAGCCTCCTGGCCGGAACGGAGGAGAGCCCGGGCGAGTTCGAGATCTACCAGGGGCGCAGCTACAAGGTCTACCGGGGTATGGGTTCCCTGGGTGCGATGAAAGAGGGATCGCGCGACCGCTATTTCCAGGAGCACGAGCAGAAGCTGGTGCCGGAAGGCATTGAGGGGCGGGTTCCCTTTCGCGGCACCGTCAGCGACATGGTCTACCAGCTTATTGGCGGCCTGCGGGCGGGGATGGGCTACTGCGGCGCGAAAAATATCGAGGAGCTGCAGCGCAAGAGCAAGTTTATCCGCATCACCGGCCCGGGCCTCGTTGAAAGCCATCCACACGGCGTCCAGATCACCAAGGAGGCTCCCAATTACAGCTTCTAGCCTCCGGCGCGCGTTTCACTCCCCTTCTCCTTTTCAAAAAGAAGAGCTTCTGGCATTTTCCGTATTCACACTCTTTTGTGGCCATGTTGCCGCGAAGCAGGGTGAGACCTTTCCTGTCACTCGCATTTACGCGGTTTTTTTATGCTATAATTGATTAAAAGCAACTTGTTTAAAAGAAGGGACAGGGTTGAGCGGTTTTCTAATTTCACTGGAGGGAATTGACGGATGCGGCAAGACCACCCAGGCGCGCCTGCTGAAGGAGCGGCTGGAGCGGGAAGCGATCCCCCATCTGTTAACCCGCGAGCCCGGCGGCACCGCCGCCGGGGAGAAGATCCGCCTGCTGCTGCTGCAGCAAAAGGAACATTCCCTGACCAACAATACGGAAATTCTGCTGTACATGGCAGCGCGGGCGGAGCTTGTAGAGACCGTGATCGGGCCCGCCCTTGCTGCGGGACAGCTGGTCATATGTGACCGCTATGTTGATTCCACTGTTGCCTACCAGGGATACGGCGGAGGCGGCGACCGGGACTGGATCCGCGCCCTTAACGAAAAAGCAGCAGGGAATTGCCGGCCCCATCTGACCTTTCTGTTCGATCTCTCTGTCGAAGAGGCCCTCCGCCGCCGCGGCAGCGGGGGTGATCGCGTGGAAGAGCGGGCTCTCTCCTATCACCGCCGGGTGCGCCAGGGTTACCTGGCCATCGCCGCCGCGGAGCCGGAGCGGATTATCTTGATCGATGCTGCCGCCCCGGCGGAGCGGCAGCACCGGGAAATCTGGACGAAGTTGCGCTCCCTGGTCCCGCTTTTGGAAACGGGAGGTTTTGATGAACTTTAAAGATCTTTACGGACAGGCGGAGCTGCGCCGCGCCCTTGCCGGGGCTCTCACTGCGGGGACGTTGAGCCATGCCGTGCTTATCTGCGGTCCTTCCGGAAGCGGGAAGAAGAGCTGGGGACTGGCGCTGGCGGCGGCCCTGCTCTGTCAAGGGCGGGAATACGCGGAATCCTGCGGCCGCTGCCGCTCATGCCGCCTCTTCAAGTCGGGTATCCATCCGGCCTTCTTTCATATCCGGCCGCAGGGCCGCCGGCTGGGAATAGATCAGATTCGCCGTATCCGGGGCAATTTTTATCTGGAAGGCGGCAACCGGGTCTGCCTCATCGAAGAAGCCGAGCAGATGACCGCCGAAGCCTGCGCCTCTCTCTTGAAGATACTGGAAGAGCCTCCCCCCCGTCTTTACTTTATTTTACTCACCGGCCGGCCGAAGCGGCTGCCCGGGACGATAGTTTCACGCTGCCAGTGTTTTACGCTGCAGCCTTTAAAAAAAGAGGAAATACTGGATCTGCTAAAGCGGCAAAAAGGGCTTGCCCCGGAGAAAGCGCTCCTGCTGTCTCGTTTAAGCAAAGGGCTGCCGGGGATGGCCTTGAAGCTGGCCGAAGATCCCTCTTTCGAAGGGCGGCTTGCGGAGGCATCAGAGCTGGCCTACAGGCTGGCAGCAGGCGGGTGGACTTCGCGGGAGCTTCTTTCCCTGGCTGAATCGCTGACCGGGAGGGAAGATCTTGCATTTTTCCTGGAGCTGGTCTGCCTTTTCTACCGGGACGGCTTGATTTATTTGCTTTGCGGCAGCGAGGAACTGCTGGTCCAGCCGTCAGAGGCGAAGCGCTGGGCCAGGGCGGCCTCCCCTAATGCCCTGGAAGAGGCGATGGAAATGCTCCAGAAACTGGTCCAGGAACTCGGCGAGACCAATGTGAACCGCAGGCTTGCCCTTGAAGGGACGCTGTTGCAATTGAAAAGGAGGTTTGCCTCATGCCCAGGGTAATCGGAGTTCGCTTCCGCCGGGCGGGGAAGATCTATCATTTTGACCCCGGCGGGCTAAAGATAGAGCGGGGAACCAATGTTATCGTGGAGACAGCCCGCGGGCTGGAGATGGGCCAGGTTGTAATTGGGGAAAAGGAGCTGCCGGAAGACGAGCTGGTAATGCCTTTAAAGAAGGTGCTGCGTCTAGCCGGCGAAGCCGATCTCCGCCAGGTAGAGGAAAACAAGAAAAAGGAAGCGGAGGCGCTCCCCAAGTGCCAGGCCCAAATAGAACGCCATGGTTTGAATATGAAGCTGGTGGGGGCGGAGTATACTTTCGACCGCAGCAAGATCATCTTCTATTTTACCTCGGACGAGCGGGTTGACTTTCGCGAACTGGTCAAAGATCTTGCCGCCATCTTCAGGACGCGCATCGAGCTGCGCCAGATCGGCGTTCGCGATGAAGCCAAGCTGAAGGGGGGCATAGGCCCCTGCGGGCGCAGTTTCTGCTGCGACAGCTTCCTGGAAGAATTCGCCCCGGTTTCGATTCGCATGGCCAAGGGGCAGAACCTCTCGCTCAATCCTACTAAAATTTCCGGTGTCTGCGGCCGGCTCATGTGCTGCCTGCGCTTTGAAATGAGCGCTTACGAAGAGGCGCGTGAAGAGATGCCCCAGCCGGGGGAAGAGGTGGTGACGCCTGACGGAGAGGGGCAGGTTATGCGGTCCGATCCGGTTAGAAAAGTGGTCCAGGTTAAGCTCCGCGAGTCGGACTGTACCAGGGAATTCCCGGCCGAAGAGGTGGACCGGCTGTAATAAGAAGCCGGAACAGATCCTGTTCCGGCCTGGTATTTGTCTGGCTGCTCGAAAACCGAATCCGGCCTATATTTAATCGGTGGCCAGCTGCTTGATACACTCGTGGCAAACGATACGGTTGTTGAAATGCTTGACATTGTCGGCATTGCCACAGAAAATACAGGCAGGTTCATACTTTTTCAAGATAATTTTTTCCCCGTCGACGTAGATTTCCAGAGCATCTTTTACGTCAATTCCCAGCGTCCGCCGCAATTCAATCGGTATGACTACTCTTCCCAACTCGTCTACCTTGCGTACAATACCTGTTGATTTCAAAATCCGATTCCTCCCTTTTTCTACAGGTTACGACATTATATGCGTTAAGACATTATACCAGTAATTGACATGGTAAGTCAACTGCTTTCTTCCGATTTTATGGCATCTTTACAAAAAAGTATTTTATGAACAGTCCATTTTCTTGACATAAAGAGCGGTTTTGGTATAATAGCGTCATCGTACAGCATGCCGGGGGGATTGCTAATGGCGGGCAAAGATACTTTCTATGTTACCACTCCGATTTACTATCCCAGCAACAAGTTGCATATCGGCAATGCCTATACAACCGTAGTGGCCGATGCCATGGCTCGCTTCAAAAGAGCGACCGGCTCCGAGGTCTGGTTTCTTACCGGTACTGATGAGCACGGGCAGAAAATAGAGCGCGAGGCTGCCGCAGCAGGGAAAAAACCGGAGGAATTTGTCGGTGAGATTGTTGCCTGGATCATAGAGCTCTGGAAAGAGCTCGATATCTCTTACGATGATTTCATCCGCACCACTGAGCCGCGCCATTATAAAAAAGTGCAGCAGATTTTCACCCGCTTTTACGAGCAGGGCGACATTTACAAAGGAAAATACGAAGGATGGTATTGCACTCCTTGCGAGGCCTACTGGCAGGAGCGGGAGCTGGTTGAAAGAAACTGCCCCGATTGCGGGCGCCCGGTGGAGTTGATCGCCGAAGAAGCCTATTTTTTCCGCATGTCCCGCTATGCAGACCGCCTGCTGGAGCATATAGAAACCCATCCTGAATTTATTCTCCCTCCCTCGCGGAAAAATGAGATGATCAATAATTTTCTCAAGCCGGGGCTGGAGGATCTCTGTGTCTCCAGGACCTCCTTTGACTGGGGCATCCCTGTTCCCTTTGATCCCAAACACGTGATCTATGTCTGGCTGGATGCGTTGAGCAACTATATCACCGCTCTGGATTACGGCGAAGCGGAAAGCGGGAAGATGGCTCGTTTCTGGCCCGCCGACGTGCAGCTGATTGGCAAGGATATTCTGCGCTTTCATACAATCTACTGGCCCATATTTCTTATGGCCCTGGATTTGCCGCTGCCGCGAACGGTATTCGGGCACGGCTGGCTCCTGCTGCAGGAAGGTAAGATGTCCAAGTCAAAGGGCAATGTGATCGATCCCATGGTTCTCTCGAAGCGCTACGGCTCCGATGCGGTTCGCTACTTCCTGCTGCGCGAGATCCCTATGGGCCAGGACGGTGTTTACAGCCTGGAGGCGCTGATCAAGCGGATTAATACCGATCTGGCCAATGATCTGGGCAACCTGGTCAGCCGGACCATGACCATGGTGGAGCGCTATTTCGACGGGATCCTGCCGGAGCCGTCTCCCCCGGTGGAGGAAAGCGATGCCGAGCTGCAAGGGCTGGCGCTGCAGACGCCTGCGCTGATGGAGAAGCGGATGGATGAGCTGAAGATCCACGAAGCTCTTGCCGGCCTCTGGATCCTGGTCCGGCGGAGCAATAAATATATCGATCAAAACAGCCCCTGGGAGCTGGCCCGGGACCCGGCCAAGAGGGAGCGGCTGGGGACGGTCCTCTATAACCTGGTGGAGAGCATCAGGTTTATCGGGGTCATGCTGGAGCCCTTTATGCCGCGCACGCCGGATAAAATCTGGAGCCAGCTCGGTCTGCAGGCGGAATCCGCTTCCCGGGATTGGGCCAGCCTGCAGCAGTGGGGGAGGATTAAACCCGGAACCCTGGTTCGCCGGGAGGAAGATCTCTTCCCCCGCTTGAACCTGGGCCGGGAGCTACATCGCGATCAAATCCGGGAGGAAGCTGCCGAAAAGAAAGAGCGCCCGCATAAGGTAAAGAAAGAAGCGGGGCCGCAAAAGAATGCCGCCTCTGAAGAAGAGGCCGGCCTGATTACCATAGACCAGTTTGCCAGGGTCGATCTGCGGGCGGTCACCATTGTGGAGGCCTCTGCCGTGGCCGGCGCCGATAAGCTGCTGCAGCTGACCGTGGATCTCGGCACGGAGGGACGGCGCCGGGTTGTGGCCGGGATTGCCGAATATTACCGCCCCGAAGAGCTCATCGGCCGTCAGGTCCTCTTTGTGGCCAATCTGAAGCCGGTGAAGCTGCGGGGTATTCTCTCTGAGGGGATGCTCCTCGCGGCGGAGGACGACCGGGGAGGGCTGGCCCTGACGACACTCGACCGGCCGCTGGACCCCGGGAGCAAGGTGCGCTGAGATTGGCTCCACTCATCGATTCGCATGCTCACCTGAACTTTCCCCAGTATAAAGCCGACCTGGAGCAGGTGCTGGCCCGGGCCCGCGAGGCGGGGGTGGGCATGATCATCAATGTGGGCGCCGACGAGTCCAGCTCCGAAGCGGCGGTCAAGCTGAGCGAAAGCTACCCCCAGTTGTGGGCGTCGGTGGGGGTTCACCCGCATGCGGCCGCCGGTGTCTCTCCCCGCTACCGGTCAAAATTGGCCGATCTGGCGGCAAACCGGCGGGTGCTGGCGATGGGCGAGATGGGCCTTGATTTTTACCGCGACCTTTCGCCGCGCCCGACCCAGGAAAAAGTTTTCCGGGAGCAGCTCGAGCTGGCTGCCGAACTAAACAGGCCGGTCATTATTCACAGCCGGGCGGCCCATGCACGGACACTGCAAGTGCTGCGCGAGATCAGGCCGCCGCGGGCTGGGATCGCCCATTGCTTTTCCGGCTCTTCAAAGGAGCTGGACGCTTTTTTAGAACTCGGCTTCTATATCTCCATTGCCGGTCCGGTAACCTATCCCCGTTCGCATGAGCTGCGGGCCCTGTTAAAAGAGATCCCCGCCGGCCGGCTGCTGCTGGAAACCGACGCCCCCTACCTCTCGCCGCTCCCCCACCGCGGGAAGCGCAATGAGCCCGCCTTCATCAGGGCCACATATGAGCGGGTGGCCCTGGCCCTCGATATGGAGCTCGACTCTCTTGCCCGCCAGGTCCAGGCCAACATAACCCGCCTTTTCTGGCCGGAACAGCCATAATCGCAGTCATGCATCCGGGTATATCTGAATACATATAATAGAATAGAGCATAGATAGAGAAACAACAGGAGAGGGGGAAGAGTGATGATCGGCCTTGGTTTTTCCAGCCGCAAAAGCGGGCGGGCGGGGCTTTGCCTGCTTGCCCTGGCGGCTGCTTCCAGCGGGCTGTTCATGGAACAGGGCTTCCGGGCAGCGCCAGATATCGAAATTGAAAGCTGCGACAGCTTCCTGGAACGTAAGGATATCGCCCTGGGCCGGGCGGAGCACCGGCAGGAGATGCTATTTTTCACGCCGCCGCAGCCTCCCGAAAAGCGCCCGGCGGAAGCGCTGCCTTCGCGTGGAGAGCGCCCTGTTGAGGTGCTTCAGGGCCTCGCTTCCTGGTATGGAGGTGGGGACGGCCTGCACGGAGCACTTACGGCCAGCGGGGAGCGCTTTGACCAGAACGCCTTTACGGCGGCTCACCGCACCCTGCCCTTTGGGACCAGGGTCCGGGTAACTTTTTTGAAAACCGGCAAAAGTGTGCTCGTCCGGATAAATGACCGCGGGCCTTATGTCGCCGGGCGCATTATAGATCTCTCCCGGGCCGCCGCACTAGAGATCGGCCTGGAGCCTTACGGTGTAGGCACTGTGAGGATTGAGGTTTTGCCCTAGCGAAATCGCTCCTGAACGGTAACCGAAAGGAAAAGGGTCCCCTCTTTTGGGGGACCCTTTCCATTAACTCCAATCTTTTAGCTTTTAGAAGGTAAAGAGGTTGATGCCTCCGGCAACGTAAAGTTCAATTCCGGTTATGTATTTGGCTTCTTCTGAAGCTAAAAAGACCACGGCGTGCGCTATATCCTCGGGCTCGCCCGGGCGGCGGAAGGCGGTCCGGGCGATCATCCGCTCATTCATCTTGGGATTGCCCATTTTCCAGGCCTCGGTGCCGATAATTCCCGGGACAATGGCATTGCTGGTAATCTGGTAGCGGGCTCCCTCCAGGGCCAGGCTTCTGGTCAGGCCGATCACACCCGCTTTGGTAGAAGAGTAACTGGCCTGGCCGAAGCCGCCCATAGTTCCGGCTACCGAAGACATGTTGATGATACGCCCCCAGTGCTGTTCTTTCATGTGGGGCCAGACCGCCTTGGCACAATTGTAGGCGCCGGTCAGGTTAATACGCAGGTCGCGTTCCCAGAGTTTGTCATTCTGATTTTCAATGGTGGCGACATGATCCAGCATGGCAGCATTGTTCACCAGGATGTCAATCCGGCCGAACTCTTTCACCACACCGGTGACAACCCGGGCCACCTGCTCCCGGTCCGTGACATCCATTTTAAAAACGGCGGCACGGCGTCCGAGCTGCCGGATCTCCTCAGCGGTCTGCTCGGCGTAAACCACGCCCCGGTCTCTTAAAAGCTGCCCCGCGACAGTGGTTTCAAGCACCTTTTCATCGGCGTCGCTTTCCAGGAGGATATCCGTGATCACAACATCCGCTCCTGCCCGGGCCAGCGCAAGGGCATCAGCCCGGCCAATGCCGCGGGAAGCGCCGGTGACCAGGGCTACCTTCCCTGCAAGGCTGAACATCTGCTGCCCGCTCATGAGGATTTTTAGCCAAGCAGGCTCTGCAGCTTCATTGCCAGGGACATGTCGCCTTTAACCTTCAGCTTGCCGGCCATGAAAGCGGAAGTTGCGTTCAGCTTTCCATCAAGGAGGCTGTCAAAATCATCGGCGGCCATGGTGATGGTAATATTGGCGTTGTCGGAAGCTCCTTCAATCAGTTCGGCAGTGTCGTCGGCCACCTTAACATGGAAGACTCCGCCGTTGTCTCCGGAAAGGTCAAACTGGTATACCGCATTCATCCCTTTAATCTTGGAAGGATCTACGCTCTCCATTTTTGTGCGCAGCTTGGCGGTTATCTCCTGCAAACTTGCCATCTGATAAAATCCTCCTTTTCAAAACTTTAATTTTTCAGGCTACAGCAAGGTTGATCTTAAACAAGCTTTTCCCTGGAGCAGCAGACCCCCTTTCCGGGAAAGATTTGCTTAACCAGGTGAAAAATTACCTCAAGTTAAGTTAATTATAAAGCATTCAGGTTGTTTTGTCATTATTTTTTTTAGTTTTTGCTTTGCCGGAATATAACAGCGAGCATAGGCGGCAATTATTCAGGCTAGACTAAATATTGCCCCGCCGCTTTACTGTATTGACGGAACAAGGGGGGGCGGATAGAATAGACCTGGTATGGGGGAGGAGAGAGCATTGGGAACTCTGCCTATCCTGAGAGCCGGCCGGGGGCTGAATCTGCTTCCGGCAAAAAAGAGCTTCCAGGAACTCGGCGGCAAAGTGGCGGCTTTTTGTAAAAGTCACCCCCTGGCGCTTTTCTACAGCTGCCTGATCATCCTGTCAGTCCTTGTGTACCAGTATGCGCGCCATACTGTGACTTTCTATGTTGACGGCGAGGAACTTTTTACAGCCCACACCTTCTGCCGGACTGTAGAGGAAATAATTGAAGAGAAGGGAATTCAGCTCCACCCTCGCGACCGGGTGATTCCTGAACGCGGCTCCCTGTTAACCCAACATTCGCGCATTGATGTCCAGAAGGCTTTTGAAGTTATCGTGGTGGACGGGAATAAGCTTTCTTTTATCATAACCCCTACGAAACCGGTAAGAGAACTGCTTGCCGAAGAGGGCTTTGAGCTTGGGCCCCAAGACCGGATCGAACCGGAGGGGCTCGAAGAAGCTTACGATGGCGCATTAATCGAAATAATCCGGGTGCAGAAACACTATGTCAGCAACCGCAGCGCCGTTCTCTACGATGAAATTGTTAAGAAAAATCCGCAGCTGGATCGGGGACTTTCCCGGGTAATCCGCGAAGGACGCCCCGGGCTCCAGGAGGAGTTGATTGAGGTTACCACCGAAAACGGAGTGGAAGTAAAAAGAGAGGTGGTGTCATCTCTTCTCCTGGAGAAGCCGCTGGACAAGATCGTGGAGTATGGCGACAATACAACCCTGGAGCGGGAAGGCCGGGTGATGGAGTTTGACCGGGTCCTGACCATGACAGCGACGTCTTACTGCCCGGGGACGCCCGGCTCGGGCTGCCCGCTGGATCATAATGGACATGCCTTTTGCACGGGCCGCTATAACAACGGCTACACCTATACCGGCAAGAAAGCGGTTCAGGGCCTGGGCACGCTCAGCTCGCCGCGGATGGTGGCCGTCGATCCGCGGGTAATCCCTCTGGGCAGCCTGCTTTATATTGAACCGATCCCAGGAATCGGCAAGATCGGTTTTGCCCGGGCGGAGGATATCGGCGGAGCGATTAAGGGCAACAGGATTGATCTATTATACGATTACCATAGCGATGTGGCCAAATTTGGTCTGAAACGCGGTGTAAAAGTTTACATTTTGAAAAAAATATAATGGCGCTGCCTCCTCGAAAGAAGGGTTGGCCATGCCTGGCGTGCCGGGACTACCGGATTTGACCTCGCCGCGCCGTTTGCTGCTCTACCTCGAGCAGAGAGGGCTGCGGCCGCGGCGCGGCTGGGGGCAGAATTTTTTAATTGACGGCAATATCGCCCGCAAGGTTGTGGAAGCGGCGGAGCTTGGCCCCGGCGAAGCAGCCGTGGAGATAGGGCCCGGAGCGGGCGCTCTCACGGCCATACTGGCCCGCCGCAGCGTGCGTCTTCTTGCCCTGGAGCTGGACCGCGGGCTGGCCGCAGCCCTGGAGGAAATGCTGCGGTCTTTTCCGCATGTCAGGGTACTGCAAAAAGATGCGCTGAAAGTGAAGTGGGCGGAGCTGATTTGCGGCTATTTCGGGCCGGAGGCTGCGCCAACCCTTATTGCCAATCTCCCTTACCAGATTTCCGGCCCGCTGCTTTATAACCTTTTTAAGGAAAATTTTCCTTTCAAAAAGGCTGTGCTCATGTTTCAAAAAGAGGTTGCCGCAAGGTTGGCCGCAGCGCCTGGCAGCGCCTCATACGGGGCTCTCTCGGTATTCTGCCGCTACTATGCCCCGGCCGAGATACTCTTTCCCGTTTCCAGGCAAGTTTTTTGGCCCCGTCCGAAGGTCGATTCGGCGGTGGTAAAGCTGCAGCCGCGCCCGCGCAGCCTTGATGCCGGTGAAGAAGAGCTATTCTGGAAAATCGTGCAGGCTTCTTTCCGGCAGCGCCGGAAAATACTGGCCAACAGCCTTGGCGGAGTTTTCTCCCGGAGCAGGGAAGAGCTCCTCTCAATACTGCACCTGGCCGGGGTTGAGCCTCAGGCCAGGGCGGAAATGCTCTCGATGGAGCAATTTGCAAAGATAGCCCGGATCGCTTACAATTATTAATAAAATAAGGTGAAAGGTCGTAATAGATAATGGAATTTTACAGCCCGACCAGGGGGAAGCTCTCCTTTGAGGCTGTATTTGAAGATATCGGCACTTATTCCGGTGAGAATCCCGAGGACAAGTATAAGTTAATCATCGGGACCGATTCTCACGCCTATACTCGCAAGAGCGTTGTTTTTGTGACTGCAATTATTATTCACCGTATCGGCAAGGGAGGGCGCTTTTACTACCGCAAGCAGAGAACCCGTTACATGGAAAGCCTGCGGCAGCGGATTTATTATGAAACTTTTCTCAGCCTCGAAGTGGCGGCAAAGATCACGGAAAAGCTGGCTGAAAACGGGGCGGCTGAACTGAACGTGGAGATCCATCTTGACGTGGGCGAAAAGGGAGAAACCCGCGAGATTATTAAAGAAGTGGTGGGCATGGTCATCGGCAGCGGCTATCATGCCCGGATCAAGCCTGAATCATACGGCGCCACCACCATTGCCGACAGGTTTACACACTGAGACTCCACAGCTCTCAAATTCGCTTTTTCTTGACAAATCAAGTGGATTTATGTTAATATTTCATAAAAGGTATCTACAAGGTGGTTTTTTATGTGTCTAAAGATGTTCTTCTTGAAATACGCAAAAAACTTGAACCTCATGTCGGAGAAAGAATCAAGTTAAAGGCAAACCGGGGTCGTCGTAAAACCTTTGAAAAAGAGGGCATCCTGGAGAGTACCTATCCCTCTATTTTTGTAATCCGCATCGATGAACCGAACTATTTTCAAAGGGTTTCTTTCAGCTATGCCGATGTGCTCACAGAAACGGTGGAGCTGAGCTTCGGCGAGGATAAGAGGTATCGTTCAGTAGGCCTGTAATTATTTTATAAAAAAAATATATAAAAAAACCGGAACCTTATTAGAAAAGGTGACGGTTTTTTTGTTAAATAAATCACATTGCTCACAGCGCCTCCAGTAATCAGATCGTTTAAAGCAGCTCCTGAAACCGTAAAATATAAATGCCGTCTTTATTTTTTTAAAAAGGAGTTGATGCTGTGGCACGTCGTCGCCCGGTGATGTCGGAAGAACTCAAGTATGAGCTCGCTGCTGAACTGGGGGTGCAGGACCTGGTTCGCCGTGAAGGCTGGGGCAGCGTGAGCTCCCGCCAGTGCGGCAACCTGGTGACCAAGGCTATTGAACGGGCCGAGCGCTCGCTCCGCAAGGAATCATAAGGACGGCAGGTATGCCCGTTTCGGCGGGCATACTTTTTTAAAAAAAGGATCAGGACCATTATTGTGGAATTATTTTTTTATTATTTTTAAATGGAGGATTTTAGATGAAAGCCCTGCTTATTATCGATATGCTAAATGATTTTATCAAACCCGAGGGGGCGCTTTATATTGGCCCGGCGGCAGAGAAGGTTATCCCGGTGATCAAGGAAAGGCTGGATCTCTTCCGGCAGAAGAAAGAACCGGTCATCTTCATCTGCGATCGCCACCGCCAGGGCGATCTGGAGTTTGAAATGTTTCCCCCTCACTGCCTGGAAGGCGAAGAAGGCGGAAAGGTAATTGACGAGCTGGCTCCCCGGCCCGAGGAGAGAATAATCTATAAACGGCGCTACAGCGCCTTTTTCGGGACGGAACTTGATCTCACACTGCGGGAATACGGCGTATCAGAGCTCGAGCTCACCGGTGTGGTCACCAATATCTGTGTTCTCTATACCGCCGCAGATGCGCGGATGCGGAATTACCAGGTATCTGTCGTCCCGGGCGCGGTGGCCGGGATCGATGAACAGGCGCACCGTTTTGCCTTGCAGGAGATGGAGAAAACCCTTGGAGTGACCTTGCTTAAATAAACTTGGAGGAGAAATCGCCGTGGATCTGATTACGCTGGCTGATGTGGAGAAGGCGCTGCCTGAAACAGCAGCAAGGTTTCATGCGGCCACTCATGAGGAGATTGAAAAGGGCTGGACTACCGATATCTATTTTGTGCGCACCAGGGACCTTCTCAATTACATGGGGTTGGCGCAGACAGAGGTTACCGCGGAGATCTTTGCCTCCCGCGAAGGTCTTTTTGCCGGATCGGAAGAGGTCCTCTACCTGCTTCGCAACGCGGGTGTGCAGGTCTGGAGCCTTCCCGAAGGGGAGAAGATGGCCAAAAAAGAGGTGGTCATGCGCATTAAGGGGCCCTACGGCAATTTTGGCATTTTTGAAACCCCCATTTTGGGCATGCTCGCCAGCGCCAGCGGCTGGGCCAGCGCCGCGCGGCGGTGCAAGGAGGCTGCCGGGGAGCGGACCCTGCTCTGCTTCGGAGCGCGCCATCTCCATCCGGCGGTGGCGCCGGTAATGGAGCGGGCGGCGGTGCTCGGCGGCGCGGACGGATGCAGCTGCATCCTGGGAGCCTTGCTGCTGAAGCGCAGGCCCTCCGGAACGGTGCCGCATGCGGCCTTTTTAATTGCCGGTGACACCGTAAAGCTGGCCCGGGCCTACAATGATTTTGTTCCCGCGGATGAGCCGCGGATTATTCTTGTGGATACATTTAAGGATGAAGCCGAAGAGGCGCTCCGGGTAGCCCGGGCCCTGGGTGAAAAGCTGTTCGGGGTCCGGCTCGACACCCCCGCCGAAAGAGGCGGGGTTACCCCGGAGCTGGTCCGGGAAGTGCGGGCCCGGCTGGACCAGGGCGGCTTCAAATCAGTGCAGATTGTTGTTTCCGGCGGCCTTGATCCAGAAAGGATTTCCCTGCTGGCGGAGGCGGGAGCGGACGCTTTTGGAGTGGGAAGCTATATCGCCCGTTCGCCGGCCATCGACATGACCATGGATCTGAAAGAGATCGGAGATGAAGCGGTGGCCAAAAGAGGGCGCATCCCCGGAATAACGGACAACCCCCGCCTGGTCAAGATGCTATAAAAAAGGCTAACAGACCATGAACAGGGCAATGCTAATCAAGGCTCCGGCCAAGATAAATCTCGGATTGACTGTTCTGCGGCGCCGGCCGGACGGTTACCACGACCTTCTCTCAGTGATGCAGCAGCTTTCACTGGCCGACACCATCCTTCTGGAGCCGCAGGAAGAGCCGGGCTGGCGCTTCTTCTGTTCCGAACCTTCTCTTTCCGGCGAAGACAATCTCGTCTGCCGGGCGGCGGCGCTGCTGGCAGAGAAAGCGGGCCTGGGGAGCGCTCTTCCAGGCGTAAAGATGTCCCTCTTTAAAAATATCCCCGTAGCGGCGGGCCTCGGGGGAGGCAGCAGCGATGCCGCTGCGGCATTAAAGGGGCTGAACTCATACTGGGGATTGGGGTTGAGCTTCTCCGAGCTGCTGGAAGCAGGGGCGCAGCTCGGATCCGATGTGCCCTTTTGTCTCCTGGGAGGAACGGCGCTGGCGCAGGGACGGGGAGAGAAGGTGGCGGCCATGCCCGGGCTGCCCTTTCACTGGGTCATCCTGGCCATGCCTCCGGAAATGCATCTGTCAACGGCACAGGTTTACGGAGCGCTGGAGCCGGCGCATCTGCTGCGCCCCCGCCTGGAACCTTTAATTGAGGCGATCCGGGAGCGGAGCAAACGGCTGCTCCATCTATGGTTTGCCGGGGAATCGACCAATACCCTGGAGGCGGTAGTTATGCCGCAGCACCTGCCTTTGCAGGCGCTGAAAAGAGAATTTCTAAATCTCGGCCTTCACCCGGCCATGTCCGGAAGCGGGCCGTCAATGTTCGCCCTTTGCGACAGCCTGGTTTCTGCCCGGGTGGCTGCCCGGGCCCTGGAGGATGCCGGGAACCGGGTCTTTTTATGCTGGACCAAATCCAACCCGTAAATGCGGAAGGAGTGTAGAGGATGTTTGATGCGGTTGTCCTGGCCGGCGGAGGGAAAGGTGAGCCGCTTACGGATCGGGAGGGGGTTTCCAATAAAGCTTTTATCAAAATTCATGGACGTCCCATGCTCGGCTATATTCTCAATGCCCTGGCTGAGTCAGACTTAATTGAAAAGATCGTGGTTGTGGGTCCGGATAAGGAGCTGGCGGAGTTGCTGGAAGAAGGCTACCGCTTTACTCCTGTTTCCGAGGAGGAGAGCATGCTGGCAAATGCCGCCGCCGGCTTGAAGGCGGTGAAGCAGGAGCGGCTCTGCCTCATGCTTACGGCAGACATTCCCCTCATCGGCCGGGAAGCGATTGAAGGTTTCCTGAAGCTGTGCGCTCCTTTCGACGGTGATTTTTACTATCCCATACTGACCCGGGAATGCTGCCGCAAGAGATTTCCCCAGATGAAGCGGACTTACGTCCGGCTGCGAGACGGTTCCTTTACAGGCGGCAATATAGCCTTGCTCCGCCCGGAATGGTTTGCCCGCTCTTATCCCCGGCTGGATCTCTTTGTGGCCTACCGGAAAAAACCGCTTAAACTCTTCCGGATACTGCCGGCGAGCTTCATTTTTAAATTTCTCCTGAACATTCTTACCGTGGCTGAACTAGAAAGCTACCTCTCCCGGATGATGCAGGCCAGGGCCCACGCCGTGCCCTGTGATTTTGTGGAGATCGGCACCGATGTGGACAAAATTAGCGACCTCGAGCTGGTCCGGCAGGCTCTCAAATAATATTAAATATAATTTATATTTTACCTGGCAGGATTTTGTCGAGTGATTGTTGAATTAGTTTCATTATTAAGAAGAAGGTCAGCTTTTTGTCAATTTTATAACCGGGAAGGTGGTCCTTGTGAAGGTAACAGATGTCCGGATCAGGAGGCTCAACCAGGAAGGGAAGATGAGGGCGATCGTATCGGTTACATTGAATGATCAGTTCGTGGTTCATGATGTCAGGGTGATTGAGGGGACCAACGGCTACTTTGTGGCCATGCCCAGCAAGCGTACTCCCAACGGCGAGTTTAAAGATATCGCCCATCCCATCAATACCGAGGCCAGGCAGGAGATCCAGCAGGCGATTTTGGAAGCTTATTTTAAAGAGCTGGAAATGCAGCCCGTCACCGGTTAAGGATTAAAATTTTTGTTGCTTCTCCGCCGCCTGTAGTATAATGAGTTATATTATACTCTGAGGAGGAGCTCCCATGTTAGAAACGTGGGCGGTGGTCCTGGCGGCGGGAGAGGGCAAGAGAATGGTTTCCTCTCTGCCCAAGGTGCTGCATCCCCTTTGCGGGCGGCCGATGCTGCGCTACGTTGTCGATGCCGCCGCTGCTGTAACCGGGGGAAAGGTGATCATTGTTATTGGCAGGGGCGCGCAGCTGGTGAGGGAGGAGATGGGCGCCCGGTGGCGCTATGCCCTTCAGGAAGAACAATTGGGGACTGGACATGCTCTCATGCAGGCTTTACCGCAGCTGCCCGCAGAGGGCTTGTTGCTGGTCCTTTGCGGGGATGCCCCGCTGATAGAGAAAGAACACCTGGAGCAGTTAATCCGGGAGCACGGCCGCAGTGCGGCCACGGTGCTGACCACCGGGCTTGCAGACCCTGCGGGTTACGGCCGGATCATTCGCCATTCCGGCGATTCCGGAGCCCGGATTCGGATTGTTGAAGAGAGCGATGCTTCAGCTGACGAGAAAAAAATTAGCGAAGTAAACAGCGGCATCTACTGTTTTGATATAAAGTATCTCCGGCGGTATTTGCCCGCGCTTACCCCAGACAATGCCCAGCGGGAATATTATCTCACCGATCTAGTTGCCCTGTTGCAGGAGCAGGGACACCGCGTTAGCGCCTGCCGCATCGAAGATTGGCGGGTGGTCTTGGGTATCAATGACCGCTGCCAACTTGCCGAAGCGGCGGCAATTATGCGAGAGCGGATAAACCGATCCCTGATGCGGCAGGGTGTGACCATGGTGGATCCTTCTTCTACCTATATCGATTTCGATGTGCAAATCGGTCCGGATACGGTAATCTGGCCCCAGACTGTTATCCAGGGGCGCACGGTGATTGGCTCCGCCTGCCGTATCGGCCCCGGGGCGCAGATTATCAATGCGGAAATCCATGACCGGGTGATCTTCCGCCAGTCGGTCGTGGAAGAGAGCGTGATCGAAAACGAAGCCCTCGTGGGCCCCTTCGCCTACATCCGGCCCGGCAGCCGCATCGGGCCAGGGGTGAAAATAGGCGACTTTGTTGAAGTGAAAAATTCGCGGATCGATGCCGGAACCAAGGTTCCCCACCTCAGCTATGTGGGAGATGTGGACATAGGAGGCGGAGCGAACCTGGGCGCCGGGGTAATTGTGGTAAATTTTGACGGACGCAGGAAACACCGCTCTTCTATAGGGCGGGGGGCCTTTATCGGCTGCAACAGCAATCTCATATCTCCGCTGGAAATAGGCGAGGGCGCCTTTATCGCCGCCGGAACTACCGTGACCAGAAATGTTCCCCCCGGCGCACTGGCTATAGCCAGAACGGATCAGGAGAATTGCCCGGGAGCCGCAGACCGCCTGCTGAAGAAAAGTCAACCACAGAAGGAAAAAGCCGAAGAAGAGAAGAATTAAAGCCACGCAGCAAACATTTCAGGGGGTTTTAAGGTGAACAACAACAGGATAAAGTTATTTTGCGGCAGCGCCAACCGCAGCCTGGCGGAAGAGATTGCCGCTTTTATCGGAATCCCCTTGGGGGAGGCGGAGGTGAGCCGTTTCAGCGACGGCGAGATCCGCATAGGCATCCGGGAAAGCGTCCGCGGGACAAACGTATTTCTAATCCAGCCCATGAGCGATCCCATAAACGAGAATATCATGGAGCTGCTGATCTTAATCGATGCTCTTAAAAGGGCCTCCGCCCGCTCGGTAAATGCAGTGGTACCCTATTATGGCTACGCCCGGCAGGATCGTAAGACCAGGGCGCGCGATCCCATTACGGCCAAGTTGCTGGCCGATCTGATTACCGCTGCCGGAGCCAGCCGGGTGGTGGCCATGGATCTTCATGCCGGGCAGATCCAGGGGTTTTTTAATATCCCCTTTGATCATCTCACTGCGGTGCCAATCATAGCCAACTATCTTAAAGAGAAGACTATCTCCAAAGGAGTGGTTGTCTCTCCAGATCTGGGCGGGGTGACCAGGGCGCGCGAACTTGCCAACAGGCTGGGGCTGCCCATTGCGGTGATCGACAAGAAAAGACCCGCCCCCAACCAGGCAGAGGTAATGAATATTATCGGCGATGTAAAAAATATGGTCGCCATATTGATCGACGATATCATTGACACCGCGGGGACCATAGTTCTGGCCGCTGAAGCTTTAAAAGATGCAGGAGCGATAAAGGTTTACGCCTGCTGCAGCCACCCGGTTTTTTCGGGACCGGCCATTGAGCGGCTCAACAGCGCGCCCATTGAAGAGGTAATTTATACCAATTCCATCCCCGTCGGGGTGGCTCCCGAAGGAGTAAAATTTCAGGTGCTCTCCGTTGCGCCGCTGATCGGGGAAGCGATTATCCGGATTAACCAGGAACGCTCGGTAAGTGAGCTTTTTGTTTAATTTGACAACAATACCAGCAGGTGTATACTTGAGATCGAGGAGGTTATAGCATGGATCGCATGGTCCTTGAAGCAGAAAAACGTTCGCGCCTGACCAGGGGCGAACTAAACCGGCTGCGGCGTGAAGGCAAAGTCCCGGCCGTTATTTACGGCCGGGGGAAGGAGACGCAATCGCTGCTGGTGGACGGCCGCATGTTAAGGCAGGTGCTGGCAATGGGAGGGGGCAACGTCCTTATTGATCTGCAGATCGGAGATGGCACCCGGCCGCAGGTGGAGACGGTAATGTTAAAAGAGATCCAGAGACATCTCTTTCATCAGGACCGGCTGCTGCATGTTGATTTTATCCGCATCTCCATGGAGGATGAGATCGAGGTTAATGTCCCCTTGAACTTCACCGGAGAGGCCGCCGGTGTAGCCGAAGGCGGGATTCTCCAGATTCTCATGCGGGAAGTGAACATCAAGTGTCTTCCGGGGAACATTCCCGAGATGATAGAAGTGGATATTTCGCCGCTGCAGATCGGGGAAGGGATCAGCGCCGGTACACTGGTCCTTCCGGAAGGGGTAACCCTTTTGACCGGACCGGAGGAGATCCTGGTGCAGGTGCTGGCTCCGCAGGCAGAAGAAGAAGAGGAGAAGCCGCCTGAGGCCGCAGAAGAAGCGGAAGAAGCTGCTCCTGCAGAAGAAGAAAAGGCGGAACTTCCGGAGGGGGAGGAGGACGGAGAGTAAATTTTTTTCCGGAAACGGTTTAAAGAAAAATTTCTCTTTGCCATTGTCGGCCTGGGCAACCCGGGCGAGCGCTACTGCGGGACGCGGCACAACCTGGGATACCGGGTAGTGGAGGCCTTTTCCAGGCAGTTTAACGCAGAGAAGCCTTTTCATTTGCGCCACTCCCTCTGTGCCGCTGCCGGCAGCCCGGGAAAGAGGGTTCTGCTGGTCCAGCCGCTGACCTATATGAATTTAAGCGGCCGGGCTGTTGTGGAATTACTGCGGCGCTATGAGCTCGAGCCCGGGCAGCTGGTACTGGTTTATGACGACCTGGACCTGCCTCCCGGCCGGATCCGGCTGCGCTGCGGCGGCGGCAGCGCAGGGCACCGGGGCGTCCAATCGGTTATCGATGCAACCGGAAGCTCTGAATTTCTACGCCTGCGGATCGGTATCGGCAAGCCCTTTGTTGGCGAGGCGGCCGCTTACGTTCTGGATGTTCCCCCGCCGCAAGAGCGGCTGTTGCTTGACCGGGCTGTGGAGCAGGCAGTAGAAGCGCTGGCTTTTCTCATTGATGCGGGGCTGGAGGAAGCCATGAACCGGTTTAACCGGGTGCCGTAAACGCCGGCTGGAGGGGCCGGTGTGTGGAGATTCCGTCTTCTGCAGGCGGAATTTAATTTTTCTTTTGGATACAACTGACTCCTCCGGATAAAGCCAACCTGCCCGGGGAAGCATAAATAGTGATCTTAATTGAATATGATGGTGAGTGAGCATGCGTAAATGAGGGCCACCTATATCTGTGATTGCTGCGGCGCCATCATCGGTGCGCTGTCTCTTACCGAAGATGAACTGCGGCAGATGGGTATAGATCCCCGGGCCGAGGATCAGGACGAGGCTGTCATTAAGACGGCCCCGGCAGGTGATCTTTTCATTTATTCCCTTTGTGAGCCGTGTGTTGATTCGATGCCTGTTTTTGAAGCTGAATGAAAATGAAAACGACAAGCTCTTTCTCAGGGAGCGAAGAAGACACTTTTCGCAAAATTCTTACTCCTACGCCAGGAAGGGAGCGAACCATGTTTTTTTACGATCTCCTTAAAGAATGGCCCCGAGATCGCTCCTTTTCAGACCTGTTAAAGATACTCTCCGCCGCTTCCGGCAGCAGGGTGGCGGTAACGGGACTCGACGGCAGTTCCAGGACTTTTTTCCTGGCAGGTCTGGCCGCCGAGAGCCGCCGGCCGGTGCTGGTTGTTGCCCCCGATGTGGCGCGGGCGGAAAGGATATATGAAGATCTTCTCTCCTTTTTGCCGTCCGGGCTGGTAAACCTTCTCCCGGCCAGGGAGCTCTTTATGGCCCCGGACCTCCTCGCCAGGAGCATGGAGCAGCGCAGGCAGCGCCTTTCTTTTTTGGAGTGGCTGCGCCGCGGGGAAAAGGGAATTTATGTTGCTCCTTTTGCCGCCTTGATCTCCAGGGTCCTCCCTCCGGAGGAGTGGTCCGCTCTTCAGATAACGCTGCAGGCCGGCGCAGTGGTTGACCGCGATAAGTTCCTGGAAAAATTAATTGATAGGGGTTATGAGAGGGTGTCCCTGATTGAAGGGAGAGGCCAGTGCAGCGCCCGCGGTGAAATTGTCGATATATTTCCTCCCGGCTGGGAGCTGCCTTTGCGCATCGAACTCTTTGATCGGACTGTGGAATCTCTTCGCCTCTTCGATCCCGCCAGTCAGCGTTCAACGGAGCATCTCCGGCAGGCCTCAGTCCCGCCGGCTTACGAACTGATTCTGCCGCGGCAGAAGTATCTGGAGGGGGAAAAGCGGATTGAGCGGGAAGTGGAGCAGGCTGTCTCCAGGCTGCGCCGGAAGGGCGAAGTGGAAACGGCGGTGAAGCTAAAAACAAATACCGGACGGCACCTGGAGCGTCTCGCCGGTCCCGGAGGGCTCGATCTTCTTCCCGGTTATTTCAAGTATTTCTACGGTGACGGCGCTTCAATTCTCGATTATCTTTCACCTGAATCCGTCATGGTAATAGATGAGCCGGCCGCGCTTTTTGAGCAGGCGGCCGCTCTGCGCCGGGATTTGCTGGAACACCACGCTACCGCTTTCACTGGGGGAGAACTGCTGCCGGGCCGGCTGGATTCTTTTTGGGAGATGGGGGAACTGCTCGCCCGCTATCCCGGCTCCATTGTTGCCCTGACCCTCTTTTCTTCTTCCTCCGGGCCTCTGGAGTTAACCGGAAAGTACCAGGTGGCCGGAAAAAACGCGGCTTACTATCACGGGCAGTGGCCGCTGCTGCTGGCGGATTTCAAGGAGTGGAGAGCAGAGGGCTACCGGATTGCTTTCACCGCCGCGAACCCGGAGCGGGCCGGAGGGCTGCAGCAGCTTTTACGGGAAAAAGGCTTATCTGTGAATGCCGGTTCAAAAGAGCCCTGGGCTCCCGGCGAGGCCAGGATGACTGTGTCAGCCCTGCAAGAGGGTTTCCAGATTCCTTCGCTGAGGCTGGCCGTGGTCACTGAAAGCAACCTGCTGCCCCGGCGCCGCAAAAGAAGGCGGCTGGCGCAGCAGGAGGGGCTCCGGCTGCGCGATTACCGGGAACTGGCCGTGGGAGATTACGTGGTTCATGAGCAGCATGGCATCGGCAGGTATATGGGTTTAAGCGCTCTTGAAATTGACGGGATCCGGCGGGATTACCTCCTGGTCCAGTACAGGGGCACAGACAGGCTCTATATTCCCGTGGAGCAGATCGATCTTATTCAGAAATATATCGGGTCGGAAGGGAAGGCCCCCCGGCTGCACAGCCTTGGCAGCGGGGAGTGGCATCGGGTGAAAAGCCGGGCCAAGGAATCCGTGCACCAGATGGCCCAGGAGCTGCTGGATCTCTATGCCTACCGCGCAATGACGCCCGGTTACAGTTACGGGCCCGATCATCCCTGGCAGCTTGAATTTGAGTCCAGCTTTCCCTACGAAGAGACTCCCGACCAGCTGCAGGCCATTGCCGAAGTAAAGCGCGACTTGGAGAATGAGCATCCCATGGACCGCCTTATTTGCGGCGACGTGGGCTACGGAAAGACCGAGGTGGCTCTGCGGGCGGCCTTTAAGGTGGTCATGGAGGGGAAGCAGGTGGCCCTGCTGGTGCCGACCACGGTCCTGGCGCAGCAGCATTACCGGACTTTTTCGGAGCGTTTCGCCGACTATCCTTTCCGGGTGGCCCGGCTGAGCCGTTTTGTTTCGCCGGCGGAGCAGAAGAAGACCCTGGAGGACCTGGCCGTCGGGAAAATAGATATAATTATCGGCACGCACCGGCTGCTTTCAGACGATATCAGGTTTCATGATCTGGGGCTGCTGATCATCGATGAAGAGCAGCGTTTCGGAGTGCGCCATAAAGAAAAGCTGAAAGGGCTCCGCCTTTCTGTAGATGTTCTGGCCATGACCGCCACCCCCATACCCCGGACGATGCATCTTTCCCTGGCCGGGGTAAGGGACCTGAGCGTGATCGAGACTCCTCCTGAAAACCGCTACCCGGTCCAGACCTTTGTTGCGGAATACTCCGAGCACCTGGTCAGGGAGGCGATCCAGCGGGAACTGAACCGCGACGGCCAGGTTTATTTTGTTTTCAACCGCATTGCCGGGATCAGGGCCGTGGCCAAAAAGGTTCAGGATATGTTTCCGGACACGGCCGTAGCTGTGGCGCATGGCCGCATGCCGGAGAGCTCTCTTGAGCAGATCATGAGCGATTTCATTGAAGGAAAGTACCGCATCCTGGTCAGCACGACCATTATTGAAGCGGGGCTGGATATCCCCAACGTGAACACGCTGGTGGTTTACGACGCCGACCAGTTTGGCCTGGCCCAGCTTTACCAGCTGCGCGGCCGGGTGGGCCGTTCACACCGGCCGGCCTACGCCTACCTAACTTATCGCCCGGATAAGATCATTACTGAAAGCGCGAAAAAGAGGCTGCAGGCGATCAAGGAGTTCACCGAACTCGGTTCAGGATTTAAGGTGGCGCTGCGCGACCTGGAGATCCGCGGCGCCGGCAATATTCTTGGCGCCGAGCAGCATGGCTTCATGGTGGAGATCGGCTTCGATCTCTACTGCCGCCTCCTGGAAGAGGCAGTGGCCAAAATTAAAAACCTTCCGCCCAGGCAGGAAGAGCCGCAGCCCCGGCTGGAGCTGAAAGTAAACGCCTATCTGCCTGCGTCTTATATTACCAATCAGGATCAAAAAATAGATTTTTACCGGCGCATCTATACCCTGGTCTCCGTTGAAGAGCTGCGCGAGGTTGAGGAGGAGATGCGCGATCGCTACGGCGCCCTGCCGCCTCCGGTAAAAAACCTGCTGGAAGCCGCCTCTTTGCGCCTCCTGGCGCGGCGGCTCGGGATCGCCTCCCTGCATCAGCGTGACGGCGCTGTGGAGATCATCTTTCTCCCGGATAAAACATTTAAGCGGTTCGTGGCGCGCCCTGCCGCCGCCATGCAGAGACGGGTTTCCTTTAACGCCGGGCCGCCGGCCCGGATCAAATTTAAAGCGGGATCGCAGGAAACGGTGCTCCCGGAGTTGATTCATTTTTTAGAAGAACTTGGCGGCGAAGTTGCCGGGATGGGGATGGATGGGGCCTGATTAGAATAAGGGAGGCGGATAAGATGCATGGACGGGCTGTTGTCTTATTGCTGGCGGCGGGATTTCTACTTTCAATCTGGTCTGCCGGCTGCCGGCCGGCGGACACGCCGGTAGCCAGGGTTAACGATGTGCTGATTTCAAATGCGGAGTTGCATCGTTTTATAAACCTGCTGCAGCTCTGCAACCCTGAAGCGGTTTTGCCGGTGGGAAGCCTGCAGGAGGGCAAGCTGCGCTCCCGGAGCGAGCAGGAAATTTTACATATTTTAATTGGATTTGAGCTGGTGAACCAGGCTGCGGCGCAAGCCGGCCTGGTTGTCGCTCCAGGCGAGTTGAATAAAAAAACGGAGGAGTTCCTGAAAAACCTGGCCCAGGCTCATTACGCAGGTTCCTTGGAGCAGCTTCACCGCCGATGTAAAAAACTTGGCCTGTCCTTTGAAGACCTGGAGATTTTTGCCCGCTACGAGCTGCAAGCGGAAGCTCTATTTAACCGGATCGCCTCCACGCTGGATGAGGCCGACCTGATGCTCTTTATCGAGGAGCACCCGGAGCTGTTCTATCAGCCGGCTGCAGCTGAGCTCTACCGTTTTCGCTTCGCCGGCGAGCGGGAGGCCCGCGCATGCCTGGCCGAACTGCAGCGGGGAGTTGCCGTGGAGAAGATTGCCGGGAATGAAATCCTGGATTTCACCGGCCTGGGATGGGTCGCCGAAGACGACCCCTTTCTGAAGCAGGAGGTGCGGGAAAGACTATTCCCCCATCCCAGGGCGGGCACCGGCTGCCTTATCGCTTCCGGAGGGCAGTACGATCTGTACTGGGTTGAGGCGGCCAGGAGCGCGCGGCAGCTTGAATTTGAGGAAGTAAAAGAAGAAGCGGCCCTGCGAAAGAATAGCCTTCTTTACGAGCAATTCTACTACTCTCTCTGGAGTGAAGGGAGCATTGAGGTTTTTCTCCCCTAAAACCCTGGAATGCATAAAACCTCCGGTGGGGATGAATACTAATTTCAGAACAGAGAGTTATTGCCTGGAACTTCACAAAGGAGGAAACAATGTTGAAAGCAACCGGTATTGTCAGGCGCATCGATGATCTAGGCCGGGTTGTTATCCCCAAAGAAATCCGCCGCACCTTGAAAATCAGGGAAGGAGACCCTCTGGAAATTTATGTGGACAGGGGCGGGGAGGTCATTTTAAAGAAGTATTCCCCCATTGGTGAACTGGGTGATTTTGCCCAGGAGTATGCCGATTCTCTTTATGAATCGATGGGTCATATTTCATGCATTGCTGACCGGGATACAATCATCGCCGTAGCCGGGGCACCCAAGAAAGAATTTGTCAACCGCCCTTTGAGCAGCGCAGTGGAGCGGGTCATGGAAAGCCGGAAGAGCGTTCTGATCAACAATACGGCGGAACATCAATATTACGAAGAAGCCGACGATATGATCGGTCCCCGTTTTGCCAACGAGGTCATCGCGCCTATTATATCGGAAGGAGATCCCATTGGCGCAGTGGTCATGGGCAGTCGTGATCCCTCGGTTAAAATGACCGACCTGGAGCTGAAACTTGTTGAGACCGCGGCCTCATTCCTGGCCAAGCAGATGGAGCAGTAATAACCAGGGTGGTTTAACTTTAAAGATGCTGGTATAATACAGACATTATATAAAGAGAAAGGGAAGAGGAAGGAAGGAAGAGCTTTGTCGAGCCACAGCAAGTTTATCAGAGGCGCAGCCATTCTCGCTGTGGCCGGGATAGGCGTCCGCTTCATCGGCGCGCTGATGAAGATCTGGCTGGTGAGGATCGTCGGGGACGAAGGGATCGGCCTTTACCAGATGGCCTATCCCATCTATTCCACCTTGCTGGCCATCTCCACGGCGGGGATTCCGGTGGCGATATCGAAATTGGTTGCCGAAAACATTACCATAAATGACTACCGCGGGGCGATGCGGGTATTTCGCATCGCCCTTCTAATCTTGACCCTGACCGGCCTTGCCATCACACTGTTGTTGATATTGACCGCCGGGTCAATTGTCGAGGCTGCAGATATAGACAACCGGTCCGTATATGCGATCATAGCGATCGCCCCGGCCATCTTTTTTGTTACAGTGATGTCTGCCCTGCGCGGTTTTTTTCAGGGTCAGCAGTATATGATCCCCACCGCCTCTTCACAGGTAATCGAGCAAGTGGGACGAGCTGTCGTTTCCCTTCTTCTGGCGGCAGCCCTCTTCCCCCGCGGGGTCCAATATGCCGCCGCCGGCGCAGCTTTTGGAACGGCGGCCGGGGGTTTTCTCGGCCTGCTCCTGCTTCTGCCGGTATATTACCTGCGCCGCCCGGCATTTATGAAGCGGGTCCGGGCTCAACAAAAAAGTGAAGTGCGCCCGGCCGGGCAGATTGTCCGCAGCATATTCAGCCTGGCTGTGCCCATTACTTTCGGCTCCCTGATCATGCCGCTGCTTACACTCATCGACCAGCTAATTGTTCCCGGGCGCCTGAGAGCCATTGGCTACCTTTATCCGGAGGCTACCGCGCTTTACGGGCAGCTTACCGGCATGGCCGGCTCGGTTGTCTATTTCCCCAATGTGGTCACCCTGGCCTTGAGCATGAGCCTGGTGCCCGCGATTTCTGAAGCAGCGGTCCTGCGGAACAGAGCCCTGATCAGAAACCGCGCCTCCGTTTCGATCAAATTAACCGCGCTTTTCTCCATCCCGGCCGCGGCAGGGCTTTACCTGCTGGCTGCACCGGTGATCGCTCTTCTCTTTGGACAGGAAAACGCCGGAGCGGGTTACGCCCTGGCTTATATGTCCTGGTCGGTAATTCCCCTCGGTTTATATGTTTCTACAACAGGGATTTTGCAGGGCTTGGGGAAAACTATTACTCCGGTGGTAAATATGGCCCTGGGCGGTGTGGTTAAAGCCATCCTGGCCTGGTATCTCACCGCCGTTCCGTCGATGCATATCGGCGGCGCGGCGCTGGCTACGGTAATCGGGACCGGGGTGGCCGCGGTGTTGAACCTTTGGGCTGTAGCAGGCCAGACCGGGTGGCGCTTCCGGATAGGGGAACTGGTTATAACCCCCGGTCTCTCCGTGACAGCGATGTCTGCGGCGGTATCATTAAGCTACCGCTTCCTGGCGCGTTTTCTCGAGCCTGCATATTCCTTGAGCATGGCAAACGGTGTGGCCACCCTCGCGGCAATTTTACTGGGGGTTCTCGTTTACGGGGCTGCCCTTTTGCTTACCGGCAGCCTGACGCGGGAAGAGCTGGAGCTGGTGCCCCGCATCGGGCCGAGGCTGGCGAAGCTGGCTGAGCGGTGGAAGATTTTAAGATAGCGAGGCTTACTTTATGAGCAATATCACAATCATTGGTCTGGGGCCCGGCCCCACCCGGCATCTCACCGTGGCGGCAAGGCGAGCGCTTCTCCTCGAAAAGCCACTCTTCTTTAAGACCAAGGATCACCCCGCTGCACTCTACTGCAGGAGGCGGAGAGTGCACTTCCAGGCCCTGGATCGCTTTGCGGCGGCGCCGCGTCTAATTGGCCCCATTCTATTGTCCGCTGCTGGGCGGCACTCCAGGATCGGCTATGCTCTTCCCGGGCATCCTCTCGAGGGGGATCTTGCGGTTGATTACTTGCTTCGCCGGGCCCCGGCATCCGGGCACCGGGTTAAAATTATCCCCGGAGTCGCTCATTCGCCGCCGGGGGCGGGCGCTTCGCTGCAGCGCCTGGAAAGGATCATGACCCTGCTCCGCTCCCCCCGGGGCTGCCCCTGGGACCGGGAGCAGACCCACCGCAGTTTGCGGGGCTGCCTCATCGAAGAGGCATACGAAGTTATCGCCGCCATTGAAAGGGATGACTATACCGCATTAAAAGAAGAGTTGGGGGATCTTTTACTGCAGGTCGTCTTTCACAGCGAGATCGCCCGTGAAGAGGGGCGTTTTGACCTGGAGGCCGTGGTTGACGGCATAGCAGCCAAGCTGATCCGCCGCCATCCCCATGTTTTTGGAATCTCGCGGGAGAGTACTCCCGCCGGAGCAATTGGCCGCTGGGAGCAGGTCAAAGAGCTGGAGAAAGGCGCAGGAGCGGCGGGACGCATTCAGGTTGATCCCGCCTTGCCGGCTCTGCTTCGCGCATATAAAATACAGCAGAAAGCCGCCGCGCTCGGCTTCGACTGGCCTTCCCTGGAAGGGGCGGTGGAGAAGCTGAAAGAGGAGGCTGTGGAGCTGAAAGATGCATACCTCCAGGGGCTTCCGGGCAGAATAGAAGAAGAATTTGGTGATTTTCTCTTTGCGGCGGTTAACGTGGCCCGCTTTTTAAAGTTGAATCCTGAGATGGCCCTGGAGAAAGCCCTGCGGAAATTTCTGACTCGCTTTGCTCATGTCTCAGCCCGGGTAGCCGTTACAAACCGGCCCTTCAGCAGTTTTTCTCTGGAACAGTTGGACCGGTGGTGGGAAGAGGCGAAAGTTGAAAGGGAAAAAATAGCTAAAAAGCAGGAATCATCGAGATAATAGCGAATTAGCAAAATCAAGGGCAGTACATTGCTTTAAATAACTTACAGGAGGGAATAAGCGGTGAACAAATCTGAACTGATTGGTTTGGTATCGGAAAAGACCGAAATGGCGAAGAAAGATGTTGAAAAGGTAGTGAATACAGTAATTGACAGTATTGTTGATGCCGTAGCGAAAGACGAAAAAGTGCAGCTGGTTGGATTCGGCACTTTTGAGAAAAGGCATAGAGCGGCGCGTAAAGGCCGCAATCCGGCCACAAATGAGGAGATCACCATCCCGGCGCTAAATGTGCCTGTCTTTAAAGCAGGCAAAGCTTTTAAGGACAGGGTAAAATAACCGGCGCATTAAGGAAATAACCTATCGCGGAAGCCGTCTTCAGGAGAAGACGGCTTTTAGTTTTGGGTTATATTCTTTTGCTTTGGGGAAAATAAAGAAAATGCAAGAAACCAAAAAAGCAGGTGAGCCACGTTGTCTCGTTTGTTGCAGATAAACCTGCTGCTGTTGCTGTGCATTGCCCTGATTGTCTCCTCCGGCTGCCGCCGGCGAAAGGAGGCGGAACCGCCGCCTCTTCCCGAAGCGCTGAAAGAATACCAGGGGCGCGAACCGCGGCTAAAAGTGTACCAGCATGAAAGCGGCGCTGTAACCGAGATGGACTTCGAAGACTACATTGCCGGCGTGGTGGCTGCGGAGATGGATCCCCAGTGGCCGGAAAGCGCGCTCGGCGCCCAGGCCATCATTGCCCGCACTTTTACCCTGCAGAAGATTAAAGAAAACGGCGGCCTGCCTGATCGCAATGCCCACGCTTCGACCGACTTCAAAGAATTTCAGGCGTACAGCGCAGCGCGGATAAACGAGCGGGTCCGAAAAGCCGTGGAGAAGACCCGCGGCAAGGTTGCTCTTTATGAAGGCGATTACATTAAGGGCTGGTTTCATGCTTATGCCGGTCCCCGGACGGCTTTGCCGGATGAAGGGCTGGAGTATAAGGGTGAAAATCCCCCCTATATCCAGATAGTTGACAGCCCGGCTGAGAAAATTATCCCTGCGGAGGAGAAAAACTGGAGCGCTTCGTTCTCACTGGCCCAGGTCCAGGCTGCGGTGCAGGAAGCCGGTGGCGAAGATCCCGGGCCCGTTCAGAGCGCAGAAATCAGCGAGAAAGGGCCCTCCGGCAGAGCGACAAAAATCAAAATCAATGAAGTTGAGGTGTCAGCCCCTTCGTTGAGGCTGGCCCTGGGAAGCACCGAAATGCGCTCTACCTTTATCGAGGAGATCGAGCTGGGCGAGGGAGGTCTATACATGGCCGGCACCGGCTACGGTCACGGCGTGGGCATGTGCCAGTGGGGCGCGCGGGCGCTGGCCGAAGAGGGGCAATCTCCTGATGAAATCGTCAATTACTTCTACCGCGATATCACCCTGGCCAAAGCCTGGTAATTGAGAGCTGAGAGCTGAGAAGTTAGAGTTGAGAGATTTGCCGGTGTTTCATATACCGGGATGCCCCTTTAATTGTCTTGAGAGGTGAAGGATTTCACAGTCAAAGTCCCCCTTTTCTAAAGGG